>Ga0123357_10013396_pt1 | contig 10643 bp, 7 predicted proteins | sample TergutEmb28metaG_FD_89873 | JGI IMG/M metagenome (GOLD analysis project Ga0123357, IMG submission 89873) | Embiratermes neotenicus P4 segment gut microbial communities from Petit-Saut dam, French Guiana - Emb289 P4 | ecosystem: Host-associated > Arthropoda: Insects > Digestive system > Gut ...
GGTCTCCCCATTGGCCTCTTTGAAATGGGTTTCCAGGCGTGTATTGCTTTGACCATTCTTGTTTCTTGCATTCTTTCAATATGACCATACCATCCTAACCTTTGCACTCTGGTGAAGTTTATTATGTTCTTATGTTTTATTAGTTTATCCAATTCCTGATTCTATTCTCCAGGATCCATTTTCATAGGTTGGGCCAAATATTTTCCTCAAAATTTTCCTTTCAATGCAGTCATCTCTACATTACATAATTATGCCACATATTATATTTACACGGATCTCACTGATTTAGAGAAAACTTTATAGTGCTACGTTTTTCGGTTGCTTGTGCCCAGAGCTTCTGCAGTCTCCCTTTCAACTACTGGCAGTTCACTGGATTTACAGTGTATGACCAGTACCTAGCCAATGAACAAGCAGCATCCATAAGTTACATGCTCATTCATTATTCAAAGAATATGGTACTCCCCTGGTTCCTCATGGCATTCCATTCCTTTTCTTCATCAGTCACTGATATGCCCTGTGGAATTTTTAAAGTACTGCTTTGTTATGTTGCGTATTCCAGTTAGTCGCTCAGTATGGGCTGAAGAACGAGCAGCAGTACTTTGGGAGCAAAAACGTCAGGAGTATGTTGAACAAGTATACTCCCAGTTGAAAGTTGAACTACATAAAGAGGATAGCAAGCAGAGGCATTTGAAATCTTATTACCACATCCCAAGTGCTTCAGATCTAGCAATGATATGTTCTGGTGACAAATTGTGTGAGATTTTGGAAGTGGCTCCTGATCCAGCATCAGTGGAGGTACTGCTCTTTAGGCATGTTTGCAAAATTTCATAAAGGACTATTAGCTTCATCATGTCTGTTTGTCTGTGTGTCTGTCCATCTGCATGGAACAACTTGGCTCCTAGTGTAGGGATTTTTGTGAACTTCGATATTTGAGTATTTTACATGAAGACCTATGTACAATTATCGTATCTCACCAAATTCTTCTCAGAATGAGAAATGTTTCAGACAAAATTGTAGAGAAAATCAATACACACGTTTGATGTTCAGTAACTCTCTTCTGAAAATCATGTCCTTTATGAGATATACAGCACTTGTGCATTGCATGCTAGATAGCTAAGGCTACAAACACACATGTGGAATATATAATACATATTGCTTTTCCACAGCAACAATGGTTATGTAAACGAACTTCAATGTTATGCTTATACGTACGTTGACTGTCTTGTTAGTTCATAACTTTGGCAGTCCTTTGCATGGTTGTTTAAATAAAGACGAAATCGGTATGCACTCAACAAAAATTTGCACTTTCTATTTAAATTCAATGTGGTGTGAAAAGCTAATTATCTTGCTTGTCATTTGTGGACAGTTCTGTATAGGTGCTGCACAGCAATACAGATAGATGCATGTGACAGAGAATTTGGAGTGCAGTGGTATCTAGACAGTATAAGCCAGATCTTTAATTGATTCTGCTTGCATTTATATGTGGTTACTGCATGTAATGGAATTTGGGAATTTTGTTACAAAAATACTATGCACACATGACCAGGTTGGTATTTACATTTCATTGCCTGGTTTATGAAAAATGTATTATTTTAACAGAAAAAGATAAAAGTATGAAATAAATGGCATTTTGTGGGATATAAAACAGAGAGCATGCAGCATGTCTTGAAGATACAGTACACATCCTTGTTTTTTAAATATACAAAATTAATTTCCAGGGGTGTTTTTACATGCATTTGCGTATGAAAATGTAGGTTGTTTAAATGTTTATCAGATTTTAAAACATTTACAGTTACGACTTCCAAGGACACCAGTGAGAATTGTGTATACTGCATTATTGAGGACACCCTTTCCAGTCTTGTTGACTTCTTTCAGACAAGCATATATTTTGTTAGACCTTTTAGTAGGTGATATAATATGCACTGTTTTTTTTGTTTGTTTGTTTCTTGGGGGATGATCAGGCATTGTTGAATGAGGAGCAGAAAGTTGCTGTAGCTGAATACCAGAGGAGTAAGCATGAGAGTGTCCAGAGAGAACTTGAAGCAAAAGTCAGAGAGAAACTTAAAGAGACACCTGCAGCCTCACGCAATGTTACGCTGTTGTTTAAAGTACGCTGTGTGGACCCTGCTGTTCCCATGTCAACTCGGTCAGCTGTGCTTTCTGTGTGGCGTCCGTCAGAAGATGTAATGGAACTGCTGAAAGAGGGCATAACAATCACATTGTTCAATATTGCTGCAGCAGGGGTCAGGTAATCATTTTAAGAATGGCAGGTTATTTATGTATACTATTTCGTTACTTTACACGTTCACACCTAGACAGCTTCATGTCAGCCTGTCTTTCTGCACCAACCAACCATTTTGTGGTGGCATACATTGCAGTACTCATTGTTTAAATGAGTGTAATGTACAGTCTGGTCTCTCTGCCATATTTAATTCAAAACTGATCATCTTGCATTGTCAGTCCTAGGATTTAAGCATGACTTTTGGCTGTTACCAGCACATTAGCAAGTGTCATCATGTGCTCAGAGTTCAACTGGTCATTGCCACATAGTTTCATATGCTTATACTGTCAACTTCAGGAGCTCAGTCGGTATAGTGACCCCCACTACGGGCTGGACATTCCTGGGATCGAATCCTGGTGGTGGCGAGATTTCTGCACCCGTCCAGACTGGCCCTGGGGCCCACCCAGCCTCCTATACAATGGGTACCGGGTCTTTCCCGGGGGTTAAGCAGCTGGGGCGTGCCGTTGACCACCCACCCTCATCTAGCGCTGAGGTTGAAGGAAGAGTAGAGCTATACATCTGCTCCCCCTCTGGGTCTTTGTGGCCTGTTCTAGGGTGAACGTACCTTTACCTTATACCTTTTATACTGTCAACTTTTCTCACAATTTATTGCAGTTTAATGTAATATTTTTGTGAATATAGTGTCCAGGTAATGTTATGTTCATGACATTTTACTGTCTTTCAAAATGGAAGACCAGTCTTCAGGTTTTGCAAATATCAGGTAGAGACAGTTTCAGGTTGCTTAATTATTTGAAGTAAGAGAGAGTTGTAGGCCTGTGTATGTTACTGTCTGGGGTGACCTGCTTAGTTAATAGGCTATTGTCAGAGAGTGATGAAATACAGTAAGTGCATTATAATGAGGGTTTGTAATAACAAGAAGAACTGTTTTCATAGTGAATACTCATTTTAGCCATACATGTCTTTGACACAAAAAATATCACGTCCAATAACAAACAGATGTTCTTATGTATGTTTAATTGTAACTAGTGACAACACATAATTCTCTAAAGAATTATTAGCTATTGGGAGTCAGTCATGTTGGTAAATTAGAAATCAGTACACCAGTGGACAACTACTGTACAGGTGTCATAGCAGAGGGAATTCCTATATGGTACACTGCCAACATTGTGGTATGCATTGACCAAACATGGTATTACGTCTGTATACCAGTGAAGAAATGTGGATGCTGTAAACATGTATCAATGTAATTTTACTGATAGAGTGTCTTGTTGCTGATTGTTGCATCATCTGCCAGTTTAAAGATCTCAAATTGAGAACAGTTCACTGTCCTATTCACCACAAGGAGACTGTGCTTCAGTACTACATTGTTAAAACTCAGTGACTAGCACACAGTTACAACCAATGACAAATGAGAGCTTTGTCAGCAAGAGTGGGAAAAGGAAGGTTGCAATATTCCTGTGCATTCTTTCACTCCTGTGAAGGTTACCCACCACCTGTGTACATGGTCGTTATGCTGTGCCAACTGCCACTAGTGCTGCAGTGTCAGTTTCCTCTTTTCCCCTCCCTCCCTTGGCAACACCAGTTACAGATAGAAGAGTGGATTTCCAGGCCCTCTCCACCCTCTCAGTGCTGGGGCCTCGCGTGTTTGAAAGTGCACTATCCACTACAGTAAGAGTAGGCTTATAACTTCTTCTTTGGGCGAAGGTGGCACATAAATTAGGATTTTATAACATGGCAGCAGTGTACAGTCTGTGACTATGATGACTTATCTGAAAGGAGTGTTGCAGAACATTGTGTAATGACTGGTGAGAGAAAGTGTCATGAAGTGGTAGAAGATAAGTATGTTGTTTGTGGAAATTATTTACTTTGCCTCTGAACTGTTCTTACTCAGGCCACACACATTTAACAGAAGATTGCTTTATGAGCAAAAGCATTTGCATGTATAGTATAAATATAATCTGCTTATCAGGTAATCAACAACTGCTGTTCTTATACTGGAATGATGCTTGAATTGAAGTGTAATTATTGTATGTTTGCAGGAATGGAGATCTTAAACTTTCTGCTGGGAGGCAGACCATTTACCGGCCATCTTCATGTCATAATTATGACTTCCATGAACGAAGAGTGATGAGATTAAGTGAAGTCACATGTACAGATTTCCGACCACCATTTGGAGAGCTGGATGTTGTAGGAATGGTTGCATATATTGGTTCATCACTACCAGGAAATTCTGGCTTTCAGACAGTGTATTTGGCTGATACGGATTTTAACATCTTGGGGCTGGCTTTCTGGGGTGGTGTGAAGGTACTTATAAGTTGTTACTTTTCATGTGTATATTGGAGATGACGAGACATTAAAGGCTTTACATTAGTGTATATTGGAGATGACGAGACATTAAAGGCTTTACATTAGTGACTAATACTGTTACTGCATGTGTACTCTAAAGTCATTTTCATCCAACTGCTTACTTACCATACTATCAGATTTGCACTAGGGCTACTCTAAACAATTAGATATTTGTTTGTACATATTGCAGGTTATGATGCTTAGTTGAGCACTGTGCCACTGTTTTGATTTGTGCATTGTGCACTTCTTATCTTCTCTATTCTTGCCATTTTTACTATGCTATGGGAGATATAAATGCATTGTTATTTTCAGTCATATTGCTCAAGCTAATGCAAAGAAGAAGCACAAGTTACAAATGACTTACATTTTTCAAAAATGGGCAATGACAGCACTGTAGAGAATATGAAATGAAGCTCTGTAGCTGGTATTGTGACAGCTGGCTGGAGTGCTGGAAGCCCTGTATACATGTCTGAGGAGAGTACTGATTGTAATGTACCGTTAATCTTTAGTATGTATCTTCATGGAGAATGTGAAGACTCAATCTATGGTTACAACTGTAGGTTTGGAAAAGAAGAGTGTACATGTATTATGTAAGTGGATTTGAAGGGAACTCACCTGTTAATTGCACATAATAATTTGTCAGCAATTTGGTTGGGATGAAGTCCTTAAACCAAGGGCACTGGTCACGGCTAGCAACCTGCAGTGGCGTCATGGTGCAGCTGTCCGTTGGGTTCCATGTGCTTATGTCTCAGAGCTGTCCATCTTCTCATTAAACCCATGCCAGCCACACCTTCAACAGGCACTTGCCACGCTACGTCAAGAAGTTGGCCAGCAGGTATAACTGCAATCTTTCTGAAACATTAAAATTTATTTTAAAATATAACTAACTTGATTGTGCAAAGTCTTTGTTTGAATATTTGATAAACAACTGGTCAAGAATTTTCTTTGTTCTATGGACCTGGAATGTTCACAACATAATCCACTTCATCATGCACACAGTATTGTATTTGTTACTCTAAGATCCATATTAATATTGCCTTGTGCCATTTAGTTTCTTGAGTTCAGGTTTGCTGAGAGACGTTTTGTATGTATTCTTTACTTCTCCCATGTATGCTGCTTGTCCCACTCATATAATCCTTGATTATATAATCACTCACACTAAGGTGAAAGGGTGCATGTAATAAAGATCCACATGCTGTTTATTTAACTCAAGGGTAATTATTTTCAGTACGTTGTTTCTTGAATTTCTGAAGTCCAAGTATTCTTAAATTTCTGTGTTCAAAGATCCTCACTCTGTGTTCATCCTTTTGAGAGTGAGAGACCAAGTTTTCCACCTTAACAAAAGCCCAAGTAAAATGATAGGTGTTATGTTAAGTTTTTAGGGTTTTGGGGTCACATTTAGGTAGAGGACATGAAGATATAAGCTTTTAACTGAGTAGCATCAAACATTTACAAAATTTAATCTCCTTACAGTTTTATCCTTAATGTTGTATAGATTGGTATTTACCATTCCAAAATACCCACTTTGCCTCATTTTGTAGATTTATTGCTAGTTGTATATTGTGATTTTGTCTCATATTCCAGTGACAAGACATTTTTTAACATATTCTGTAAATTGTGAAAAGACGTTATGCACATTTGGCAGAACATTTTGCGTAGAAGTTGTGTGATATCAGTCACCTGTGTAGGGGAAGTGGAGACACAAAAGTAGTTTTGTTTCATGGGATTATGACTAAAATGCTAGGGATGTTTAACACAGGGGTGTTGTTTGTTTGTTTTTGTGTGTGTGTGATGTAGGTCTGCTGTATTAAGATGTGGTGAGTGATAATGCAAGATGTATATTGTGGAGTTACCTGGTTTGAATCTCTGTATCCTGAGAGATTTTTATGGTTTTCCTTAGTATTTCTGGTCAGGGTAACCAAACACCTTAAGTCTGTTTCCTAATAAAACTTCCTGCAATTTATCAATGTTTATGTATCCTACTTGTTCACGCAATTGATTGTAAGGACACCTCCTGATTTAGTTTTTCTCTGTTTCTATATCCTTACTTTAACCAGATGGCTCATATTTGGCCAAACAGTCTCTAAACTGTACATTCTTCATCAGTTCTTTGCATTTGCTTGTTCTCTTTTTGCTACCTCATTTCTTCATTTGGCTGTTACTCTGTTACCAACTTATTCCACAAAAAATTTAACCTTTGTATCCCAATGTTGCATCTGTTTCTTTGATAGAATTAAGTTTTTATGTGTTACGTGTGTTCAGATGTTTTAAAATAATATGAAGACCATAAATATTGTTTGTACCTGTATGTTGTAAGCATGAGATGGAATTGAGTGGTTGTCATCTTGTCTGCCACATGGGAAAGTCCTCTGGTACTGGTACCCATCAACAGACTGAAACTTTCTGGCCGTGTCTGTGAAGAGAAAAGTTCCTCATAACTCTAGCAGGAATTGAACACCAGTTGTTAAGATTACTAGAAAATAAACCTTCTGAGTCTTAATTACTTTACTGAGGTAAAAGGGGTGATATGGATAAGACATATATTATGTATAGTGAAAATTGATGGAGTTGATTAAAATGGGTGATATGAATATCACATACAGGATACATAATGTAAACAGGTGGAGGTAATTAAATTATTATGTTGAATCTGACCTGTTTTCAGGATTTTGGTGCATTTGCTGCTGCATGCGAAGATAAAGTATCAACACTACTACGTGGATGTACATCTCCATTGCCCAGGATGGTTTCTGGCTACAGAACTTCATCACCTTCTGGTGACACTCCCCAGACTGGTGTTAAACAAGGTGGCCTTAGACCTCCTTTTAGCAGGATTCCAATAAATTCTCCTAAAACAATTTCACCACAAGTGGCCTGTGCCAAAGAAAGAATACCCTTGCTGTCATCACCACTACACATACCCCAAGCCACTGTCACTTGCAGTCCAAATGTGGTAACCAACAGTATACAAACTGAACGAAGGTTACATAAGCTGGAGCTGTATGGTGAGCCACCACCTCTCTCTCGACTATTAGTGATGCCAGTTACACCTGCCCTTCGTAAGGAATTCCATGTGCCATTAAGGAAAGGATGTCCTGTTAGTAGCACTGATAGTTCTCCACTAAGTTTGAAGCGTGATCCTTGTTGATTCCAAATAATAGTAGTTAGGTTAAATTAATTTGTATAGTAAATAATATGAGCAGTAATCAACCATATTCAACTGTATGATATTAAAAAGTGCTGTGATGAGATTTATGTTGTATTTTAAAAGTCTTATTAGCCACTGTTATTCCCCATTTTTACCACTGTAATTTGAGATGATTTTTATTCCAAATATTGGTGCAAAATTATATTTCTGTTTTTACTGACTTCTGGAGCAGGGTCCTTCCTGAGAAGCTGGTAGTTCCTCAGCATGTCAAACTTCCCGCATTGTATGGAACTTGATTTATGACTGTGTTCACAGGACCCTGCCTCTGTCCTGTTTTCCAAGCCACATGAATCAAGTCCACAATCTCCCATCATATTTTAGATCCATTGTAATATCCTCTTCCATTCTATGCTTGGGGCATCAGAATAGTCTCTTCCACCAAAACCCTATATGCATCTCTCTCTTCTGTCATGCTTGCAACATGCCAAGTCAATCACATTCTTGATTTGATTTACCAAGGAATATTACATACCAAGGAATGTGACTTATGAAGCTCATCATTGTGAAATTTTCTCCATCTTCCTGGTACTTCTGCCCCTTTTTCAGTTCTGCTGTAGTGCTGTTTAATGTGTCACTTCATTTTTATATATATTTGTTGCAGTTCAGTTCCTTCATTAAATTAGATACATCACATGGAATAAAATATTAATTTCTGAATGTTGATACACTGTCAGTGTCTGAATCAGGAGGGGCTGGAGATCTTACATGTATGCAGGGCTGACAGCATATGGTAGTATGTTAAACGTGGACTTCTTTTATTTAAAACAATATTAGGGGCTCTTCCTCTGGCACTCTTGTAAAAGTCAACAACTTTTTTGCTATGTTAAAACTTAATTTTGTTGCCAAGAAACTTAAAACCAGTACTGATTTCCATTTTATGTCATCTCAATACTGGTGTCTTTCTTTCTGCTACTGAAATTAACCTTATTTGCTCAGATATAATGTGCACTTTAATTGGAAATATTGTGTGTTACAAATAAAATGAATAATTGCCAGTATGGCCAACATTTATTAAGTGTTAAAACATTTTTGTAAGTCTTGCACTGAGTTTTGTTGTTTGCAGGTTTACAGACATTCTTGAAAGTTTATGCATGGTAATATACCAGCTTTTTTATTGGCTATTGTTACACAATTTATTGAAAAATGTCATTTGTGATCATAATGTGGAAGAAAATTTACTTAAATAAACATATAATACCTGTCAGAATTGATAATGTTGGCAGATATAATGTACGTTCAATTTTTCAGGATGTATATGGAGGAATAAAGTGCATATGTTTGGGCAAATAGTGAGGCAAGTTCTAACAACTTTCATGTCCTTGTTTTAATAATTAAGCTGAAATATGTAGAAATACCTTTGTCACCAAAACACACCAAACACTGTTGATACTGGTGGTGTAAAATTAGTAATACAGGCTGTGATATGAACTAAGATGATGGCCAGCAAATGCACCTGAAGAACAGATGTCCTTGCAGGTTAAATTTGTAATACTAAATAAATAATGTTAATTTATTTGATTATTCTGTGAAGATCTACAAACCAGCAGTGGCTCTGCATTTATGTTTATACCTGTACCATTCTGTAGAGAGTCAGAGTCTAACTGTGTTATATGTTGAAGCTGTTTCATTGTGTCAGTGTACATTGCAGTCAGCATCTTCAAGGTGAGTATGAGGTGGGAGGAGGTAGTGAACTGATACATAGGTCCCAGCAGGGGATAAAGGTGCAGCTGTGGAACATGATGATGTGCTTTGGAAGGGACCATGTGATTATTGATTGGCAGAAAAGATGTGAAACCAGTTTTCACTCAGTTTGTATCCATCTCCTTGACTGTAGTTGTGAGAATATTTCAGTGCCTTGCCTGGTGTGGTGGGACATAGACACTTACCACCTCCATGTCATCAGGGAAGCTATGAATGCGCACATTCCCACACCTTCCACTGTGAAAATGAATAAAACTTATCAGTCCATGCAGTTCCTCCTTCCATCTCACATTTACTTGGGGATGATAAGTGCAATGAACCGTGGAATGTTCAAACAGCTTCACCATGCATTACTGCTAAAATCAAAAAGCTAAGTTAATTGTTAGACACAGGTGGTGAACACCTAAGGAAAAACATCCCTTATGCAAGTTGTTATAACACTGAACCTTAGAAAAGGTATATGCTTAAGTTAACCCTTTGGTGCTAAATACTGTAGATTTTTAACATGCAGTGTGATGCTCCAACTTCACATGGTGACTGATGGCCAAGTATGGCTGCTCTTAAACAGCACTTTAAATTTTGGTCTGCTGCAGATCACAGATCACACTGGCCATTTCAGTGCCAAAGGGTTAATCATAAGGTTTGTCATCCCCGTTGTGTTTACAATAAATAACACAAAATAACACAACTGTTGTGTTAGACAAGTATACACACACCCTAATCCAAAGGGTTAATTTGGAAAAGTTCCTAACTGTGGTGAACAGAACTGAAATCCAGAGACTACTATGTTTATGTGGCTTCTCTTTCTTTCTCTCCAGTTTCATTTGAACTTGACCTACATCAGAAAATAAAGTCATATGTATATCTCCTTTTTCTTAAGCTTTCGCCGTGTTGTAAATGTAATTTATTCCTTTTTGGGTAATTCCCCGGCGTCTGAGATTTAATTGCCGTCGTTTCGGAACTCACTATCGGTTCCATCTTCATAGGCAGGTGAATGAAGTATGTCATATTTATATCTGTTTTTGACAACAGACAGTTTCACAATATAGTAGATCCCTGTTTAATGTGTTCCTTCAGTTTTAGTTATCTGAAATCTGGATACATTTTTCATCAGAGAAACAGAGATATTTCTCTGTACCCCTGTCA
>Ga0123357_10013399_pt1 | contig 10642 bp, 9 predicted proteins | sample TergutEmb28metaG_FD_89873 | JGI IMG/M metagenome (GOLD analysis project Ga0123357, IMG submission 89873) | Embiratermes neotenicus P4 segment gut microbial communities from Petit-Saut dam, French Guiana - Emb289 P4 | ecosystem: Host-associated > Arthropoda: Insects > Digestive system > Gut ...
ATGCAGTAGCGCTGCTCCAATCGTTCCGTCATTTTCCTTGCAATGAAAAATCGACGCGAGCACTACACACTACCTCACTCAAATGCTGCTTGCCAGCAACTGACGCTATCGACAGGCGGGAAATAATTCACGCATGCGCACTAAGGTTCAAGGTCGGCTCATGCAAGCGCGCTAGATTATAATCCATCAGGTGTTCGCATAAAAAAATACGGTCGGATACTTTTCTAACAGACCTTGTATATCAATAAACTACTTATGCGTATACAAATGTGAATTATAACAAAGTTAAAGCTATGAAAAGCTAAACGGGGCCGGTAGCTGATTGCAGGATCTTTGCATCTATCTTCCAGATCCGATTTCAGTCCACTTATCAATTTTTTTTTGGTGGAATGGGTGCCTTATCTAAAATAACGCACAGTTTCGTACGTAGCACATGGACATTATAAGCTTATAGAAACGATAAGAACACGCACAGTCCTAAACATTGTGTTCATACAGCTGATATTTAAAGTCTTGACAGAAAGTACTCACACAATTTTCAGTGTCGCAAAGTAAAAGTGTAGTTACCAGGATTGTATTCGGTCTGGCCCTAAGGTTTTAAATATTGGACATTTGAACACATTGTTTTTAGTTTGAAGCCTGCGTATATGCGTAGCATGTACATAAGATTATTATGTCCAATGCTATTTCTGAAACTGTGTACCGTTTTAGGTAACGCAACTATCCTTTTTTAAACTGTTCAGTTGGTAAGTGGATTGAGATAAATCTGGAACACGGTGATAAAGAGGCACTGTAGTCAACTACTGGCCACTTTTAACTTTCTATATCTCTAACTATATATATATATATATATATATATATATATATATAAGGGACTAAATGTGAACAAGTGGGGTTCGTGACTACACAAAGGGCATTTTGTTGGTTTTAATTTTTGTTACGTATTAAGAAATACACTGTAATGCAAATCGGTAAGTATGTGGGTGGGTTGCGTCAAGCTCCGATCGCCGTATTCCCACAGAAAGAGCCCCCTTACTTAAAGGGGGGGGGGAGGGGAGTGGCTAGATGGACCCCAGACCCTTTCTGGAAAAGACAGCGAAGAGAGGTTGTCCACTGTGCCAGTTCAGTGACTGCAGTATTTAGTCCCAACACAAGTGACATCTAATGAAGACACATCAGTTTGTAACTAGTATAGATCTAGTTAGGCTATGTACGTTTATTATGAACGTAACCAAATGTAAAAAACCTTTAACAGTGCTCGTATGTGAGCCGGGAGCCGATCCCAGTGGCCGCGTGGTCTATGGCATGTATCGGCGGCCGCTCGCTTGCTGGGATTGCGGGTTCGAATCTCGCCGGGGCATAGTTGTCTGTCTATTGTGCGTGTTGTATGTTGTCAGGTAGCGGTTTCTGCGTCGGACTGATCATTCGTACAGAGCAGTCCTGTCAATTGTCGGGTGTCCGAGTGCGATCGTGAAGCCTCGACAATGAGGATGTCCTGGCCCACTATGGGCTCTTGCGCCATGAAAAGAAAATGTGAGCCGGGATTGCTCACTTGTTGCACTGACTGAGCTACACGCTGAACGCCCGAGGAATTCCGGGTGGCGGCAAGATTCTTCCCTTCCCCGAATCGTCCGCATTGGTTTTGGGACTCACCTAGCCTCATGTTAAATGGGTAACGAGGCTTGGAGCTGACCACTCATCTGCAACCAGTACCGAGGTTAAGAGTGAGTGGAGCTATATCCCCACACTCCCTACGCCCGCATGGAGTACACAGTGTCAATGTCATCTTAACCTGTAGCAGTACTTACAGCCTTTTAATTGTCGATGTTAAACTGTCGGGTATTTGAGCGAATTTGTTCGTCTGAAATTAAATATGGCTGAATGTTTCACTGACCTTCCTCGTCACTCCCAATCATCGAATAGCGGTCGAAACCAGACAGATTCCGATGGGTGCCCAGCCCGAAGTCATCCTTGGTCCACTGGAGAACTCCCGTCTTGTTAATGACACGACACGGTAGTGTAACACGACTGCCGACGATGGCCGTCTGGTCCTGTGGTTCCATGGCGAACCTCTGCTCCACCCCAACAAGAGGTTCCACGGCGGCCATCAGCAACACAAGGAGCCTGAGCACCTGCTCCATGGTCCTGCAATGTCATAAAATCAGGTAATGAGTTTTGGCGTAACGTGCACCGGATACATAAAATAAAATAAAAACAGAGTTCTGTCCGTCAGCGGATTTCAGTTTTGGAAGTACTCAACAGACGTTGATGATATTTGCATTAAAAACCTACACCACAAGCCGTGGAGCAAAATTCATTTTGGTTTCTATACTGATCCACAAAAATCAATTTATTAGAACGAGATTTAAGTGTTTCGTCGTTTAACAAGTGGATCCTGACGTTTCGGAAAATCGCCCGCTTGAAACCGAACATGAAGGCACCACGATCCTTCGAAATGTCGGGAACTACTTTGCCCGACAACTCAGTCATCAAGTTCAATCAAACACGATCTTCAACAGCAGTGCTCTGGCAATCTCAAATATCGCGTGATTTATTATTGCAGCACTAAATACAGCTTATTCTGCTTCATGGTGAATGTAAAAATCCATTAGAAGCTCTATAACAATGTACAATAGTCATTTATACATAGTTTTATCAATAATGTAAGCATTTGGGATCGCACAGCGCATTTTTAAACATTTTAAGTAAGGATCTATTTTCTTAGAAGGGCCTGAAGATGATTCTATAAGAATCGAAACATGTTGCCCTAGTATAATAATAAAGGTAATAAAGTTTTGTTGTGTTTGACTGACACATCATTGTATATTTACAATAGTCATTTATTGCACATGGACGATTTGATAAGCCTCCAAACCCCCAGACTATGGCTTTCAGACGAATTTTATTTTGTAATAAGCGATTAAGGGACAAACATTAACACTGACTGATGATTAGAAAAAATTAATACAGAATTTACTTATAATTTCATTTTACGTCTTAAGTTACTTTTTAAGAACAAGAAACTTCTCCTTTTCCTTTGTCACTGAGAGGTTTTGAGGAATACGCGGAATTCCATTCTATATAATTATGAATGAAATCCACTAACACGTATTATTGTTTGAACACACCTAAATCTGAAAAAGTAAGGGGGATGGTGAAGCTTACCTTCCCGAATTTTTCTCACTCTTTGTACTTTAAAATTTCCATTATACAAAGTTTTCCCATTCAATATGCATTAAGCCCGTCACGACTTAAAAAAGGGACATTGTTCAGCAAATTGGACTATGCGTATGAACTTCATCAAAGCACTGAAAAAGTTGTCTTTCATTCTGAGTTTAGCGTGTTTGGCAACTCTTCGCTGAGCGCAGGCATAAGTCCGACGGATCGTGGGTTTGTCATCGCTGCATTAGATCTTTGGTGATGCTACTGAGTTATGATGAGATGATTCCTGTGGAAGACGGAAGGAAGTATTTTATCGTCATTATCTTTTGTAGAATCCGTAGCACCAGTATTATTCTGAAGTGGAAGGGTCTTGTTAAGAATGGATACCCATGTAATTTGTTCCTTTTTGGGTAATTCCCCGGCGTCTGAGTTCTAATTGCCGACGTTTCGGAACTCACTGTCGGTTCCATCTTCATAGGCAGGTAAATGAAGTATGTCAGTGGAAGGAATAGGAAGTAGTGTGCCCGTACGGGCACACTACTTCCTATTGGCTCTGCCACTTCCCCGCTACAACACAACCAGATATAAACACCCCACACAATCCTTCCACTGACATACTTCATTCACCTGCCTATGAAGATGGAACCGACCGTGAGTTCCGAAACGTCGGCAATTAGAACTCAGACGCCGGGGAATTACCCAAAAAGGAACAAATTACATTTAGAACACGGCGAAAGCTTAAAAACAAGAATGGATACCCATGCTTTAGCTCGCAACGCTTTCGTGAAACCGCTCGTGACGTATGAATATTTCGTTGAATAGTACTGCTTGTGGAAACTCCACAGAACTCCGTAAAATTTTGGTGCGGAGTTGCTTAAAGCACGAATTGGACCGGCTGGATGTATAATTATCATGCAAATTGAAAAGGCAAACAATTGATTTCATGGACGGATCTACAACGAATTCAATAATAAATTCGTCAGATGGAATGAGGTTAATGGAGTAGAGTCCGTTTTTGCTGTCAGTAATATTTCCAACGTTTGCAAGTACATCACAACTACTAAGCAACTAATTGAAATCTTAAAGAAGGAAGTACTTCATCATCTGCAGTTGCACTCATAAACAGACACAAGTGAAATTAAATCTAGGATTGCCTTGGCAGTAGCAATTTTCAGTAAGAATAAGACGAATCTTTTCTCCAGCAGATTGAACTTAAACTTAAGGAGGAAACTAGTAGAGCGCTACATTTGGAGCATAGTTTTGCATGGTACTGAAACTTGGACACTTCGGAAAACGCATCAGAAATGCCTGGAAGGCTTTAAAATGTGGTGCTGGAGAAGAATGGAGAAATCTGTTGGACCAATCGTGTAAAAAAATAAAAAAAATTATTACACAGAGTAAAGGACAGGAATATGATACATATAATAGTTTGAGGGAAGGCTAAGTGCATTGGTCATGTCTTGCGCAGGAAATGCCTTCTAAAACACTTTATTGGAGGAAAGGTAGAAGGAAGGGTAATAGTGACGGGAAGACGAGGAAGAAGAAGCAAGCAACTAGTGGAGACGAGGGATACCGGAAAGCGAAATGGGCAGCACTAGATTGCACTCTGTGGAGAACCTGCGTTGGAAAAAGCAATGGACTTGTAAGGCAGACAATAAAATGAACGAGTTGCACTCGAAGTCCAGAACATAGAGGTTGGGTGCCGGAAGTTTATAGAAAGGAAGGTCATTTCTGATTCTAAAGGCGCTCTTTCTTCATTTAACTAAAAGCCATTTATCATTTACATGTGTATTGTATATGATAGAACATTGCAAGCGATTAATTGCGACAGATTAGGAAGGAAACGTTCGTGATCTGTTTTACGGTATGGTTGTAACATTATTTTTGGAAGGGTATAGGAAAACAAAAAAACAGTCCAGTTAGGACAGCCGGTCATTTGACCGAGGTACGAACAGGAAACATGAATATGAGAAGGACGGCAGGAAGTAATAATGCTGTAAATCACGTACGTAACGGCAGTAACATTAGCGGTAGTGGCGAAAATCACATGACGACTTGGTCTGGAGCAAACAGTGTCTTGTCTGCTACGTTCTGGATTCAGAAATGTTTGTGACTGGCAAATTATGAGTTATATCGGCGGTTGACATACAGCCGTGATGTAACTGAGTAATCAAGCAGTACATTTTATCATGTACTTATTGGACGTTCCCTGAGCCAGATTAATCGACTCCAAACCCTCATATTCCATTTCAAGATACACTTTAATATTATCCTCCCACCTAAGCCTGAGTATCCCGTGTTCTGTTCAGAATTTAGAAATGAAATTTGCTTCACACCTACCCCTTTACGTGATGCACTACTCGCCCAGTTTATTTTCCATGATGCGATCACCATAATAATATCTGGAGAACAGTACAAAGTATGAAGTTCTCAGCGTATACTTTCCCCCAATATCCTGTTAGTTTTTCTACATATTTCTTTCTTTTCTCAACATACTGTTACATGATGACTGTATTAATATTTTTTATATATTTATGTTCACGTCATATGAAATACCTGACATAACTGTGCTGGGGAAATGTGTATGTGCATCTTAGGATTTTCAGATAACCTGTATTGTAGCATTTTCTTCAAACCAAGCCTGCATTAGTCGCGTAACTGATGTACCGTGTGCATTGTAACTGGGACAGCAATGTAGTTTCCGAATGATCCGCAAGAGGTCGCACGTAGGCTATCAACTGGCTATGCTCATAGTACCAAGATGGAGTCGGAGAAGCGGTGTGATGGTGTGTGTGTGTTTGTGTGTGTATGTGTATGTGTAAGACGGTTCGTTATTCATTCGTATGCAACGCGAATATCTTTGTGTTTACAAGAGAAACCACGTACAGACACTGAACTATCAAGCGACTGTACAAACAACCTTCAAAGGAAACTGCTGCTTTTAATGTGAAGAAGGACGAACACCATTCGACATAACAACAAGGCCTCTAGCAGGTAGACAACTTTGTAATAATATTTCTTTGTTCTTACAGGGGGCGTTTATATTCCGTGATATGAATAGTTTGAACTGAAGCATTGTTCTGAGGTGTTCAATCATGGAATGTGTTTGTAATCACGCGGATTAATCTTTACCGTCTGTATTTCATTTTAGGACTGATTATAGGGTACGTAATTAATTATCCATTGATACGAATGAGATTTGTGTTGTGTATAGTGTTTCCTGTAACAGGGGTGTTCAAATATTCTCGTGTGGAGAATGCAGTGTACGCAAATTCCCCCTCTCTGAATCCTACTTTCTCTTTTTGCTGCTGTCTTTATTGTGTTGGCTTCCATTTGGGTGTTAGAATTAACCGTCAAAACACGAGAGTGAAGAAAAGAGTTTGCTTTCATGTACTACTTAATACGTTTTGGAATTTGTGATTTATGTACATACTGATATAGACAGAAATACAATTACGTTGTGTGAAAACAAAATTACAGAAAACGGACCTAATGTGATGATGGAAACACACAGCTGGTAAGGGCAACTGAATGTCGTTAGCAGCAACCGAAGTGTAAATTTATAAAAGTTATTTTAACCATTACCATCTTTGTCAGTAAGTCAGGCAATATAGACCAAACTTCCGGAAATGGCAGTGCAAACGTCAGAGTTCTAAATACCTTTAATTTTAATTTTGAATGTCCTTATTGTTGCACCGTGCATGTCGTCGAATTATTTAATTAGTATACCAACTGACACACTTACATAAAAATTCCACATTAAAACATTAAAATTGCTCCGACATGTTTCGATCCTAAGGTCATCATCAGGGAGCTACACTTTCCTTGCTAAAGTCACTACTAAAATTAGTCACTGATTAATTTCTTTGTATAAACAGGGTGTTGTGGCAGCATGTCTTATTGTGTAAGGTTATGTTGTTGAGAGTGCGTCCTGTGCTTTGCTGCGTGATATGCAGCAAGGCACAGGACGCACACCCGTAGTCGGGCACTCTCAACAACGTAACCTTACACAATAAGACATGCTGCCACAACACCCTGTTTATACAAAGCAATTAATCAGTGACTAATTTTAATAGTGACTTTAGCAAGGAAAGTGTAGCTCCCTGATGATGATCTTAGGATCGAAACATGTCGGAGCAATTTTAATGTTTTAATGTGGAATTTTTATGTAAGCGCATCAGTTGGTATACTAATTAAATAATGCTGAATGTTATGGTGTAACTTGCCTGATTACTTTACAATAAAAGACCTTTGAGAATATTTGTGATCACTTCGTGTACGTGCAAGATTGTGCACAAATTTCACATCAAGACCGTCCTAACTTCAGGACACACAAATAGGATAATGGTCACAGAACCGTGGTTTCCATTGTCAGGCACTGATAACACCAAAAATACCTACAGAATGTTAATAGAAGGAAACATTGCCAAATTGAAACAAGAATCTCACAAACCAGTATAGCACAGTGCCAATTACCCTTAAAAGTAAACAAATCCTTCACGTGGCCTATAGCATAGGATATGTTTATAAGCCTCATGATGAAGTGTCATGACAAGTAGTATTATTATAAATGTTTATTATATACCAACATATGCACAAATAAGTGGTGTAAATTTATATTAAAACTACTCCGACATGTTTCGGTGTTAATACACCACCTTCAGGGAGTTTACAAGTTGTGCTAGCTAAAGTTATGAATTATTAAAATGATATTGCATTTTATCAATTTTATGAATTATTAAAATTATATTGTATTTTGTCATTTTAGTAATTCATAACTTTAGCCAACACAACTTGTGAACTCCCTGAAGATGGTTATTAACAGAGAAACATGTCAGAGCAATTTTAATATAAATATACATCACTTATTTGTGTGTATATTGGTATATAATAAACGTTTATTATTCAATAGGCACGGTATTAACATAAAAATAGCATTACTATTTTCCTGTACTGTCTTCCACGATCTTTGTAATGCAGACGCAAGTGTCTTCTGTGAGGCATTCCATCAGTTTTAAAGTATCTGTTACATTGCCTTCATAAGGTTAAAACCGTTATGCGGACAGTGTAAGGAACCCGGCTTTCTGATTGGTGCCGTGTCATGTTTTTAGCATCACACACTTGGACTTAGGCTTGCTGACACATGGTTTCTGTTGAATCAGGCGGTCAGGTACAGCGTCTCCTTGTGCGAGACTGCTAGTGCATGGGAAGCCCAGTTCTGCGTAGTCAAATGGGGTTAGGTACCTACGCTTGTCATTGAAGCTCACGTGTTTAATGCATACGTTAAGTCGAAAGAATTTCCGCCTGAATCTATTACGAAACTGTTACAATCATTACGTTAACGTTAACCGCCGGCTTCTCACCGAAGAGGTCCGGGTTCAATTCCAAACCAGTGTATGTGGGTTTTGTGGTGGACGAAACAGCACTAAGACAGGGGTTTCTCCGCGTACGACTCTTTCGCAAGGTCAGTATCATTCCATAAATTTCCCATACTCATCCATCAACTACTGACGCTGTATAATCGTAGCAGTAGAGTGTTGTTAAATAACACTTTAAAAGAGTTACTTTAACGTCCACGCAAACCGAATTATTGACGAGAAAGGTCTTCAGTTCTTCTGGAATGTTACGCCGTGTCGACTGGTAAACAATGCCCTACGAGGTTCTTAGTGCGTTCATTTTCAAGGTCGAGCAGTCAAAGAGCCCTATTTAACCCTGACGACGAAGGCACTATGATTCTTCGAAACTTCGGTAACTGTTTACCAGTCGACACGGCGTAATATTCCAGAAGAAATGAACCTTCAAAATCCTGTTCGATCGTAAATCACCAGAGATACATGACTTTTTTTCTGTGATTAATTAACTGCATCTCTCTGTTGAAGAGGCCAATCCAAAACAAGGTACCGAGAGAAAAATACAGATTTATCGTGAAAGCGAGTGGATTACTTGTGTGTGCTATAAGAAATGTGAATTGCTGGTGACTACCCTTACGTTAACGCGATAACTACAGTAAACAACACCGTAACCAGATGTACATACAGTATTCTGCCTTCTTTTTGTTGTGAAACTGATTGTGGGTGTGGGGTTGTGAACTGGATTAATCTGGCTATGGATAGGATGCAGTGGTGGGCTTTTTGAAAAGGTTAACGAATATTCTGACGTAGGCCCTCAACAATGGCTCTGCTCCATGTTGTAAGAATATATCTCACAAAAATCGGTAGGGCGGAGTCTGAATATTGTTATTTATGAGCTGAGAATTTTGGGACATGACTCTTGAAAATCATTTTTAATTTGAACTGATGAGATGAGGATTATATGTACTGTATGATGACGTACGTACGCCTACTGTGTTGTTCAAATAGGTCGTTTACATGTAATTGCTGGTCATCCCTGTTTCACATGTAGGATGTCTATGTTGTGTTCTGTTCTGTAATTTCCAGCCAGTGGTTCCGGCGATTATCACAAACAAAAGCTTTGTGCAGTCACATGTGAATGTAACATTACTACTATTATTATTATTATTATTATTAGTTTAAGTGAGCAAGCTTGTCATTGTTAATAAATGGAAACATCTGTAAACTTCTTCGCGTACCGCCGATTTTAAAAATTCTGTATTTTAGAAACGGAAGTCAGTACGTAGAAAGCATTCCTCGAACTCTCTACAGCATAGTGGTACCATCTATGTGCCGCTTGCTGTGATGTAAAAGTCTACATTTTGCCCACACAATGTGTGTATGTGGGTTTATTATGATTCTTAGAACAAACAGAGACTGTTTCGCTACACAGCATTAACAGGCTGGCCTTTGCAATGCAGACGAAGTGTGTTCGCTGTGAGATAGGAACCTTTATTATTAGCTGAACTTCATGCTTCAAAGGATTAAGCGATACATGGTACAGTGGGATACAAAGGGAGTCGGAATGTGTGTTTATTTTTTACACATGTATCAGCTATGGTAACAACAGTCAGATGTAGAATTACAGTGGTATAAGTGTGCCATGTTCACTGCTCCATACGTAAAAGGCATATGTCAATACAGAGTGCCCTGTGTGTTGGTGGTGGTAGTGGTGGTGGCGGTAGTAGTAGTAGTAGTAGTAGTAATGGTGCTTGTAGCAGCGGCAGCAGCAGTGGTAATGGTGGTGGTCGTGGTGGTAGTAGCGACATTATTATTATTATTATTATTATTAGTAGTAGTAGTAGTAGTAATAGCAGGGGCAGTAGCAGTGGTAATGGTGGTGGTTGTGGTAGTAATAGCGGCCTATTATTATTATTATTATTATTATTATTATTAGTAGTAGTAGTAGCAGTAGTAGTGGTGGTGGTGGTGGTATGCGATATTGGACTTATTTTAGTGAAATAATGGTTTGAGAATTACAAAGAACTAAACTAAACTAAACTCCGTGGTTTTAGTCCGCGAGCGAACCATACCGACAGAGCGGCCGCCGCCGGTAGGCGAAGTTAGTGCCAACTTTTGCGGATAGAGGG
>Ga0123357_10013400_pt1 | contig 10641 bp, 6 predicted proteins | sample TergutEmb28metaG_FD_89873 | JGI IMG/M metagenome (GOLD analysis project Ga0123357, IMG submission 89873) | Embiratermes neotenicus P4 segment gut microbial communities from Petit-Saut dam, French Guiana - Emb289 P4 | ecosystem: Host-associated > Arthropoda: Insects > Digestive system > Gut ...
CACCGTTGGTTTTCCCCAAAACGCTTACACAGGGGCTGGAATGAAAAAAAAAACTGCAAAAAATACTACAGTTTATTTAAAATTGTAAAAAAAAAAAAAAACAACACTGTGACTTTAAAACCTATAGTGTGACGCCATGTTACGATACCACGACTGTCAATATAAAAGGACAAACTGGCATTAATACTCATAGCCAATAAGCATGATGGGCCACGTGCCAATATTTGGGGTTCCGAAGGAACCACTCCTTTCTTGAGAACACTAGGAGTTCTTCTTTATATCCTTTGGCTAAATAACGAACGCAGTTATTGCTGACATTAAACGACCCATTTCCCCTAAATATCTCGTATAAACACCGTGTCACTGGACACTCGGTCTTCGTACTTTCGAAACGTCGTCATAAACACCAACACAACAGCCGTACAAACTTGTGACGAGAGAACAACAGCAAAACATTGACAAGTCTTATCGTTGCGTATAGTGATAAAGACTGAAAAATACGAACCTTATATTGGCGTTTTTTAAAACAGAAATTAAGAGAACTACGGTAGCATGAAATACTTTACAATGCAGACGGTAACTGACAAACCAACACAACATTATATGCAAGCTTCATATTTGTACTGTAACATGTCCTAATGCCGCGCAACTCCAATACAAGCGGCAATGAAACGTGCGAGATCCAATCCACACCGTGTGTAGTACCTTAACGACATATTTTAATGTTGTCAAGGAGTGAGGAGTAACCATAAAATGTCAACGAAACAGCCGAGTGTCTGATAACACAGTGACAGTCACGATACGGTACAGGAACTTCAGATTAATGGGACAGAACTTTTAATTACATCCAAGAGTGCTGTCGGTCGCAGAATGGCGCGGGGTAGCTTGTAGGACTAGACTGCATGTTGTATAGCAACACGTTAACTGTAATGACATGTGCATGTGAAAGAATCTGAAATAAAGTTTACGAGCTCTTTGTATGATAACTACGAGTATCATGACAAACGGAGATCTAAGGAGTGAGGGAAAACTGCATGGACAAGTATAGGACGAGCCCTATCAAGAAGGTTGCTTATTTAATAGGGTAACGGGCAACTCAAATGCTTTGGTTATTTGTTAAGTCAGGACAGTAACTAGATAAAGCCAAATATCGAAATTGAATTTAAACTTTACCCACATTTTGGTACTAATACTACCACCACACCAATGCAATGGTTATACTGCCATGGCTGTGCCTTAACGAAGTGGGCAAGTCTGCGGTATTTCCGCCATACTATTATAAATGCTAATACTGCAATCAGCACAACCCGTCACCTTCTGGTGGTTAGGTTACCCTCAATGTGCATCCGCCATGGCGTGGGCAGTATCAAAGTATATAACGTTTTATAACGTGCATCGTATACATTATATACATAATGTATACGATACGTATTATATATATATATATATAATGTATACCATTTAAAGCCCTCCCCTCTCCCAAGATAAAACACACCCATACACTGAAACAAGACTGCATGTGGCCAAATTCATGTAGTTCGCCGAAAACATGGTTTAGATCGCAGTTACAGAATCCACCAGAACTGTGTGTGTCCGTTGACGCTGACACAAGGGGCATGCACGTACGATCCAATGTGTTCTTTCATATTTTACACACGCCACTGGTATTTTGTGTTAATTTCGTGCAAATAAGAACAGTCCCTGTGCATACCACGAAGGCATATAAGAGAGTGGAAGCAGAGCTTAACATCGGCACTACATACAGACTGGGGGCCAGTTTCACGTCCATTCCACTTTACATCCCGGAGAAGAGCCCCGGTGTCCACTGAATAGGAGGCTGGTTGGATCCCAGAGCCAGGCTGGGAACTTTCGAATAGATATGAACCTCTCGTTCCTTCTACCATTCTTCAGCCATCCAGCACGCAGCCTAGTCATTGCGATGAATACGCCATTCTGGCTGTTTATTCCAAATACATGCACATTTTTTAAAGACAATCAAATTAGACAATGAAACGACAACCCGGAATTGTTTACCCTCAGGTTTCATTACATATTCGTCACATCGAAAACTGACTGAAAAAAAGGTACATATTAATGAGATCCAATTTTTGTTTTGATACAATTTTTCTACGACAAGCTGTTTTTAGGAAAATGAATAAAGTCTGATTCGAGTTTCATGTAAAATACAGAGTTCTGTGAAAGTACTACGAACCACAACCAAATCCACCCGGCAAATTTCAATGTTCATCGATAAGTTCGGTAGTTTCGAAGCTGGTACATGAGTAGAGTTGCCGCCCTTAGTTTCTTTTATGCACTCCGTTTAGAGAACGCACAAAAATTGGGCTGTATCTTCTAGTACAGGGGGAACCAGCAGCGGTCCAACAGTTTGAAGAAAGAGTTGAATGCACTACAAATGGAAGCAAGCAATTAAGTAAGATCTTCACAAAGGTAATGAGACCGCGAGTTAATGTCAGAGAGTGTGGCAATGTGCGCTCCGTCACTCAGCACTCACCACTGCAGAGGAGGAGAAGTAATCAATCACCGTGACAAGTGGATACAGTCGCTTCAACAAGTTTCAATTTAATGCGTGCTTATGGCGATGAGAATAATTAATCCCTTAAGAGTACTAATTTATATCAGGCATGCAGCTCCAGTGCAATCAAAACTATCTCTGGGGTGTTATCAGAAAATTTCTGTAATGTATGCCTATCACGAGTATAACCAAATGGGCGATACTTAGTTGTCACTCGCATTTTATCCCCAATTCAATCTAGGAATTCCAACAAATTAAGGAACCTCAACACAGTCTCAAAATGGGGACTAAACCCATCACCAAACAAGTAGGCTTCTTTCATTTCTTCAACTGTCCGTCATGTTTTTACTCCAATACCTAGTGTAAGAATGAGAAGCGTCCTTACGTACAATTCCTTCTTCTGTTTTTTTTTACCTATAATAAACCCTTACACAGCCCACGCCTAACTATACAGGTAAAGGCAAAGGTCAGCAACAGTCACCAACCTACAAATCAATCATGAACCAATATGATCCTACTGTGACGACTGCCTCCTATGAGGAAGCATAAAGGAAAAGATTTTAATAAAGAAACTAACTCGTAGAACAGAGTGTACACTGAGCGTTCCTAACACGCTGATATTCTACACATGTAAACCAAAATTTATAACCAAGTCTCGAACCCATCATCAACCTGCAGAGAGGGAGGGAAGGAGCTTCCTCCCCCTGTCGAAATGAAGACATCGCACGTAGTCTGTTCTCACTAATGTGTAGTTTAGTTTAGATTACAGACATTAGCAACTTTAACGCAACCATCTCTGGTTAACGGAGTTTAACAAAAACAACTAATGCCTTCATTATCACAGCATCTCACAACATACGCACGAAGTAAGGATGGAAGGCAATTCTATCAAATTACGTACACACAAGCCAGATCGTGCAGTGAATACGTGTATCACGTAAGAGGCATAAAGCCTCAGCCCTGCAACTCAGTAACAAAATGAATGAAGAACGAAGGAAGAATCTCCTTTTATATATAACTAAATAATGCTGTTACAATGAGCGTAGGAAATTGATGGAAAATGCGGCAGTCACTCAGCTGGTCGAGAAATTCTTTGTAGGTTCATTACGATGATCACAACAATCCGGCACAGGACCCCACCCTAAGCCTGCTAAATCCAATCCAAAAGCATACTGTGATGCATTTTAATAGTATCCTCACTTTATATTTCCAAAGAAAATTTTTGATGCCTTCTCACCGCCCTTCACATGCGTGCTATACGTCCCGCCCACAGCAACCCACTGACTTTACCGCCCCAAGAGATCAAATTGTTCCTCACCTTCGTATATTATTTTCTCTCTTGGACCCTTGTGTTCTCATTATTCGTTTAACCAGCTAAAGAAAACTTCACAATATGGAAAGTAGTATTTTGTCGTCAAAGTGATTACATCAAGGAGGAGGAGGAAGAAGAGATGAGGTGGTACGTAGTACACGCGGTATAACACTTGCAAACAACTCTTTTAACCGAAGAACCGACAGGGAAAAGACCACTTGACAAACCTAAACGTAAATGAAAGGATAGCATCAAGCATGATATTAAGCAAAGTGAATGTGATGGTACTAACAGGATTCAACTGGAAGAACTAATTCGATACTGTGTAATAAAATGAGACATCATCACATACCTTCCATACTTACTGACAACATGAAACATTTCTTTATTTATGTTACCGTAATGTGAAACTTGAAACGCGGTGACGGCTGACGCTTCGTTTAATGTGGTCGGTATTGTGAGTAATCAAATAAGACCAGCAGTTATAAATATTAACTGACAAGCAGGATAATAAAGTCCCGCTGGTCAAACGTATTCCATGTAATCCGCTCAGCAGGGCGCTGGCGATTTACCTTGATGAGCCAATACGTAATCTCGTTACACAACTTATTAGTAAGCTGCGCCTTTTATTGGTTCTTCAAACTTTTAATTGATGTTTTCAGCCGAGTAAGATGGCATATTAATTATATGGCCTGGAATGACTGGAGAGACGAACCCAATATGCGCGCGTACAATAATGACTACGGAACACCACGAAACTTCTATCGTGATATATAAAACCCCAAGCCAACTGTGTTCCACATTTATACAGTGTAATATGAGTTACAAGGTCTATTATTTTGAATACCATAAAATAGGAAATGACTTTTAAATAATATGGCATCCAATTACCGACGAAACAAACACTGAACTTCTTTGTATACTAAATCAAGTGCTAGTCAACTGTTTACAAATGGAAATACCAAAGTCTTCGCCAGATTTCTAAACCATCTTATGGTCTATGAAATCAACACTCCAAAGTCATTCCTGACAGCTGACAGTCTGTCAACTGACCAAACATATCTCACCATTTATGGACTCCAAAGGGTCACTCATTACCGTGTTCAGAACAGACTGCCACTGGAGCCAGTCTAAATCTGCACGCCAGACTTCTTCAATATCCAATGTAATCCTCCCATTTATGCCCAGGTCTCCCAGGAAGCCTCTTGTCTTCAGGTTTGCTATGTAAAATTTTGGTACTGGCGAAGAGAACCAACTACTCACATCGGTATCCAAGATTTAAGAAATACTTTCAATTAACAGGTTTTCGAATCACTTAAATCCTGCTCAAAAAATAAACAGTAATCCGTGAATCGCCCATCTTGTTTGATACTTGTTTGTATGAAACCAAAAATCAATTGAGAAAAACAAAATAAATATAAAAATAACATTAACTTTTCAACAACCACCCACAGCTAAATGCCAGAATCGAGAATAAACTACAAAAGTAACACAATGCATATGGAAGATAACAGAGAATATCAAAATTCAACACAACACGTAAGATCCAAAATAATCATATAATATAAAATATTAAAGCAAGAGATTTTCTTCCTCATGATTCAGCACTACATATGTAAAACATTCAAACACAGATAAGAAGGGCCGGTTTATGGCACTACTAAGCCCAATGCAAAAATAAATTTGGAGGCCCTACCTATGCGCAGTCCGGATAACACATGCGGATACAGAAAAGAAAAAAGTATGCAAAATCTGTTTTTGACATAAAATCTGCACTGCAACTTTGGGAACCCACACAGCAACGCAGACTGCTATCACCTTAAAACGGCCCTGTAGAGGGAAACTAACCAAATTCCAACGGGTATGCGAATTCCACAAGACGACGTCTATCCCTGTGCTGTTGCATGACTCAAATATTGGCAATGAGTTGTAACAGTACAAAAAAAAAAAACGAGAAACGCATTTCCCACGGTCAGTAGATGGGCGATCCACACAGGATCAAAGCATACGCACTGACACAAGAAAATACCGAAGGATCGCTTTATCTAAATGAACAAAGTAAAATACTGTACTACAAACAATGGAAGGATCAATTTGACACGATACAGGATTAATACTTGCCACAAAAGACGTTACGCTACAAATCAAGTGGAAGAAGAAACGTAAGGAAACCCAGCATGAAGAGGTCCAACCCATGAAGTTACAACACAGACAAACAGAACACACTACGACGCTTCTCATTAGACAATTTTCTCCATCATTCAGGTATGTCGTCTTTTCAAAGCCCATTTAATTTCGCCACACTTATCTCCAACTCCTCTTACATCACCAAACGTCAAGAGATTACAATTAAAGGGTGACAGGCGAGACGAATTCGATAAGTTTCTATTTGCATGTTTGTAAAGCCTGGACGGTTTAGCTTCCTTTTCCAGTGCTGACATCTCTTTCCGCTTACTTAAATTTGTTATTAGGGCATACAGGTGAATAATCAGTCACTCCCCGGAATAATATTCATTTTATGTTGGGAAATATATTCCTCATTAGCGTAGTAATTAATTCTGGAAGTATTTCGATTAAACAGTGTGTAGTGGAGCCACTCTTCGCTTCTATTCAGGGGCTTCATTTTACCTTAACGACCAAATGATTTTTATCTTAATCGACATTGGATGTTCATCGAACGAGATCCTAATCTATACATCCATATATGTTACCCCTTCATTAATTTGTCGCGCTAATATCTGTTCCGTTGGGATATTTACGACAAGCAGTCAAGCAGGCAGTCAAAACGCTTCAAGTTTTGTCTGACCTCCTCCACATTACTGTTAAAATACATTATCAGACCACCCAGATCGTCAGTATTCACCACACGGCATCGTTGGATATTGACAAGCATGACTTACACACATTCAATGCCTGTTCGTCTCTCACTACAGGAGTGAAGACACAGTAAACTGCTCTGCAGTTGTTACAGGCCTGCAGGCTTACAGCCGACCTTCTCGTCTTAGCTTTGCGTGTTTCTTAAATACGGCCCTTAAATTCCTACAAACATCCCCTATTTACGTGCCGTAACCTTGTACACGGCAGTCCTGAAAATCAGGCATTTATTAAGGCTTAGAAGGCAACTACTCGTAATTCTAAACGCTACATATGCCTGTTAATCTTTAGTTCAAGAAAACTCGAATTTTGTGTTGCACATTTCTTTGGGGAACTCAATGTGAAAACAGCGCCACTGACGATCGTGTTTGTTGCAGTTTCTCAATCCCAGTCAGTCATGCGAGCCTGAAGATTATAAAATTAGCGTCGATGTCTACACGGTCTACAGTAGTGTTTCCCAGCCTTTTGCATGTTACGTCCAACCGATCATTTTGTAAAAAAAAAAATCAGTCACTACACGGCACCAACGAACCCTCTCGTCTTAAAAAAAGTGTATATTTTTAGGAGAGGTCGCAAAATTGCGAAAAACGACTATTAGCTTCATCATGCGTGTCCGTCCGCCCGTCCGCATGGAACTCGGCTCCCACAGGACAGATTTTCATGAAATTTTATATCTGAGTATGTTTCGAAAATCTATCGAGAAAATTCTAATTTCATTAAAATCTGGAAAGAATAACGGGTACTTTACATGAAGTCAAAAATGCATTTATGATCATACCTCGATCAATTGTTTTTATCATGAGAAATATTGCAGGCAAAATTGTATAGCAAATCAAAACATACATTTTATGTTTAATAACTTTTTTTTTTTTTTTCGAAAATCGTATTGTTTATGAGATAATGCGGAAAAATACTGTACAACCGGGAAGCCACAGATGGCAAAATAATACGGCGCATGCGAATTACATGTTGGATACCTAAGGCTACAAACACAAACTGAGAATATGTAATAGTTATTTCTTTTCCACTGCACAAATGGTGCAAGAACGCGCCTCAGTGTTACGTTATACGTACATTGCCTGTCTCGTTAAAAATTACGCACGTTTTGACATCGTATTAACCATTAACGGACGTTTCCGGCACGTCCAGTCCAACCCTGCTGACCGTCAAATCCTACGTGTGGGACGGGTCCCCAGGCTGCGTAACACGGACCTAGAGGAATCTCGCATGGCGACAGATGCGTGAAAAGTTAGCAGTGTTTATTACAGTAATCACACTTTTATGAGAACACCTACACATGTGAATGAATAATTCTGCGAAGCCCTCTCATGACCATGGGGCGTTACGTATGCCAGCCGTTCCCCTTCGGCAGCATCTCTAGAACACCAGGAATGCGGGCCTGTATATACATTCCTTAAAATCTTCGACGGCTGAGGACAATTAACGTTTGGATCCAACGAGACAGGAAGTTACCAAATGCCGCAGAAAATTACACAATAAGCAGATCCATGATACTCACTATTAACCAAATACTATGTTTGTTTGTTTGGCGCGACAGTCCCCCAGTAGGCCAGGGCCTCCCCATTCACGAAGTTTCTAGATCACACTCAACGACGCACCACAGTCGGAAGGACTCCTCCGGACGAGTGATCAGCTCGTCGCAGAGACCTCTACCTGACAACACACAACATTCACAACAGGCAAACATCCATGCCCCCAGTGGGATTGGAACCCACGATCTCAGCAGGCGAGTGGCCGAAGACCTACGCCTTAGACCGCCCGGCCACTGGGACCGGCAACCAAATACTATAGGGAGTCGAAAACAAAAGAGCACAAGAAGTGAGGGAAATGTAGCATGCAAGCGAAAGACGAGAAATCACAACATTTTGTACGTGTAAACTTCGAGGAAAGGGACCACTTAAAAAACCTCCTACAGACAGACAAGTGATTACCACAACCACCACCACCATCACCACCACCACTACTACTATACTACTACTACTACCACCACCACCACCACTACTACTACCACCACCACTACTACTACTACCACCACCGCTACTACTATTACTAGTTATCTTAGAGAATTAGTATGGGAGTATACGGCACTGTATTTGATTGGCTCAAAATAAGGTTTCAGAACTTTCGTGACCACGGAATACTGTACTTTCGGACTCCGCAAGAGGAGGAGAATTTCTTAACCAGCTGAGTAACTATCAGCCACTCAAAACGACACCGTTCGTTGTGCTAAACTTTAACAATGCGAGAGACAAGACAACCCACGCATCCGCACAGCGATGTCATCAGCACATACCAGAGTCATGCTGTAACTTCAAGGTGTTGTTATAGTTGAAGTAATAAATGAGACTGCAATTTATTACAAAAATTGGATACAACGTCCGAGTGTGGGAGGTGGCTCCTTGCACAATGTGGCGCCAGGCAGCCGCTGTCAACACAGAAGATTCAGACGTGTTTGAAGAAACACACGGCTTACTGCGTACCAAGAAAAGCATCAACACTGCATCAAGAAACCGAGCGCTGCTGAATATTCGTTCACAGATCATCAACGATAAGAATTAAAATCACACCTTAGTGTACGTGTTCAAATCTTGTTCAGTGTGAAATGTCCCTAACTTTATTATACATCTGAGACGAAACTAATTCGTTAAAATTCGAATTCAACAGAAAAAAAGGCGAAGTTCACCCTTGAAGAGGCCATAAAGGCCTAGCAAGGGAGTAGAGGTAAAGCGTAGCTCTTTGTTTAAATTCGGTGCTAGATGGGGTTGGGTGGTTAATTCGAGGCCCTTGGCCGCTTTACCCCCGGGAAAGAGACTCAGTACCCACCATACTGGAAGCTGGGTGGGCCACAGGGACGGCTTGGACTGGTGCGGAAAAGCTAGCCCCTCACCGGGATTAGATCCCCGGGCCGTCCTACCCGTAGCGAGTCGCTATACCGACTACGCTATCTCGCGAATTCAGCAATACAGTTACTAAAACGAGCGCTTAATTATTAAAGCCTCAGACTCCCATAGACAGGTGTCCTTAATATGTCTTCAGTCGCTTATCTGTCCATTCCCCACTCGTCACAAACAGTAAAGGTAATTCGCTAACTCGCCAGAGAACTCCGTTATCGGTCAGATAAAACCAGTTCACACACTATTTCTTTAAGATCATTCAATCCCCCTAAATCCAAGGCCGGTCAGATAACTCTGTCACCTGAATACCGTGTTACAAAAGCCGGCCACAGATGTCTATTCCGTGTCAGTTAAATCCAGTACATATTCTCACACAACAGATTTCTTGAAGGCCTACTTCAGTCTACGTCTATGGTTGGTCACTCACTCGTGACGCACCACATTTCACGGAACCTGAACGTACACTGCCTCGTTCGCAAGAGCCCGACGCCGGTCCCTTCCTGAGCCAGGAGAATTCGATCCCAACTCACACATACACGCACTGCTTCGTGAACACCCATCAGTCGAAGGCTTCAGCTCGCCAAGAAGTTCCAAACCTTCTGCGAAGCCCGCAAGTCCATTATCACGTTCAAATATGCTCACCACTTGACCCCATCCTGAATCAGCCGAATCCACCAGACTCCCTCGCATTTTTTTTTTTCAAAACCAGTTAGCTTGGTATTATCCTTCCAAATAAATCCCGACCTGGTCAAGGAATACCCCACCTTGTAAAGCAAGCTGATAATTAGCGGTATTCACGCAAGCCAACACGTGACGCCATAACTAATACTGTTTACATGAGGTCGAATGGGGATGTCTTCTTTATGAATTATGAATTTTGAGTTATTGGGGGGGGGGGGGGGGGTTGGGAGGGGGTTTTATTTTTGTTTTGGGCGTTTGGGGTGTTGTGGTTTGGTGGGAGGGTTTTTTAAATCCGGGGTGGGCTTTTGGGGGGGGGGGGAAAAGTG
>Ga0123357_10013401_pt1 | contig 10641 bp, 13 predicted proteins | sample TergutEmb28metaG_FD_89873 | JGI IMG/M metagenome (GOLD analysis project Ga0123357, IMG submission 89873) | Embiratermes neotenicus P4 segment gut microbial communities from Petit-Saut dam, French Guiana - Emb289 P4 | ecosystem: Host-associated > Arthropoda: Insects > Digestive system > Gut ...
AACGTGAAACAAATGATGATTTTCGCATACGATTGTAAAGGTGTGATCATGACAGACAGGGTACCGAGTGGTACGACTGTAACTGCGGCCTACTACTGTCAATTTTTGCAGAAACTGAGGTGTAAGATGCATGCGAACAGACCAGACTTGCTGGAAAACGGTGTCTTGATTTTGCATGACAACGCTCGGCCCCACATTGTTAAGGCTGTCCGTGAATTGTTGGGCAGATACAGCTGGGAGGTGCTACCCCATCCGACCTACAGCCCCGACATGAGTTCCCCGGACTTCGACCTGTTCCCAAAATTGAAAATCAATATGCGTGGTGTGCGTTTCTCTATGCTGGAGGACCTATCTGCCTCCTTTACCCGATGCGTCAGACAGCTCAACTGTTCTACAGACCTGATGGGTATCATGGACCTTCCAAAACGTTGGGATGCAGTCATTCGACAAAAGGGGGACTACACTGAAGGACTATAACAATTTCTCGCACATCTGGTGTTCTATTCTCTAGGTATTGCGTTCTGTGCATTTCTTTTGAGATCACCCTCGCACTTATAATTATGGTGATCCTGATGGGTGCGAGGAAGAATGTCCTGGGTCCTTGTACAGCAGCAAGTTTCTTCCACATGTCAGTAATCTTTCCCATTTTGACACAGTGCTATACCACAAGACCCCACAAGAAAAGTGAACTGTCAAGAAATCCCCACTCTTGTAACATGTGAGGTGCTGCTTCCTCATTCCAACATTACATCCCAACTGTTAATATATTCAAGCCATTTCAATCAAAAGTGCCAAACTACAGTACCATTTCCCAGCTGACTGTTTGAACTAGCGACAGCACCTATAAAGTTCAATGATTTGTGAGTTACTTAGATATGTTTTTCAACTACTGAGACTATTATGGCACCAACTGATCATGGAGTGTTGGTAAACAACTGGAAGATGCTTGTGGCTTATTTTACGGTGCTGACTCAGCATTTTTGGCAAGAAAGAAAGAAAAAAAATTCAATACACTATCCGAGTGGCCTGGAAGAGATATGAACTATGTATGTCCCAAATACAATTTGTAGGGTACTACCACTACATCTGCCTGTTAAGCAGATGGTGTGATACATACCTTTTGTACACGACATCCTCACATATGGCGAACAACGTGTAGGGAAATCAACGCGTACTCCGGAGTCCTTCATACACAAGAGCAGTTCTGTCAATCACGCCACTGCACAACTGTGAACAAATTGTAACAGTGCTGTAACTGTGTGCATAATCATAAATTACCATTTACTGCACCTAGGAAAGAGTAAGAGTAAGAGTAAGCACATGGTGCAGGTTCAAGACCATTATCTGCTACCCCACTATACCTATACCGTACACCTACTCTTTTTGAAACAGAATTGGGGATAGAATAACAGCCAAAGGAATACTAGTAATGGGCAGAAATGAAGCATATGTGCAGAATGGTGGCAGGGAGTTGTTGGGAAGGTGGTTGGGGAATGATGTACATTGCCATTCTACGTTTGAGTGTGAAATCCATCAACAGAAATAATTTGGTAATGTTACAGTTATTTTCTTGCAATGCACATAGTGTCTTATGCCAATTTTGCATCAATTATTCCTGCAACACAGGTGGTACTGTTATCTGATCAAAGCAGGATATACCACAAATTTTGGCACACAGATCTGCCAGGTCAAACTCTCCACTGCAAAAGTATACAGATGTATATGCAGTTGGTGTGTTAAGGTACTGCTACATAACACTATCAATGATTAATTTGCACCATACAAATTACAATTCTGCCTCATTTGCAATTCTTGGTATGGTGTGAAAGTGTAAACCACGACGTGGCTCTTTGGTCCTGACACTCAGCAACACTGTCAGCTGCCAGATATGAAGTACCATCTGCACACATTAAGTACCACTTTTTATGTTTGACTATGAAGAATTTTACTCTTTTATCTCTTTGTTTGTTTGTTTTTTGACTCTACAGCCCCCCATTGGGCCATGACCCCATTCACGAGGTTTCTAGATTACACACGACGACGCACCACAGTCGGTAGGACTCCTCTGGGCGAGTGATCAGCTCGTCGCAGAGACCTCTACCTGACAATACACATAACACTCACAACAGACAAACATCCATGCCCCCGGTGGGATTTAAACCCACAATCTCAGCAGGTGAGCGGCCACAGACCTACGCCTTAGACCGCGCGGTCACTGGGACTGGCCTTTTATCTCTTTACATTTCAAAACCCAAATAAATAAGGTTACTGATATAAGTATCAGCAAAATGCTTAGATCACCAATAGCTGTAGTTTACTCTCCAAGAACCAAAGATGACATCACAGCACAAAACATGTCTACATGCCTTCATAAAAGACCCACTTTAAACAATGTCCCTTCACAAATTTTAGATTTCTAAGCTTCACACCATTTGTACTCTACCTAATATTGCAACAATGCCAAAATCAAGGATCATGAGATCTGTGGAGCAGGCCATATGTAGAGTGGATGAGAATAAGCATAAAATTTTGGTTGGGAAGTCCAAGTGTAAAGCCACATGTAAGAGCTAAGCATTAATGGGATACCAATCAGGATCCAGAAACAGACCCTAAAGGTGAGGACTACAATCAAAAGACTCAGGATTAGATGGTGGCCTTTTGTTCAGTGAAAGCATGAAACTAAATTTACAACCAGCCAAGTAACTATAAACTTATCAAGTTATTATTTAAAATGTAAATATGTTAAGAATTTAAAGTCATCTGCGACTTCTGTTATCCTTCTCTTAGGGGTTACTGTAGCATTCCTTTGGTTACAAGCAGAAGCATAAAGTTGTTTTAGATCACCAAGACTAGAAAGACCAGGTTAGGTAGCCTTGTGATGGTTGTCAAGGTGAAGCATCCCTTAATGTCACTATTCTAAAACATGGATTCTACTTATCATTCCAACCTGAAACACTATTAACACTGTACCTTACATTGACAACACTTTTTGGACATTCACTAATAAAATGTTGACAGTTTCTCTTCACAGGCGATTGCTCAAAATGCTATAGAACAGAAATGGAATTTACTTTATCTGCATTCCATATCATGGTCTAGTATGATACCCATTTTAAATACCAATACACAATAAATACCTATTTACAGCGGTTCGGAATAAAACAACTATATAACGGAAGAATCAACTTACTCGCGTGTTTTGTGTTCAATGGTAAGTTTTCAATTCAGGCAAATTCTTGGACACAGTGGATGCACGTTACCTCTTAATGTTGGTTTGAGTACTTTTACAGCAAGTATTCGCTAAAGGACATTATATCCAGGGCCTGCCATTAGTCTAATATTTTTTTTTGGATATTAAACTTTTCTGACATCTGCTTACTTCCCCACATCACACGTGGTACGTAAGGCGAAAAAAATGGGCTATCGCAAGTGTCAACATAACCTATCCGTCTTTAACCATACAGCAGTCGCGAGATACCAACACCGTCTTCTGTAATAAAAATTTTCACTAGCAAAACATACAGTTTATTTAGTGTCTTGAAACATTTTTGTCTATCAAACGCATACGCACGCTACATGTGACAAGAAGAAATGTCGCTGAGCCAAAATCGTGCCAATCGCTTACGTCACAATCTTCTGGGTGGATTAAACTACACACTATCTGCACCACACATATTATCATCACTTCACAGACAGGAAACTTACGGTTAGGAAACGTGTACTGTTGGGACAATGGATGCTGCCATGTTTGCTTCCCGGTCCACCCCTTACAACTCGTGCAGCTTCTCGGCAGGGGCGAACAAATACTTTCGCACCGGCAACTGAAAGTCATTTCTTATTTATCTGTAAAATCTTATTTCGACACTATTTGCGAACACACTAAAGTGCACAGTAGATAGACACTTTTAGTTATTTTTCTATTAAACAGGGTTGAAAAGTGACTCAAAAAACAACTCCTTTTCCACCACTAATTCCAAAATGGCTGCCGTTGAAATTTGCTATTGGTTGAATGATCGGATATGAATTACGCATGAAAACCTCATTGCTATTCTTTGAGAGTATGCAGCACACACTTTGCTAACGAATAACGAGTTCTTCAACTGTAGGTTTTGACGGTGGATTCAACTGCTCGTCGCTTAACTGCATGCAACATATAAAATATTTTATATACACAAACTGCGAAAACGAACATGTATACTTCCATTATCCATTCGCTCAAAAAGATAAACGTAACTGAAAATGAATGTAATAACATAATTTTGCATGATGCACCCGGTTCAACCTAAAGCCAGGCGTAATAATTTTGATTTGTTCTTAATGGTTTAAGAATAAATAAAAATCATCTCATGTGGCAAATGTGATGTAAGCCGTGTAGTTTCTACCGAGTATTTTCTGAGAAATGCGACCAGCACCTTACACAAAGAGGATACATCAAAGCCACTGTAACCACTTATCTGAAAACTTTCTTCCCACCACTATTAGTGTTTTACCTACATTTACCAGACTGCAGACACATTCAGATCTGTAATCATCGTGGCTTACCAAACCAATGAAAAACTTTGTTGTAATTGTATGAACTATAAATCAGTTCACCAGCCAACTACCTACATATGAATAGCACAGTAATAATCACTAGCTGATTTCTGAATTATAAATATTACGAACCTCAACAATTTATCACAACCTTCACCAATACTATATGCCATGCAATGCAATTTCTTAAGCCAAAAATGATTTAAGATTATGGTCATTTAGGATATGCAAATGTTGGTGGAAAGAGGCTTGTACCCACATCTAAATTAAACACTTTTAGACACGATATCTTACCAGACTCTATGATTTAAATTAGGTGATTCACCAAAAGTAGTTATATTTATGTGTATATAAATGCAACTGCAAATTACAGCTATATTCATAACAATTTTTATATCAGAGTTTTTATGCGCATTTGCAAAATTGCAAAAAGCAACTATTAGCTTCATGTCTCTCTGTCCGTCTGCATGAAAAAACTCGGCTTTCACTGGACGGATTTTCATTAACTTTGAAATTTGAGCATTTAAAAAAAAATGGAGAAAAATTAAGTTCCATTAAAATCGGATGGGAATAAAGGGTATATTGTATGTATATTGGTCTACATGTAACACAAAGACCAATATACATTTTTGGTCATATCTCGCTCATTTCTTCTTAGAATGAAAAATGTTTCAGACAAAAGTTGTAGAGGAAACTGAAACCCACATTTCATGTCAAATAACTTTTTCCCCCTAAAATCATGCCGTTTATGAGATAATGTGGAAAAATATCATAAGAGTGGGGCAGGGCACAGATGAAAATATGGCAAATGTGCATTTTATGCTGGATACCTAAGGCTACAAGCACACTCATACGATGTGTAACACTTATTGCTTTTCCACTGCAACAATAGTTGCATGAATGTGCCTGAATGTTATGTAATATGTACACTGCCTGTCTTGTTAAACTCAAATTATATACAGCCTCATGGTCAACCCCCAGAAATGAAAAATTCTGGGTGTCTGTCTGAGTAGGTTGCCTGTTTAGAGTATTTTTAAGTGGTGGGTTCTTCCATCCTGAAAGAACCATACTTTGGACACAGAACTGTAATACAAATTCTACCTTCTTAAGCTGCAGTTCATTTTAACAACGTTTAAAAATTAAGTTCCTGCACCACAGAAAAACCAGAATACCCATAAAAAATCACTTGGTTCATGCTATGTACAGAATGCAGGGCTACTGTGCTTCAAAGTATTAAGTACTATAAGGAAATTCAAAAGATATTTCCATTACCTAATTATTTCTTATGTCATGCTTTAACCATTACTGGTAATTTCTCCCAATGTTGGGAAACTAATCCACAACAATGTGGTTTTATTACCCAAAAGTGGAAATTCAATTAGACAAAAAAATATACATTTCTGACAATTGATAACATTTGAATGGGATGCACATATTTCAGGAAACACAACAAGAAGTTAGAGTTCAACCAACATGCCATTAAGGCACAGAGTAGTAGTAGAGATACAGCTTTACTCTTTCTGTAACCTCGGTGTAATATGCGAGTGGGTGGTCAATACCATGCCCTGGTTGTCTTACCCCTGGGAATGACACAGTACCCATTGTACAGGAGGCTGGGTGAGCCCCAGAGCTGTTCCTGATGGGTAACAAAAATCTCGCCTCCTCTGGCATTTGACCTCTGGACAGTCCAGCCTGTTGCAATTCGCTATACTGATTGTGTTGTCCTGGTCCCCTCAGATGACACTGTGTCCAACATATTTATGATCTATGAGGGCAGGAATGAATTGGTAAAGGAAGGAAATTTGTCAAACCTCATCGCTCAGTCCAAAGGCTTCTTCATTCATTGGAACAACAATTTATCCTGTGCTGCAGATAACAAACAATAAAATATTTGATTGTTGTCCACCATATTCTGTGCGTTACAGTGCATATGGTAGGAAAGACCCATGTGAACATTTCTATTTGCAACAGCAAAACCAATGAAGTTAAATTTTCAAGTTATGTGTTCACACACATATTGTTGTAATGTAATAACATCTGTTATATAAGAAGGGAATATAAGCGGTTCATTTCTTACATGTTCAAATAGAATTCTAAATTTGTATGACAATAAAGTCTTTCACTTTTAGATTGTGAGCCCTACGAAAATGTTAGTGTTTGTCTTTTGACACAGTGACATAAAATGTGGTGATACAGCATTTCTAATGCTGCTTGTATAAAGTGGAGGTGGAATAGCTCAGTAAGTTAGTGACTAGTTAAAGAGTGGAAGACAAAGATCTTAATCCATGTGGTGGAAGATATCTATAGCTTTGCCACCGCATCGAGACCAGCTGGAGGGCCTCCCAGCCTTCTAACGTATACTGAGGGCTCTACCTGCCAACAGTAAAGTGGCTGATGTGCGAACAGGATTGCCAAGTCTGACCAAGTAAATTGCAGAGTTCTTCATGAAAAGGCAAAATTACCACCTCGGACCGACAATGCGTTTAAAGAAGCCAAGCACTAAACTTATGATAAGTACTGTACCTACATACTGAAACAGATTACATTATTGTGCTGTTGTATGTTGCAATATGTCTGCTAGAGAGTAGTATCTATTATAATTGCTGAATAGACCCTAGTATTTACAATGGGGCTTGAGAAGTCATTAAAATTCAGGCCAGATGAATATGTTCAAAATAACACAACTTCAAGTCAGTAACATTCCATTACATTCTTTTTGATGAGGTAAGCTTGACTAACACACTTTGTCATCATCAAGCATTTTGCAGAAGTGTACTGCTCAATCAGCATACATATTCTAATACACTCAGAAATACCTAGAATTAGTTTCTGATGAACCCTCACATCCATTACAGTAACTGTATGCTCAATAAGCAGGGCTATGAACTGCTGGCTCATCTTTCTTCTGCAGGATGCAATCAGGACCCTTCTTCATTAAAACAGCTATTGGTGTATCACATTCCTGTCAAATAAGAGAACAATGCATATGAGGAGCAGTGATGGGGGCAGACAGAGAACCAAATACTGAATTACTTTTAACTTAACATAACTCAGCACAGCATAACTGGTTTGGGGGTCTGAAGGCCTGGACATTCTACATTGGGAAAGGAAGGTCATCTAGCTGCAACGTTTACTCTGAATTATAACTTGATGTCAAATTTTATTTTCCATGATGAAATGTCACTAGACTGCATCCGTTTTCATACAGAGTCTATGGTGCACATGTTTCCTTGAGAAGCTAGTAGTCATTTGCTGTTCAAAACATTCTGCATGCTATATGGAACTGAGAAGTTCGTGTGTTCCAAACAGCATCCCACTTAGACCCATCCTTAGCCAGACAAATCCACTCCACACCTACACTGCCCAGTTCTTTAATAACCATTCTCTTATTTTTAAATTTCTGACACATGGAGCCATTTCTCTCTTTCCCATTTGTGTTACATGCTCTATATGGGTGTGAAACTTGGTCGCTGACATTGACGGAGGAACGTAGGCTGAGGGTGTTTGAGAACAGGGTGTTGAGGAGAGTATTTGGGCCTAAGAGGGACGAGGTAACAAGGGAATGGAGAAAATTACATAATGAGGAGCTTAGTGATCTTTACTCCTTACCCAATATTGTGTGGGTGGTAAAATCGAGAAGAATGAGATGGGCAGGGCATGTGGCGCGTATAGGGGAGGGGGGAGGTGTGCACAGGCTTCTAGTGGGGAAACCTGAGGAAAAGAGACCATTGGGGAGACCCAGACGTAGATGGGAGGATAATATTAAGATGGATCTTCGGGAAGTGGGAGAGGATGGAGACTGGATGGAGTTGGCTCAGGATAGGGACAGATGGCGGACATTTCTGAATACGGTGATGAACTTTCGGATTCCATAAAGTGCGGGGAATTTCTTGACTAGCCGCAGAATTAGTTAGCTTCTCAAGAAGGACTCTGCTCCATGGAGTAAGTAAGTAAGTAAGTAAGTAAGTAAGTAAGTAAGTAAGTAAGTAAGTAAGTAAGTAAGTAAGTAAGTAATTTACATGCTCTATCTTCCTTCATATGAAAAACCCTAATGATTGTTGATGTAGTTAAAGAGCAGAAAGGGGTTGTTGAATCAAGTTTTGTATTCAAATTTGGCTTCATTTTGTTTTGTGAGATCACACGATGTAAATTCAGCTAATCTTTGATGGTAAATGCAGTATCATCAAGGTAATTAACACCGGAAAAAGTTTACGGTTTGATGAAAATACCAACATGCAGTCTTAAATTTCTTACTCGAAAACTTATGGTTAGCTTCATGCTTGGACCTCCTTTGGGACAGGGAGTTGCCTGGTCCTCAGAAGCGGTGTGGACGTGGCGGCGAACGGCAATATCTGCTAGTGCAGAACATCTAACGTTGTCCCGTCCATGCTCAGTCAGTTTAGCTCATCTCATTCTCATCTTTTATCCAATATCGTTTCCATTTATATGCAAAATCTTAAGTCAACCCATTTTCATAAATTATTGCTCCAATTATAAAAACCAGACAATACCACCACTGCTATTTTTAATTACGAAAAACCCTAAAATCACCCTATTTTTCCTCACCCCAACAGCCTTCCGGTTACAACATGGCCGCTGTTGCTAACGTCACTAGCGCTGCTATTTATCGAAATCTCCGTTACACATAACGGTTTTTAACCTTTTGGCGCCGGAATTATTTTTTAAACTTTAGCACACCCTGTATATAAAATGTGAATAAAACAGGAACCAAATATGTTAGAATTATGAAACAAACTGCATTTTGTAGAGAAAGAAACGGACAGTATATACCGTGTTTAAAATATTCAGTACCTGTATTTGTTGAATAAATATATACAGTGTAATGCAACGTTTAGAGGTTAGCGGTGCGGTACGACCACTATAGGGGTCGTTAGGCGTCAAAGGGTTAAGGAGTGGAAGATGTTCTATTATGTCAAGGCAGTTATACGAAGCAAATGAAAGTGTCAAAAATAAAATATACAGAAAGCAAGTACGTGTGAAGTGGTCGCCGTAACTGGACGCCTGACGAGGTCACCATACAGCTATTCTTCGAAACAGAGTCGAAGTTAAGCGTGTGTACCCCGCATAGGGCGTTTATGTAGTGGTTACCAGTGTATTGGTATATTCTATAGCAGTACGCCTATTGTGAAAGAAAGAGCGGGCTAAATGTCCGATAAACTTTTTGCTGTTTTCAAAAGCCATAAAATCGTGTTTTGCTTATGGTGTTCACAAAGTTTTGCTTATGGTGTTCACAAGCGTTCTTCTGAGAAAAACAGCAGTCAGCGTTGGTCCGAAAGTTGGGACGCTTACTCTATATGACTACTTCGTCGGGACGGCATGTTTGCTAGCGCCTGTTGTCGAAGATATTGCGAAGTTCGATTTATCTGAAAACGTAACAACACACTGGGCCATAAAGTCGGGAAGCACTTGCTCCATTCAACTCCAGATATTTTTCAGCTGTCATCTAAAATTCTAGAATTGTACAGGTTATAGGGCGTAAGTTAAAGTACAACAACTTATGAGATCTGAGGTTCTGACAGTGGTTAATTGTAAGATTATATAAGATATTCGTTTTCACGGCTGTATCAAGATATTGAATACGATATCTTGTAATCTGGTTGATAGGTAGGCGTATCAAACGTTCGAAAAAATATGCTTCCTCCATCTTCAGAGTACAAAATAGGTGAAGACTATGGTTTTTGGGATCTGACTTCGTACTGTTCGGTAGCTAAGTACCCACGTTTCAGAGAAACATGGTGCCATCATTTACAGAGCTTAAGATACAAACTGAATCGTTGGTTGCTTTATACCGAACTATACGGCGTCACGTCAAGCAACACCGTGGTAGACTGCGTTTGAAATGTGATGGCTCACGCGCAGAAACCAGTTTTCGTCTTTCGGCGAAAGGGACGAGTCCATTTAAATCGGCACAACAGTGGCAAGCAAAACTTTGTTTTCGTTAGGAAAAATAGGACAGGAGATCCCCCCCTCCCCCCCCCCCCCCCCCAACACAGCCAAAACCTCACCGGAATAACAACCCACCCGCGCATCCCCCTCTACTGTCGGTTTTCCTGCCTTCTAGTCACACGGGAGTGGGGAACGGTCGCC
>Ga0123357_10013402_pt1 | contig 10640 bp, 6 predicted proteins | sample TergutEmb28metaG_FD_89873 | JGI IMG/M metagenome (GOLD analysis project Ga0123357, IMG submission 89873) | Embiratermes neotenicus P4 segment gut microbial communities from Petit-Saut dam, French Guiana - Emb289 P4 | ecosystem: Host-associated > Arthropoda: Insects > Digestive system > Gut ...
TCGCGAACATTACGAAACGCCTCTTCGAGCCGGTCACGAAATCGGTTGACGGACGCTTCGGCGTCTTCAGTTGTGATATCGCCGCGGCCGATCAGCGCGTTGGTGAAGATGGCGCGGACGGGACGTTTCTGGGCAATCAGATCATACATTTGCGGCTGTGTGAAACTGGGGTCGTCACCCTCGTTGTGGCCACGGCGGCGGTAGCACACCAAATCGATTACCACGTCGCGGTGAAACTGCTGCCGGTAGGCGAAAGCCAATTCGGCGGCGCGGGCGCAGGCGTCCGGATCGTCACCATTGACATGCAAAACCGGCGCTTGCACCGTTTTTGCCACATCAGTGCAATAAACCGACGATCGGGCGTCCACCGGCGCCGTGGTGAAACCAACCTGATTGTTTACAACCACGTGAATTGTGCCACCCACCCGGTAGGGGCGCAGGGCGCTCATTTGCAGCGTTTCGTAGACGACGCCCTGGCCGGCGAAAGACGCGTCACCATGCATTAGGACGGGCAACACACATTCGCCTGACGAGTCGCCGCAGCGGTCCAGTTTGGCTCGGGCGATGCCAGCCAGCACCGGGTTGACGGCTTCAAGATGGGACGGATTTGCGGCGACGGAGCAGCGCACGGTGCGTCCAGACGCGGCGATGTAACTGCCATCTGCACCCAGGTGATATGTGACATCACCTGAAACGTCAGCCGTGGTGGGGGCGCGGTGGTCGAATTCGCGGAAAACCTGGCTGTAAAGTTTGCCGACAACGCTTGTCAGCACGTTTAGGCGGCCCCGGTGGGGCATGCCGATGCAAACCTCTTTGACGGCGGCGTCTGCTGCCTGTTCGCATAATTCAGCCAGGATGACGATGGCGGATTCTGAGCCTTCAAGTGAAAAGCGAGTTTGGCCGACGTATTTGGTTTGCAGAAATGTTTCGAAAACTTCTGCTTCGATCAGCTGATTAAGAATTCGCAGCTGCTCTTCGCGGGGACGGCGGGTGTGGGTCTTTTCGACGTGTGTTTGCCACCAGGCGCGCTGCTGCGGGTCTTGAATATGGGTGTATTCAATGCCAAGAGTGTGGCAATACGAGTCGCGCAGCAAATCGAGAATTTCACGCAAAGTGGCCACTTGTCGGTCGCGGTCACCCAATTTCCAGACGTGGAACTGCCGGTCAAGATCCCACAACGTCAATGCGTGGGCATATAACTCAAGATCAGGGTGGGTGCGTTGCCGGTATTCCAACGGGTCGGTGTCGGCTTGCAGATGGCCAAACTGGCGGTAGGCATCAACCAAAGACGCCACCAGCGCATCCTTGTTTGTGTGGGCGTCGGCGATATCTGTTGCCCAACGCAGCGGCGGATATGGGACGCGCAACGCCTCAAAAATCTCGTCATAAAACCCGTCGGCACCAAGCAGCAGGTTGCAGATAACACTAAGAAATTCGCCTGACTGGGCGCCTTGAATTATCCGGTGATCGTAGGTGGACGTCAGCGTCGTCACTTTTGACACACCCATCTCAGCCAGATGCCTAGCTGATGTGCCGCCAAAAGACGCCGGATAATCAATGACGCCAACCCCAAGTATTGTGCCTTGTCCACTCATCAGCCGCGGGCGCGAAGCGCCCGTACCTTTAGCACCAGGGTTCGTGATCGACACCGTGGCGCCGCTGAAATCATCCGATGCCAACTGGCCGGCTTTGGCCCGCTTGACCAGTGTTTCGAATTGGCCCCAAAAATCGGCAAAACTTAAGTGCTCACAGCCATACAACACCGGCACAAGCAGGGTGGGTTGGCCGTCTGGTGTCGTCGAATCGATGGCGATGCCAAGGTTTATGGCCGGGTTGCGTTGCAGGGTTGGTTGGTCGTCCACTTCTGTGTATGAGTAATTCATGGCGGGCACCGCCTTGATGGCCTTGACCATGGCGTAGGCGATCAGGTGAGTGAAACTGACCCGCCCGCCGCTGGTGCGTCGCATGAAATTGTTGATTGTGGCACGCTGCTCAATGGCCAGTTTCATGGGCACGGAACGCTCTGACGTCGCCGTGGGCACTGTCAGCGATTTCGCCATATTCAACGCGGCCTGCAGCATTGACCCACGCAGGCGCTCAAGGATTGGGCTGGCCTGATTGGCGTCCGCGGGACGCGGGCTTGGCATGTCCGCCGACAGACCACCGGCGCTGCCTGGCGTGGCGGGGGAGTCGGCGCGCAATTCGCGTCGCTCAACCGTCGCCACAGGCGCACCGTCACCGTCTTGTGGCAAGTCAGGGTGCATTACCTGCGGTTTGGGGACGGGAGGGGCCGCCTGCAAGTCTGGCCGATTGGCAAAAAATGTGGCCCAAGGCTTTGGGACGCTGGCCGGATCAGCAGCGTAGCGGTCGCGCATGGAGGCGATCAACCACTGGTTGTCGCCGAACTCCGCCCGGCCAATATCCTGCATTGTTTGCGGTGATCCTCGCTTTTAGCCATCGAATGGCTGTTTTTCTTTGAATTCATCCTATGAGGTAGGTGGATCGTCTGCCAGGAGGCACGCAGCGCCCATATCATGAGCATCAATGTCAAGGCAGCAACCAGTATGTTTCTGAGCACCAAAATCGCTGTGACGCCGATATCGCCAAGGGGATTTGTAATCAACCCCATGTAGTAAAGAGGAAAATCCAACTGCGTCAGCCCGGCAATTGTGCAGCCCGTCACAGCAACAACAGCGGCCGCCCGCTTTTCGTTGTGCGTCCTGGCATGGGCCAATATCAACCCCAGCGGGCCGGCCAGCCAGATCAGGTATTGCGGGCTGAAAGTCTTGTTCGCTGCGATCATCGCTAAAACAATGGCCGTCGCCGACAACACCATGGCGTAGCTGCGCCGTCCACGACGCGGCAGCGGTTTGCGTCCCCTGTTGCGACGCTGTTGCCAAATGGGCCACACGGCCAGCATGAAGGCGACAATGCCCGTGAACACGATAGCCATCGCCATCATGATCGATGCTGCTGCCTGCCCCGCCAGTGCGCCCTCGCCGAAGATCTCGTAGGCGTGGTACGGCGACATTTGCACGATGACGGCCTGTGGTTTGGTGGCGTGCAAAATCATTGACCAGGTGGCAGCCAGCGACTCAATTTGCAGCCCACGCTCCGATTGCCAAGTGACCGGCGAAATTGATCGCGCCCAGCCGTTGAGCACCAACGAAACGAGGGCGAAAATCGCGCCGGCCGCAGCAAAACCGGCCAACCGCTGCCGGGCGGCTTTGCTGCGTCCAATAACTGGCAAGATCAGCAAGGCGGGCCACAATTTCGTGGCAGCCCCCACCGCTAACAAGACGCCGCTGATTCTTGGTTCTTGCCACAGCGTCAGCAGCGCCAATGTGACGCACGTGGCGGGAATCAGGTCAATTCGGAACCACAAAATAGGCCCAAGCAAAGCCAAGAAAACCACCCAATAGGCCGCGGCCGCCGGCGACGCGCGCCAAAACAGGCAGGCGGCGACCAACGCGTCCAACATGACCATCAAAATGATGACCATGTCAAGAAACAGGTTGTAGTTGCCAAATGACAGCAGATGCAGCAGCCTCATCAGCCAAAGAATCGGGGTTGGGTATTCCACCAGGGCCGAGGCATTCGGGTTGCCCATCTGCGCAAAATAGTAGGCAACATCAGACGAGATGAATTGGCAGCGCAGCCACCATTCGCACACCATCAGGGCGCGGCTGATTACCCACAGCGCCCCGATGCCGATACCTGCCGTCCACATGGCTCGTCCTACAAGCGGTTTCACTGGCTGACTCCGTTCGTGACGGGACGTCGCACTTGCGCCCAGGCTTTGGGCTTAAGAAAGCTTGCAACCCACAAAGCCAACTCAACCATCAGCCAAATAACCATGCAGTTGCGAGCCACAAGCACCACGGTGACGGGCACCCGCAAAAAATGCATCCAATTGGTGACATCATTGACCAGCGGCACGTAGCCGATGGGGTAGACCAGCAGCGTGGCCAGCGTCAACGTCAACACCAGCGATGTGATGCGGCGCAGACGCAGACGGTCACCGTCGTGGCTTGGTAAGTGGGGTTGGCGTCCACCCATGATGACGAAAGTGGCGGCCAAGGGACTGCCAAGCCAGATGACGTACTGTGGCGAAAACGTTTTGTTTGTGACGATCAGCACAGTGATCGCAAACAACATCAAGACGGCAGCCTCGCGCAGGCGCCCGTGCCCCCGAATGAACCACAAGACGTATGTGACAGCGATCAACCCGTAGCCAACAAAAACTGACACCGACGCAAGGCTCAGCCAAAACTGCACGCCGGTGCCCCAAATCTCAAAAGCCAAATAGCGCGATACGGTGACGGCATAATCACCCAGCCCAAGGCTGCGGATGAACATGGGGACGCTGGCAAAAACTGATTCAACCTGCAAACCACGGTCAGTTTGGTATGTCAGCGGCGAAATCAGACGATCCCAACCACCCCACAGCAGCGACGCACCCGCTGAAACCACCCCGACAAGCGCGAAACCGAGGGTGGCGCGCAGCACCGTCTTCTTGTGGCCGCCGCACAGCGCAGGCCACAAGACGGCCGGCCACAGTTTGACGGCAGCCCCCAAACCGATCAGCGCACCGCCAGTGCCAGCGTGGTCGCGTCTGATCAGAATCAGCGACCAGCCGGCCAACACCGATACGATCAAATCGAAACGCAAATACGCCGTCGGGCCGATGAAACCCAAGAACAGCGTCCAAAAAATCACGGCCTGCCCGCGACGATGCCCACCTGTGCGCCACAGCGTGTAGGTGAAGGCCGCGTCAAGCAGCAGCATCAAGCAGGCAAAAGCCATTGTGTAGCCGACGGACGTGCCAAAGCCAAGTAACCACGGCACCCACAACACCCAAAGCGCTGGCGTTGGGTACTCAGGCATGGTTTGAGCGGGACCAACTTGGGCCAGCGCATCGATGTGGTCGAAGTAGTAGAGAACGTCATTTTGAGCACCAAGGCCAAGCAAGGCCCAAATGCCTAACACCACAAGACGTGCCACAAACCAAAACATCAACAAGAAGCGCGGCGAGTCAAGGCGTGCCCCATCGAACAGGGCCGTTGTAGCCTTGCGGTACCAGCTGGAACTAGCGGCTACGGGTGCGGCATCAGACACCGTCGATGCCGGCATTCGTCACCGCCTTTCTCGCTATGCCCATGCGCCAAGGCCACCTAACTGGCGCCCCCGGGGCGATTCGAACGCCCGCTCCCGCCTCCGGAGGGCGGTGCTCTATCCCCTGAGCTACGGGGGCTTTGTGATACGACACACCAGCGTATCAGGTAACAACAAGTGTGTTGGTGTTGTGTCCTATGATTTTGCCACGCGGACATTGTTGTTCCACCATGAGCATTGCCGGTCAAGGCTGAAAACATCTGCAAAAATGGTACCCATGATTTGTCCCGCGTGGCTGACGCCAGACGCTGATGCCTTTGCGACACCGATCTGGCCTTCAACGGCTGCATTCCAAGACGGCGTTTTGTGCATCGGTGGTGTGGCGGCTACGCAAGCGGCCGATCAGTGGGGCACGCCGCTGTATCTGATTGACGAGACGGACTTTCGAACCCGCGCCGCAACTTTTCGTGACGCTTTCGCGCCTTGGCGGGTGCAATACGGCAGCAAAGCGTTTTTGAGCCGCACCGTCGCGCGGTGGGTTTTTGAGTGCGGGCTTGGCATTGATGTTTGTTCGTTGGGTGAGTTGACGGTGGCCTGTCAATCGGGCATCGCACCAGTGAACATCTGCCTGCATGGCAACAATAAAACGACCGACGAGCTGGCGGCGGCTATTGAGGCTGGGGTTGGCCACATTGTGGTTGATTCTTTTGACGAAATTGACCGCATTGAAGCTTTGTGCGGCGGGCGTTCGTCCAATGCGGCCGTGCCCGTTTTGGTGCGCGTCACCCCTGACGTCGCGGTTGACACCCACGCCAGCATTCAAACGGCGGTGGCCGATCAGAAATTCGGTTTTGCCCTGGCTGACGGTGTGGCGCTGCAAGCGCTGCTGCGTCTGGCCGATCTGGCGGGCGTCGAGCTGCGTGGGGTGCATTGCCACGTCGGTTCGCAAATAATGACCACAAACGGTTACGAGCTGGCTATTGCCCGTCTGGTTGGGTTGTTGGCCCAATTTCGCGACAAGACGGGGCGACAGTTGCCAGAATGCGTGGTTGGCGGCGGGTTCGGTATCGCTTACACCGTCGCAGACCAGCCGATGGCGCCGTCCACGATTGCTGGATGCCTGCAAAACGCTATGAATTCCGCCATTGCAGAGCATGGTCTTGACCGGTTGGACGTCTCAATTGAGCCGGGACGCTCCATCGTCGGACCAGCTGGGGTGGCGCTTTACACCGTCGGCACCGTCAAACCTGTGCCTGGGCGTCGCACATACATCAGCGTCGACGGCGGCATGAGCGACAATCCGCGTCCTGCCTTGTACCAAGCCGAATACACGGCGCTGCTGGCCAACCGTACATCGTCGGCGCCGCCCATGTTGTGCCGGGTGGTTGGCAAGCATTGTGAAACTGGTGACATCATCGTGCGCCATACTTATTTACCGTCAGATGTGCGTCCAGGCGACCTGATTGCTGTGCCAGCCAGCGGAGCCTATCAGCGGTCGATGGCCAACAACTACAATTACAGTCCACGGCCGCCGGTGGTGGCCGTACGCGACGGACAAGGTATGGTCATTCTGCGGCGCGAAACGATCGAAGACATAATGGCATTAGATGTGGGACGGTGATGGGTATGAGCCTGGCAAACAGGCCTTTGCGGGTGGCACTGCTTGGCTGCGGAGTTGTGGGTGCCCAGGTGGCCCGCATTCTGACGACGCAAAGCGACGAGTTGGCCATACGGGTGGGACGTCCACTTGAGCTGGTCGGCATCGCGGTGCGTGACATCACCAAACCGCGCGACGGTATCGACGCGGCGCTGCTGACAAATGACGCGCAGGCGCTGGTGACGCGCGGCGACATCGACATTGTGGTTGAACTAATCGGGGGGGTGCAGCCAGCTGAGTCTTTGCTGCGGTCAGCCATGGCGCATGGTGCATCGGTTGTGACGGCGAACAAAGCCCTGCTTGGGGCACGGGCTGGTGAGCTGTTTGAGACGGCCGATCAGGCGGGTGTCGATATTTATTTTGAGGCGGCGGTGGCTGGGGCCGTCCCCATCATTCGGCCGCTGCGCGAATCGTTGGTCGGCGACGAAATCACCACGGTGATGGGCATCGTCAACGGCACAACAAACTTCATTCTTGACAAGATGACGCTTGAAGGCATGACATTTGCTGACGCTTTGACGCTGGCACAGCAGGCCGGCTATGCCGAGGCCGATCCGACGGCGGACGTTGAAGGCTATGACGCGGCGGCGAAGGCAGCCATTCTGGCTCGTTTGGCTTTTCATACGCCGGTCACCGCTGATCAGGTGTACCGCGAAGGCATAACGGCGCTTACACCCGACGATATTAAGGCGGCCGCTGAGGCCGATTGTGTGCTGAAACTGCTGGCCATCGCCGAGGTGCTGCCCAGCGGGTCTGTCAGTGTGCGGGTTCACCCGGCGATGGTGCCCCTTGATCACCCGCTGGCTAGTGTGCACGGTGCGTACAACGCGATTTTCATCTTGGCCCGTCAGGCTGGGCGGCTAATGTTTCTTGGCCCGGGCGCCGGTGGTGTGCCGACGGCTTCTGCCGTCATTGGTGATCTGGTGACGGTGGCCCGCAACCGCGATCGCGGCGTCGTCGGCTCGAACACCACCGTTGAGGCGGCTCGTCCCGTCGCGCCCGTTGGCGAGGCCATGACGCGTTATCACCTGCGGTTCTCGGTGGTTGACGCGGCTGGTGTTTTAGCTACCGTTGCCAACGTTTTCGCCGACCGTCAGGTTTCTGTGGCGACGTTGCGTCAAACCCGTCCCGGCGGCGAAGAGCAACTGCCGTACGCCGCCGAGCTGCACATGTTGACGCACTCAGCTCGCGAGGCAGATCAGCAAGCTTGCGTCGCCGATTTGACGGCTAGTCCTGTGGTCGGCGAAGCCCCGCACGTTTTACGGTTGGAGGGAATGTGAACACGGACGCGCCATGGATAGCTTGTTTGGATCTCGAGGGCGTGTTGGTGCCTGAGATCTGGATCAATGTTGCAGAACGCACCGGCATTGACGAGCTGCGTTTGACGACGCGCGACATCGCCGACTATGACCAGCTAATGCACCATCGCTTTGAGATATTGGCCGCCAACGGTCTTGGGTTGGGTGATATCACAGATGTTATCGCCACCATGACCCCATATCCGGGGGCGGTGGATTTTCTTGACTGGCTACGTCGACACCATCAGGTGGTGATACTTTCGGACACTTTTGCAGAATTTGCGGTGCCTTTGATGAAACAGCTTGGCAACCCGACGTTTTTTTGCAACAACCTCGTCGTTGACGGTGATCGCCTAGTGGATTACCGGTTGCGGCTGCCGGATCAGAAGCGGGTCAGTGTCGAGGCTTTCACCAGTTTAGGTTTTGCAACCCTTGCTATGGGCGATTCATACAATGACACCACCATGTTGACGACAGCTCGCGTTGGTCTGTTGTTTTGCCCGCCACAACGGGTGGTTGCCGAATTTCCTGGGCTGCCCGTTGCGTACACTTATAACGAAGCAAAAGACGTAATAGTTCAATGTGAAGGACGCGCCTTGGCGTGATTGCCGTGTTAATTTGACATGGTTTGCTAACATTAGTTCATCGGTGCGCCCTGGTGAACACTGAAGGTCGCCCGGTGAGCGGCCCCCCGAGACTTGTCGGGGCCGTGCGTCAAGCACACATCGCGTACGCAACCCGCTTCGTGGTTGCGCTAGTCCCTGGTATTGGGAAAGGACATTGGTGAGCGACAACCAGTCAACATCAGACATCGCCACTCTTAAGCTACCTGAGCTGAAGTCGGCGGCGTCCGCATTGGGCCTCAAGGGCGTGGCCCAAATGCGCAAGCAACAGCTTGTGGACGCCATAACGGCCGCCCGCAGCAGCGCTGCGGCAACAGCCGCACCAGCGGCACCTAAGTTGCCAATCCATGACGATCCGCCACCGCCGGAACGTAAAAGTGTGGACAAGTCGGTGGCGGACGAGGTCGGAGCTCGTCTTGAGCAGCTAAGCCACGATCCGGCTGTGCGTCAGCATCGCAGCAAGCAAAGCAGCGACGGCGCAAGTAAACGCACCTTCACCCAGCCGGCCGAGCGTTCAACGGCGACGTCAAACGGCGGTGAGGACGAGCAAGGGCGCCGGTCGCGGCGTCGTCGCAGCCGTGACCGCTCGGGACGCCGCAACCGTTCGGGCAACGAGATTGAGGGCATCGCAGAATCTGGTGTGCGCGAAGACGATGTGCTGGTTGAGGTAAGCGGCATATTGGATGTGCTTGATAACTATGCTTTCGTCCGCACGTCCGGCTACCTGCCTGGCCCAAGTGACGCCTACGTGTCTTTGTCGATGGTGCGCAAAGCTGAACTGCGCAAGGGTGACGTCGTCACTGGTGCTGTGCGCATGCCCCGTGATGGCGAACGCAGCCAAAAGTACAACCCGCTTGTCCGTCTTGACACGGTCAACGGCGTCGAGCCTGACCGCATGCGCGGACGCGTCGAGTTCGCCAAGCTGACGCCGCTGTACCCGCAAGAGCGTTTGCGCATGGAGACCACCGGCACGAACATGACGGGCCGCATCATCGACCTGGTCGCGCCGATTGGCAAGGGGCAACGCGGTTTGATCGTTTCGCCGTCCAAGGCTGGCAAGACGATGATCATGCAAAGCATTGCCAACGCCATCACCGCAAACAACCCAGAGGTTTACCTGATGGTTGTGCTGGTGGACGAGCGGCCAGAAGAAGTCACAGACTTTCAGCGCGCCACCACCGCAGAGGTCATCGCGTCGACGTTCGACCGTCCAGCCGAAGATCACACGATCGTCGCCGAATTGGCCGTCGAGCGTGCCAAGCGCCTGGTCGAGCTTGGCCACGACGTCGTCATTCTGCTTGACGGCATCACAAGGCTCGGACGCGCCTACAACCAGGCCGCCCCGGCGTCCGGACGTATCCTGTCCGGCGGCGTCGACTCGGCCGCCCTTTATCCGCCCAAGAAGTTCTTCGGCGCCGCCCGAAACATCGAAAATGGCGGTTCGCTGACCATCCTTGCCACCGCCCTTGTTGAGACGGGCAGCAAGATGGACGAGGTGATTTTCGAGGAGTTCAAGGGCACCGGCAACATGGAGCTCAAGTTGTCGCGTCAGCTGGCCGACAAGCGCATCTTCCCGGCTATCGACGTCGATGCCTCAGGCACCCGGCGCGAAGAGCTGCTGATGGGACGCGAAGAGCTGAACATCATCTGGAAGCTGCGTCGCGTGCTGGCTGGCCTTGAAGACCAGCAGGCGCTTGAGATGCTGCTTAACCGCATGCGCAAGACGCAGAACAACTCGGAGTTCCTGGTGGTGATCTCGAAGACTACGCCAGGCAGTGATTAGTTGGTATAGTGGCTAGTTGGCCCGGTTCACGCTACCCAGTTGGGATGCGGCTTCGCCGCGCGAGCGACCCGGGCCCACGATACAAGGAGCAACAATGAAGCAGGGTATTCATCCCGATTATCACGAGACCACGGTGGTGTGCACCTGTGGCGCTACGTTCACCA
>Ga0123357_10013403_pt1 | contig 10640 bp, 9 predicted proteins | sample TergutEmb28metaG_FD_89873 | JGI IMG/M metagenome (GOLD analysis project Ga0123357, IMG submission 89873) | Embiratermes neotenicus P4 segment gut microbial communities from Petit-Saut dam, French Guiana - Emb289 P4 | ecosystem: Host-associated > Arthropoda: Insects > Digestive system > Gut ...
AATTCACGCTGGTAAATTTGGGCGTCCGGCTTCATATCATAAAAATCATGGATTTTACGAACCGCGGAAGCTTCCCTTAGTGATTTTTCATTATCACTCATAATTTCGCCATCCTCAATAAAATAGTTACCTGATGTCGAAATGAATATATAACTAACCTCACATAAATGCAATATTTTGAGTGAATTCCTGAAGCCGTATAAAAAAGTATAGCCAAAGCATGATTGGGGCGTGGCTTTTTTACCTTTTACGTCTCATTTTTACTTTATTAGTTGATACCTTATCGCCGTAATTTGAAGGGAAAAAATACGGCAATAACGTATCATGGAAAATCAACATTCCTGAAAATAATTCCGCTTTAGTTTTACAAATTAGGCGTTAAACTAATGTTTATTGAACTCGAAAACAGCTCTCGGAAAGCCGCAAAGTCGCAGAGAAATGAAAAATCAATAAATCAGAAGCAATTTTTGGTTTATTTTTGTTCTAAAAATAATTAGTTGGGCTGCGTGATGGGGAAACTACACGCCGCCCTTCGCGACTGCGAACCGCAGGTTCGAGGCGGCTTTGCGAGATGAAATTCTTACATAGTGCGCTGGCCCTGCGGCCTCACACTAGACGAATATCATTTACAACGTTACTATAAAAATAACGGAAAACACAACGATGATACTTTAGCCCATTTCTTTCAATCCAAATAACCCTGCGCCTGCCCTGGTACAGGGTCATGGGAAAATCCAAAACCTTGTTTGGGTTTGGAGATCCATCTGCTGAAAAGGACTAAAGTATGAAAACCCGTAAATATAATTCATTGCCGCTCTTCTGGCGTTACGCGAAACGGTATAAAAACGCTATCGTTGGCCTTACCCTCATTTATATTGCGGTAACGGCGCTGCTGGTGCTGGCGCCCCAGACGCTGAGCCGTTTCATAGACAGCGTATATAACGAAAGTTCGTGGACGGCCTGGATACTGGCCATAGCGCTGTACCTTGCTGCCATGTTGGCGCAAAGTTCCCTGAGCGCGGTGCTGGATTACCGGCTCGCCGCTGTGGGGCAGCGTTTTACCGATGATCACCGCGGAGATATTATGTCCCATTACCTCTCACTGGATCTGCAGAGCCAGGGCGGCGTTACGCCGGGCCAGATGCTGACACGCCTCTCTGAGGACACGCAGGGACTGTTCAAGTACCACTACATTCTGTTCTACAAACTCGCGGGCAGCGCGCTGGCGTTAGCCGGTATACTGGTAACCCTCTCCTTTAAAGTTGGATGGCTTTCCGCGCTGCTTTTGGCCGCGAGCATAGCGGCCATTTTTGGGTTCAAGATCATACAGGACAGAGGTGTCAATAAATACGTGCGTCAGGCGAAAGCGAACGCGTCATTTAACGGCCTCTTGCTGGAGATCCTGGATAACGCGCCTTCGTTGCGCGGCCTTCACGCGGAAAGTTACGCGGAAAAGCGTATACACGCCGCCATGAAAGACCGCTACCGCGAAAGTTTTCCCGCTTACCTTATGTATGCCAATTTGTGAAGCGCCTCGACAATTGTGGAGGCGGTAATGATGGCCCTGGGCTTGATCCTCGCGCTCCTGTTATGGGACAGGGGCAGTATCAGCCTGGGTTCGGCGTACCTGATCTTTAATTACTGTAACCTTGTCAGCTCGCCTTTGCAGGATTTTCGTAATCACATGGGCGATATGCAGAGCGCCAGGGCCGGAATCCTGCGCTGCGGGGAATTCCTTGATCTGCCCCCAGGGACAGGCGCCGGTAAACAATCGCTGCCAAACGGGGCGCTTACCCTTACGGTGAAGGATCTGCGTTTTTCCTATGGAAACAATACTGGGGAGAACAATACCGAAGTTCTTAAGGGGGTGAACATCACAATACCTGCGGGAGGGAAAACCGGCGTAATGGGCGAAACCGGATGCGGCAAGAGTACGCTCCTTTCCCTCATCGCCGCGCTTAATCCTTACGGGCAGGGAAGCATCAGGTTGAACGGGATCGAACTCAAAGAAATCGCGTCCGCCAGTCTGCGCGATCGTATCGCGTACTGTACCCAGCAGGTTCAGATTATCCACGGCACTATCCGCGAAAACATCACGTTATTCGATGAACAATTTTCCGACAGGGACATTCTGGAAGCGATTGAGGCGCTGCGCCTGACTGACTGGTTCAAAAAATTCCCGGAAGGTCTTGATACCCGCCTGGAAATGGGTGAAGACAACCTGTCGTCCGGTGAAGCCCAATTATTGGCGCTGGTCAGGCTCGCGCTCAAAAGGCCGGGTCTGGTGCTGCTTGACGAAATAAGCTCCAGCCTGGATGCGGTAACTGAAAGACGCATCACCGGGGCGGTTAAAGCCCTGTGTGAAGGCCGTACCGTACTGGCCATTGCCCACCGCAGGGAGGCGCTTGACTGGATGGATGCCGTTATGCGCATGGAGAACGGCGTTCTATTAACGCCGGAAGCGGGAACCGGCCGGCCTGGGGGAGAGTATGTGCATGAATAAAAAAACCAAAGATTTTTTAAGATACAGCCTCGGCCTGCTCCGGTACAAAAAAGGCATTACCCTTCTTGACATCTTCTGCAACGCGATCATTTTCTGCAGAATGGCGGCGATAACTTTTATAGTACGGCAGGTACTCAACATTCTGGAAAGCTCACCCGGGACCGCGCTGAAGCTGGCAATGCCGTACCTTTTCGCGGTACTGGGGGTAGTGGCAATACGGGTGGCGGCCATAATGAGCTGCGCGGTTCTCGATACGCGGCGGGCCTATTATTACCAAAACCGGGTCAGGGTGAATGTCCTGCGCCTCTTGCTGAAGAAGGCCGGTATAGTCAGCGTCGCGGGCCGTTCGGGCCCCATCTTTGAAGTCCTCGGCAATGATATACCCATTTCTACTTTTCCCGCCGAATTACTGTCCGAAGTCTCTGGCTATTTCATTTTCACCCTGATCGCCCTATCCACGCTGCTAGCCATAAACTGGCAGCTTACCATCTTCATCTTCATACCCCTGTCAGCCGCCATATACGGCATACAGAGGCTTTCCGAACGCATGAAGGAACGGCGGCAGGCGAACCGCAATGCGCAGGATGAGGCAAGCAGTTTTATAACTGATATAATTGACGCCTCCCTTGCCGTAAAAGCGGCGGGCGCGGAAGTGTCGGTACTGAAACGCTATGGGCTTGTTAACAAAAACCGCAGAAGCGCCGCATTGAAAGATACGCTGCTGAACGCGAACGTCAATGTCCTCCTGGGCGGCGCGGTTCACGTTGGCTCCGCAATCATGATGTTCGCCGCTGCCAGGCTCATGGCAGGCGGCAGTTTCGGCCTGGGCGATTTCAGCCTCTTCATCGCGTATTTGGGAACCCTGGCCGAGTGCGTAAACCGGATCACGGAGCTCGCGGCCGAATCGCGCAGGGCCGAAGTCTCCTATGAGCGAATAATGAACACGGCCGGCGCGGAGAACAACATGGCGCTTAACAGGGACGCGGGAATCAGCCTGCTCCGTTTTGCCGCGGAACCCCAGGACCGTATCGCGGCGGGACTTGATGTCTGCCCGGCGCCGGGGGGATTTTTTGAAGCAAGGAATTTATCCTTCAATTACGATGGCGGCTCAGGTTCAAAAACACGGGGTTTCAGGAATATCTCGTTTAAAATCGGGCCGGGCCAGATAATGGTGATAAGCGGCGGGACCGGTTCAGGCAAATCAACCCTCGTAAGTGTGCTCATGGGCCTCATGCCCCAGGACAGCGGCGAGTGTCTTTTTGACGGTAAACCCGTCGATCTCATAAACGCCGGGCCCGGCTTTACCGCGGGCGCTCCCCAGCGCGGCGGGTTTTTCTCCGGGGATCTCAGGGAAAATGTCCGCCTGGGCCTCCCCGTTTCCGACGATGAAATACTCGCGGCCCTGTCACTCGCCGCCCTTGACGAGTTTGCCCGGAGTGAGCATTTAAGCATGGACCTGGGAGGCCGGGGGGACAGGCTATCGGGCGGACAGCGGCAGCGCCTGGCGCTGGCGCGGGCCTTCGTCCGCGGCTCGCGGCTCTTTATTATTGATGACTGTATCAGCGCCCTGGATGAAGACACGCGCGGGAGAGCGCTGGATCGTATCCTCTCATTTTTGAGAAGAACAGGCCGCATGGCTATAATCGCCGCCAACGATCCCGTATTCATAAACGCCGCTGATCAGGTTATAATAATGTAATGACACTGATAAAGGAGAATACCATGTTTTTCGGACGGAACAAGTTTAAATTCGTTTTCATTGGAGCGGGAAGTACCGTGTTTACCCTGAACCTCGCCGGAGATATTCTCACGGAGGAATCCATCACGGGCGGTTCCCTGGTTCTGGTTGATATTGATGAAAAGAAGCTCGACGAGGCCGCGCGGGGCGTGAAAGAGCTGGTCGCCCATACGGGGAAAAATTTCACCGTTGAAGCGCACCCCCACTTTTCCACCGCCCTTGATAACGCCGATTTTGTTTTCTTTACGTACGCCGTAGGGAGCATCGAGTCGTGGAAAGAGGACATAGAGATCTGTACCGCCCACGGGGTGCTGCAGTCGGTCGGGGATACCATAGGCCCGGGCGGCATGATCCGGATCATGAGATCCATACCTCTGGCCCTCGAGATTACCCGCAAAATGGAAGAAGTCTGCCCCGATGCCTACATCGTAAACTATACCAACCCCGAAGGGGCGCAGTGTTTCGCCATACAAAAATACTCCCGTATCCGCTGCTTCGGCCTCTGCCACGGCACGCCGAATATGGCGGAGAGCCTCGCGGAAGAAGTTTTCAAGGTGGACAAAAAAAGATTCCGTTATGAAGCCGCGGGGGTAAACCACCTGACCTGGTTTACGAAGATGACCATAGACGGGAAGGACGTGTACCCTGAACTTGAAAACGCGCTTAATTCTTCCGGCTTTGCCAAGAAGGAGCCGATATCCCATGATCTGTACCGGATCTTTGGATTGTACCCCGCGCCCCAGGACCGGCATGTCTCGGAATTCTTTTCGGCTTTTATGCGTGACAGGGTTCTAAAGGAAAAGGACTATTACTGGAAGAACAACACGTTTAAGGAAGTGGACCGTTGGCGGGATCAGGATCGCGTTCACCTCGAAGCCCTCATACACGATCACAAGGGCTATGAGAATTTCCTCCAGGGTTCAGGCGAAACGGCAACCCATTTTATCCGCGCCCTGAGCACCGGTGAAATTACCACTGAAATGGTTAATGTTCCGAACCGGGGTTACATCAGAAATATTTCCGACGACGTAATTGTGGAAGTTCCCGCGTACATTGACAGTTTCGGCATTCACCCCCAGGGAGGAATAACCCTGCCCGAAGGAATCGCCGCCCGCTGCGATTCACTGGGAAGGGAATACAGGCTCCTCGTCGAAGCCGCAATCAACTGCGATCTGAAACTCTTTCTTGAAGCGGCGTATCTCGATCCGCTCTGCGCCAACTGCGATTACCCGGAACAGCTGGTACTGGATCTGATACAACGGAACCTGCATCTCCTGCCCGAAGGGTGGAGGAAAAGGTAGAAGATAAAGGATAAAAAGTAAAAGGTAGAAAAGGAAGAAAATCCAGCTTCCCTTTTTTACCTTATAACCCTGATACATTATCGCCGTAATTTTGATGCTAAAAATACGGCAATAAGGTATCAGGGAAATTATTCGCCCATACAGTCCGGTTGTCGTGTTCTTTTTTCTTGACTGGGGAAAATTTCAGAGCTACACTTAAAAAAATAATACAAATATATTGTAAAAAAATACAAAACAAAGGGTATTTCGACAGGCCCGGGGCTTAATTCCTGGGATGCAGGATGAAAAATGAAGCTGGCGTTGGGTTGGTATGCAAGGGTCTTTTTCTTTGAGTGCGTAATATGTTCTGCGTTGCAGACAATCAATACGTTCATAGCGGTAATTGAGCAATGAGAGGGAAAGATATATGAAGTACGATTTTACGACAAGGGTAAACCGTAAAGAAGACGGTTCGGCAAAATGGGATGAAATGTATGAAAAGAATCCCAGGGTAAGTTCCGGAGTAGTGCCGCTGTCTGTAGCGGATATGGAGCTTGCGAATCCTCCTGAAATTATCCAGGGCTTAAAGGCTCATCTTGACAAGACGGTTCTGGGTTATACTCACCCCACACCTAAATATTATCAGGCTTTAACGGGGTGGATGAAAACGCGCCATAATTGGGATATAGAAGAGGAATGGGTTCTCCTTGCCCCGGGAATCGTGCCCGCGTTTTTTATGGCGATTAAAGCTCTGACAAAGCCGGGGGATGGCGTTATTATTCAGCCGCCGGTGTATTATCCTTTTTCCCTGGCCATCAACAACAATAACCGCAAACTTGTACCAAATCCCCTGATTAGGGATGAAAAAAATATGACGTATCATATTGACTACGATGATCTGGAAGTCAAAGCAAAGGACCCCAACAATAAAATACTCCTCTTCTGCAGCCCCCATAATCCGGTCGGCCGGGTCTGGAAAGAGGAAGAACTCCGCAGGGTGTCAGAAATATGTCTCCGTAACAATGTTTTGATCTTGTCTGATGAGATCCATTTTGATCTCCTTCTGCCAGGGGTTAAACATACGGTTTTCTCCACCCTGTCAAAAGAAACAGAACAGAAATGTATCGTTTTTACCGCTCCCAGTAAAACGTTTAATCTGGCCGGGATGCAGACTTCAAATCTGGTTATACCAAACAAAGATATCCGCGAAAAGGTGCGCACAGAATTTATGTCGAATAGTATCTTTATGCTGGGTAACCTGGGCCTGAAAGCATGCGAAATTGCCTATGCTGAATGCGGTGAATGGCTTGATGAATTCCTCCAGCTTCTGAAAAAGAACTGTGATGTTGTAAAAGATTATTTTTCCAAACATATTCCCCTGGTAAAAGTTTATCCGGTCGAGGGTACCTATCTTCAATGGCTGGACTTCCGCGCTTTGGGGATGGATGCAAAGGCATTGGAGAATTTTATGATCAATGAAGCGGAATGGTTCACCGATGAGGGGATCGTGTTCGGCGAAGAAGGTTCAGGATTTGAAAGGATCAATCTGGCATGTCCCACATCGATCCTGGAAGAAGCTCTGGAGCGGCTCAGAAAGGCCATGGCGGCCCGTAAATTAATTTAGTATTCCAATTTTTGGAAGATATCACTTTGGATTTGGAGGAACGAAATGCAAGAAAATCTTACCACAAAAGATCTAAAACGTGTACTTGGTTTTGGGGATTTGATGGGAGCGGCAGTCGGTCAGATCATTGGCGCCGGAATTATGAGTCTGATGGGCGTGGCTATCCTGATGACCGGCCGTTCAACCGTACTCGCATTTATTGCCGCTGCAATTCTGGTTATTGGCACCACAATACCGGGGATTTTTATTTCAGGGACCCTCCGGCTGCGCGGAGGTGATTATACCCAGGCGGCGCTGCTTGGAGGTACCACCTTCGGCGGGATTACCATGTTCCTGAGTTTCTTTTCAAATGTTTCTCTGTCCATGTATGCCCTTTCCTTCGCCGATTATATCTTTCGTTTTATCCCCGGGGTGAACAGCAGGCTGATAGCCGCTCTCATACTTACCCTCTTCTGGTTGCTCAATATGTTCGGGATTGATAAATTTTCAAAGGTCCAGAACGTAATTGTCATTATTATGTGTGTTGCCCTGGGATTGTTCGCGGTTTTTGGCATTGGGAAAGTTCAGCCAGGATTCTTCGGACCAGGCTTTATGTCCGGCGGCATAATGGGATTTCTCCAGGCATCTGCCCTTTTAACCTTTGCCACAGGTGGAGCTTTTATAATTGTCAATCTGAGCGGCGAATCGAAAAACCCGACCAAGCATATCCCTGTAGTTCTTATCTTATCCACAGTTTTGGTTGCGGTTCTTTATGGATTCATGGCTATTGTAGCGGCAGGCGTTCTTCCTGTTGATCAGGTAGCGGGAAAGCCTTTAACCCAGGTAGCGGAGACAATACTTCCCACACCCCTGTTTATATTCTTTATATTCGGAGGCGCCTGTTTCGCCCTTATTTCTACTCTTAATTCACAGTTAGCCTCCGCTCCCAAACCAATGCTTCAGGCGAGCGTCGACGGCTGGCTGCCAAAGCAGTTTGCCTATCTTCATCCGCGTTTTAAAACGCCGATGGTGTGGCTGACCATTTTCTATGTTCTGGGCCTCATTCCCATAATAACGGGTCTTAATATCGCGGAAGTAGCAAGTATGGCGATAATAAGCGTGAATGCCTTTAGAACAGTTATCGGTTTCCTTCTGTTCCGGCTGCCAAAAGTTACACCTAACGAATGGAAGCAGTCGAAATTCAAGACCAGTATGAGTGTATTGTATATTGTTGCTTTCATTTCCCTGATATGCGGCGCCGTTACAATAATCCTCATGATAACTACTTCTTCGCCCCTCATGGTAGGCTTGAACGTTGGAATGCTTGCCGTTTCCATAATATACAGCGTTATCATGAAGAATAAAGTAAAAATGGAGATCAGCTACGAAGCCCAGTAAGGCCTCACAGCCTGTGTTTTGATTTCGATATAATCATTAAAAAGCGGTTTTGGCAGGGGAATTACCCCCTGCCAAATTAAGCAGTAAAAATTTAAAAATAGAAAAGCAAGAAAATCCAGCTTCCCTTTTTTACCTTATAACCCTGATACATTATCGCCGTAATTTTGACGCTAAAAATACGGCAGAACAGCTATCTCCGGCTCACCAGATTAACTTTAACATAGCAACGGGCTTTTTTGATTTGCCATATAAAATCTTAACATTCTCACCATTTTTTACCCGGACGAGTACATCTGAAAATTTGGTTTTTAACTCGGCAACACTCATTGCTTGCATAAATTAAGCATACTGTATTCTTGTCAACGTGTCAAATATCTCACGCCGAGGCGCGGAGGAACGCGGAGGTATGTACCTATACCGGTACTAAAGAGTACCTGAATCAGTACCCAGGATCTAAGATTCCTTAGTGTTCAATTGGGTAAAGAACAGACACTGCCAGCGTTCCCACAAATGCAGCAAACCAACACAGCAAAAACTTTCTTATCAGAAAGGAAAGTGTTTTATAAAAACTTTCCAGGGAGAAAGGTTTTAGAGAAAGGCGCCTGGCGCCGCTATAGATATGATCCGGGTTCATTCCGCAATCAGTTTTTTCAGTTTATTGTCAAACGTATATATTTTAACTTTCGCAATTTTTGCATAACCAGCCAAAATACAGTCCACAAAATCAACCAACCCCGCCGCAGAGCGGACGGGGTATGGTTGTTCTTGAAAGGTATTGGACTCAGGTTTCATACCCTTATAACCGCCCCAGAGGGGCGGGGTATGAAACCCTCGCCACGAATCAAGGGAGGTTTGACCAAAGAATTTAAAAGCCTGCAAAACCGCCTCCTTGTGTGGCAATGTACACTTGGTTTGCATAAAGAAACGCTCTAATTCTGCACTGACGATTCGCCTGTCAACCTTATAATGTCCAGTCAGGACATAAACCACTGCCTGCATCCAGGCGCCTTTTTCTTCCGGAATTTTTACGGGATCGGCAAATTGCTGGAGGCAGCCGAAAACGGATTTCGTATCTGAAACAGATTCTTTTTTTTCAGGGGTGACAGTTAATTCAACTTTTGCCCAGCCTACAGGCAATTCAAAAGGTAAATCCAACACGCGACGACGATTGGGTGGAATTTCAATCGTTTGTTCAATGGTCGTACGTCCCTCCGATACTATTACTTGAGTAGAACGATTTATTTTTATTTGTCAAATGAACGCTTAAAAAAGTTAAAAGGTAAAAACTAAGAACTAAAAAAGCAAGAGAGCAAGAATATTCACTCCCTCTTTTTTACCTTTTACCTCTTAACTTTTAATTTGTAACCAGCCCTTCGCCTGTTATTGAAAAGTAAAAGGTAAAAACTAAAAACTAAAAAAGTAAGAGAGCAAGAATATTTGCTCCCTCTTTTTTACCTTTTACCTCTTAATTTTTAGTTTGTAAGCCCTTCGCCTGTCACCGAATTTATATTGACCGTTGGTCCCGCGGTTGTTTCCAGTCGCATGGGAGGGGTACTGTCTACCCACACTGCATGGCCCTTGTTACTGATTGGGGTGTCAAGTGTTCCTACCACATTGAAGCTGCTCTTGTCGCCGCTGACATAGCTTCCATAACCGGTAATGGTACCGCCATCCTTGATAAATAAATTGATAGACATCGCCCCCACCCTCACACCGCCGCCTTCAACGGAGGCAATATTACCAGAGATTGTCCCACTATGCATAGCAAATGTTGCCGAACTACCTACATACACTCCGCCACCATAAATAGAAGCGATATTACCCGAAATCTCTCCATCATTCATGGTAAAGCAGGTTCCGGGGTCATACACATGTACCCCACCGCCACCGAAGGAGGAAGATAATGCAGTATTACCAGTAATTTTCCCACCATTCATGGTAAAGATACTTCCTGTACCCACATGCACTCCGCCACCGTCTTGGGCTGAATTACCTTCAACGGAGTTTGGGCTACCTATGGTTCCACCGTCCATAGTAAAGATTCCACTGTTAACCAAACACACCCCACCGCCATAGGCGGAAGCGGTATTACCGGAGATGATGGCTTCACCGCTCATG
>Ga0123357_10013404_pt1 | contig 10640 bp, 6 predicted proteins | sample TergutEmb28metaG_FD_89873 | JGI IMG/M metagenome (GOLD analysis project Ga0123357, IMG submission 89873) | Embiratermes neotenicus P4 segment gut microbial communities from Petit-Saut dam, French Guiana - Emb289 P4 | ecosystem: Host-associated > Arthropoda: Insects > Digestive system > Gut ...
CGATAAGCACCGTCGGATTGGTCAGGTTCAGGTTGAATTCAAAATCGGGCGCCTTGAGCTTTATTTCGTCAAGGTAGGCCACGATGAGCGCGAGCGCGGTGAGTGCCGCCGAGCCGATGGCAAATCCCTTGCCCGTTGCCGCGGTGGTGTTGCCGAGTGAATCAAGGGCGTCCGTGCGTTCACGCACCTCTTTGGGCAGATGACACATTTCCGCGATGCCGCCCGCGTTATCCGCAACAGGGCCGTACGCGTCGGTGGCCAGGGTTATACCGAGAGTCGAGAGCATGCCCACGGCGGAAATAGCCACACCGTACAGGCCGATCTGGAAATTAGAGGCCCCGCCTGCCGCGAAAAAGCTCACCAGGACGGAGATGCTTACAATAATGACAGGGACGAAGGTGGAAAGCATGCCCAGCGAAATCCCGCCGATTATAAGCGTGGCGGCGCCGGTGAGGCTGGCTTCCGCCAGTTTCTTTGTCGGTTTGTAGGTGTCCGAGGTAAAGAACTCGGTGAAGTAACCGATGAGTACGCCGGCGAGCAGCCCCGAGATGACGGCCCAGTAGACGCCGAAACGTTCCGGATGCGAGGCGCAGTCAAGACAGTAATACACAACGGGAATCGAAGCCAATACAACGAGGCCCGATGAAATATAGGTGCCTTTGCGGAGCGCCGAGAGCAGGTATTTCTGGTCGGTGTTTTCTTTCGCGCGCACAAAGAACGAGCCAATCAGGGAAGACAGGGTGCCGACCGCCGCCATTACCATGGGAACCGCCGCGCCGCCAAAGCCGTAACCGGCCGAGACGGCAAGGGCCGCGGTTGCCACAATGGCCCCGACATACGATTCGTACAGGTCCGCGCCCATACCCGCCACGTCGCCTACGTTGTCGCCGACATTATCCGCTATTACCGCGGGGTTGCGCGGATCATCCTCGGGAATGCCCGCTTCAACCTTACCCACAAGGTCGGCGCCCACATCCGCCGCCTTGGTGAAAATACCGCCGCCCACGCGCGCAAAAAGCGCCATACTGGACGCTCCCATACCGAAGGTAAGCATGGCGGACGAGATCAACTGAATCTGCGCGTTTTCCAGCGTCATTCCCGACGCGACAAGTTCCAGCATGGCGCCCGAGTTCGGGGTGTAAAACACATACTTCAACAGGGTGAACCAGATTGAAAGGTCAAGCAGCCCCAATCCGACAACGGTAAAGCCCATGACCGAACCGGATGAAAAAGCCACCCTCAGCCCCCGGTTAAGGCTTTCCGACGAGGCCTGGGTTGTACGGGCATTCGCGGCGGTGGCTATCTTCATGCCGATAAAACCCGAAAGCCCCGAAAAGAAACCGCCGGTGATAAACGCGAAAGGTACAAAAGGAGTAATCATCCCGGCGAACGCCATTATACCCAGGACAACAAACATCACGATGAAAAAAATCGCCACGCCCGAGTATTGCCGTTTCAGATACGCGTTCGCGCCGGTACGCACCGCCTTTGAGATGCGTTTCATCAGATCGCTGCCCTCTGAAAATCGTAATACTTTCCGGGCCTGATACAGGACGAAGAGCAAGGCCAGTATCGAGCCGACTGGGGCAAATAAAAAGAGATATTCTGCCATAAAAAAGAAACCTCCGTGTTGGTATTATGCCTATAATATAGCGAATAACTCAAATTTGCACACCGTTAAGCGTAAATTTTTGGTAGTTAACAGGCGTTTTTACGATTATTTTAATATAACGTGGGACTTTTTACGTACGTATGTAATAAAAAAGCCGCCCTTTCGGGCGGCCCTTCGTAATCGTTATTAAGCGTAATCCAAAGATTATTAAAATCGCTTTACGATTTTAATAATCCATACCACCCATGCCGCCCATTCCACCGGGGGGCATTGCCGGGGCTTCTTTCTTCTCGGGTACATCGGTGATGGCGCATTCGGTGGTGAGGAGCAGGCTCGCCACGGAGGCGGCGTGCTGCAGGGCCGAGCGTGTTACCTTGGCGGGGTCGATAATACCGGCCTTTACCATGTCCACCCATTCCATCTTCGCCGCGTCAAAGCCGACGCCTTTCTTTTCGTTTCTGGCCTTTTCCGCGACAACCGCGCCGTCCATACCGGCGTTTTCGGCGATCTGGCGGAGGGGTTCTTCCAGGGCGCGCTTTACAATCTTGAAGCCCACTTTTTCATCGTCGGTAAGGCCGGAAATGTCGGCCTTGTCAAGCGCGAGGGCGGCCTGGATCAGGGCGATTTCGCCGCCGGCCACTATGCCTTCGTCAATGGCCGCGCGGGTGGCGGACAGGGCGTCTTCGACACGGTGCTTCTTTTCCTTCAGTTCAACTTCGGTGGCGGCGCCTACATTGATAACCGCTACGCCGCCGGCGAGCTTGGCAAGCCGTTCCTGAAGTTTTTCCTTGTCGTAATCGCTGGTGGTTTCTTCAATCTGTGCCTTGATCTGGGCGATACGGTCATTGATGTCCTTGTTTTTGCCCGCGCCGTTGATAATGGTGGTATTGTCCTTGTCGATCTTTACAGTCTTGGCCTTGCCGAGCTGGGAAATATCGGTGTTTTCCAGTTTAAGGCCCAGCTCGTCGGAGATAACCTCGCCCCCGGTAAGGACGGCGATATCTTCCAGCATGGCCTTGCGGCGATCGCCAAAACCGGGCGCCTTTACCGCGCAGGTCTTGAGGGTTCCGCGGAGGCTGTTCACTACCAGGGTGGAGAGGGCTTCGCCGTCCACATCTTCGGCAATGATGAGCAGCGGCTTGCCGCTTTGGGCTACTTTCTCAAGCAGGGGGAGCATATCCTTCATGCTGGAGACCTTTTTGTCGTGGATGAGTATGTATACATCCTCGTACACGCTGGTCATAGTGTCCCGGTCGGTAACAAAGTAGGCGGAAATATAACCGCGGTCAAACTGCATACCTTCCACAAATTCAATGGTAGTATCCATGGTCTTGGATTCTTCAACCGTAATGACCCCGTCTTTCCCAACCTTTTCCATGGCATCGGCAATGGTATTGCCGATTTCGGTGTCGTTGTTGGCGGAGACCGACGCTACGTGGGAAATCTCTTCCTTGTCGTTGATCTTCTTGGAGTTCTTCTTGATCTCTTCTACCGAGAGGGCCACTGCCTTGTCGATACCTTTTTTCAGTTCCAGGGGAGTCATACCCGCGGCGACGGATTTTAGTCCTTCCTTTACGAGGGAATAGGCCAGTACCGTGGCGGTAGTGGTACCGTCTCCGGCCACATCGTTGGTCTTGGTGGCCACTTCTTTAAGGAGCTGCGCGCCCATATTCTCGTAGGGGTCGGCCAGTTCCACTTCTTTCGCTACAGAAACCCCGTCTTTGGTTACTGTGGGGGCGCCGAATTTCTTGTCCAGAAGGACATTACGCCCTTTGGGACCCAGGGTAACCTTGACAGCCTGGGAAATCTGCTCAACTCCCGACAACAGTTTCCGCCGGGCATCCTCGTTGAACAATAACTGTTTAGCCATTTTCTTTGTCTCCTCTTTATTTCCGGAACACCAAAAAACGGGTCCCGAAATTAATATAATATGTAGCTGTTATCCCCAAAACAGGGGATTATTTATACCATAGCCAAAAAGGGCAAAAAAAGTCAATAAGCGGGGAAAATAGAAATTAAAAGGGAAAAGGTAAAAACTAAAAAAGAGCAGGAGAACAAACAGGGGATAGGGAGCTGACAATTTTCAGTCCCTGATCCCCTTTCTTCAATTAATAACTGTTAATAAACTGTTTTCCAGTCGTTGATGTTGGACGGATCAAATTTGAAGGGCGGGCCAAGAAGAACTTCGGTTCCGCCATCGGCGGCCTGGGTAACGGTGTATTGACCGAGCTTGCCGGCAGTGAATTTATCACCGGTTTTACCGGTAATGGTACCTTTGGCCAAAGCTATTCCCGTATAGGCGCTGACGTAACCAAGGTCGGAAGGATTCCACAGGAACATATAGGGGCAGGCGCCGTTTGTGATGTAATCGGCCATTTCCGACGGCAGGCCAAGGCCGGTGACTTTGACCTTGCCAATAAGGCCCTGATCAGAGACTACTTTTGCCGCCGCCGCGATGCCGACCGTGGTCGGGGCAACGATCACTTTCAGGTTGGGGAAACTGGCCAAAAGTCCCTGGGTCTCGGAAGTTGATTTGTCGCGGAGATCGTCCCCGTACGCGATCCTGTCGAGCTTAAGGTTTGCGTATTTGGGCTGCTTAAGAACATCCTGCATTACCGCGATCCAGGCATTTTGGTTTGAAGCCTGGCTGGTGGCGGAGAGGATGGCGAATTCCCCGCTGCCCCCGGTCATGTCAAAGGCCGCTTCGACGAGAGTCTCTCCGATTGCCTGAATGCCCGCCTGGTTCACATGGGTCATGCGGCTTTTGGGATTCACCGATGAGTCCGCGGATACTACCTTTATCCCCGCGTTCATCGCCTTGGTTAGCACCGGCTGGAGCGCGTCGTAGTCGTTTGCGGCAACGCAGATCGATGTTACCTTCTGGGCGATAAGCTGATCGATTACCTGGATCTGGGCTTCTACCGTCGGCTGATCAGGGGCCCTGCTGATGGCTTCGAATCCCTGCTCCTCGACTGCCTGTTTGAAGCCGGCAAACATCCTTTCAAAGTATGGATTGCCTGTGGCCTTGGCGACCATAACATACCGATCCGTTCCGCCGGCCTGCGCTCCTCCCTTGGCGAATACCGCCGAAGCGCAGATCAGAGCCAACATAAGAGAAATTACAACTGCCTTTTTCATTTCGCTCCTCCTGAAAAAAATTAAACACCGGGTATAAACCGGTGTAAAAATACCGGGATTATGCCGGTGATTTTCCCTTTGTATTGACGCGCAGATTCATTACCAGGACTGAGAGTATCAACAGAAGTCCGACAATAATAAGCAAAGCCTGGGAGGCTATGTTCATCAGTCCGAGGCCGTAGTTGAGAAAACCGATGACAAACACAGCCAACAGCGGACCGGCAATGCGGCCTGTGCCGCCCGATGTGCTTACCCCACCAAGCACCACCATTGCAATAACTTCAAGTTCGTAGCCCGAGGCAATATTGGGGCGTGTCGAACCCATGCGCGATGTAAGGAAAATTGAGCATATCCCGCACATGAGTCCGGTCAAGAGTCCTACGATGATGAGTACACGATCCGTTTTTACTCCCGAGTACCGGCATGCTTTCAGGTTGCTTCCCATGCCGTAAACTGTTCTGCCGAAGCCGGTCTTGTGGATCACTATACCGAAGATAACGGCGGCAACGGCAAACACCAGAAGGATAAAGGGAAACGGTCCGACATAACCCCAGGCAAAAAATGAAAACCAGTTTGGGAAACCGGTCGCCGCCTTGTCCTGCAAAATTACGTACGCCGCGCCGCGATATATGGTCATGGTAGAAAGGGTAATGATCATCGCGGGCAGTTCTTTGAATTTAACAAGGAGCAGGCCGTTGATTCCACCCAGGGCGGATGCGATGATAAGGGCCGCGATCATTGCCAAAGGCATGGGAAGACCGGCGTTAAAAAGAATCGCCATAAGAACGGAGCTCAAGGCAACAATCGAGGCAACGGAAATATCAATGTTCCCCAGAATAATCACCAGCATCATGGGAAAGACGATGAAAGCCTTGTCCAGAAAATTCATCGGCGCGTTGAGGAATGTGCTTACGTTAAAGTAATAGGGGGAAATGATACTGTTGACAATGTTTACCAGAATAAAGATCAGCGCCAAAAGCCATTCCCACTGAAAGAAAAAACTTTTCCAGCTCCAGGGTTTTTCTATGCTTAATGTTCTCTCCGCCATGGTTCCCCCTATATCGCCCGCCGGCGCAGATTGGAGCGATCGTGATTCCGCTTGATCATCACGTTGGTAATGATTGCCGCGAGTATCACAAGGCCCTGAATCGCCTGCTGCCAGAAAGGCGACACGTTGATCAGGGGCAGCGCGTTTGCCAGAATACCGAACAATACGACGCCCAGCAGAAGTCCCGGTACGCTGCCCCGGCCGCCCGACACGGAAATACCGCCGAGAACGCAGGCCGCGATGACGTTCAGCTCATAGCCCAGGGCAGTGTCCCCCTGGGCCGAGGCAAATTTGGAAACCCAAAGCACGCCCCCAAGGCCGGCAAGAAAGCCCATCAGCACATACACAAGCGCGACTATCCTTTTTGAGGGCAGGCCGATTATGTCCGCCGCCTCCCGGTTGGAACCGACCGCGTAGATGCGTCTGCCGGTTTTTGAAAAATTGATAAAATAATAAAAGACAATGTACACAACTATGGCAATGACGATGAGGTTATTGATACCCAGTAAATGATTGGTTGCCATCTGTTTGAAACTGTCGGGCATCTGGTAGGCGCTTACCCATGCGCCGCGCGAAACCACGTAGGTCATGCCGCGCATTATGTTCATCATGCCCAAACTCGCGATAATCGGCAGAATGGAAAAGCGCGCTACCAGTATTCCGGTGATGCTCCCGACCGCAGCGCCGATCAGGGCGCCTTCGAGTACCAGGAGACCAGGCGGCAGAGCCGGGAAATTTTTGACCGTAAGGGCGCTTACCATTCCGCTGAAAGCAATAACCGCCCCAATGGAAAGATCTATACCCCCGGTAAGGAGAACCATCATCATTCCCACTGACAGGATTCCGAGTATTGCCGTGTTGCTGAACAGGTTGTTCATATTGGTAAAGGTAAAGAACTCATGGTTGCGTATTTGCACGGCAATACTCAATATGACAATAAAAAATACCAGGCCCAGTTCCCGGAAATTGGAAAATGCCAATGCTTTCGACGCGAAAGCAAATCTTTGCTCTTTCACCCCTTCCCCCTGAATCGCCGCCGCAAAAAACCGCGCCGCGATTTATACCGCCCTGTCTGCCGGAGCGCCGCCATTTGCCTCCGGTGAAGCGCCGTCCGGCGTATTGCCGTCCGGTGAACCGCCGGCAACATCCTGCATGGCCGCCCTGAGTATTATTGCCTCATCCGCTTCCCCGGTAATCAGCGTCGCGGTTACCCTGCCGTCTCGCATAACGACGATGCGATCGCTCATGCCCAGCACCTCGGGCATTTCCGAAGAAACCATAATGATCCCGTAACCCATTCCCGCCAGTTCGTTCATGATTTCGTAGATGGCGGTTTTCGCTCCTACATCAACTCCCTTTGTCGGCTCGTCCATGATGATAAGTTTCATATCGCCGCCCAGGAGCTTTGCCACTATTACTTTTTGCTGGTTGCCGCCCGAAAGGGTTGAGACCTTGTCGTGAACGCTTACCGCCTTAACCCCCAGCTTGCCGGCCGTTACACCTGCTTCGGTGTTTTCTTTCTTTGTGTCCACCATGCCGTGATGTATATATTTCTGCAAAAAAGGGAGGCTGATGTTTTTGGCAATTTCCCAGCGGAGTACAAGACCCTCTTTCAGCCGGTCTTCGGGAAGGAAGCCTATGCCGGCAGCGATAGCTTCGTCGGGCTTGAGGGGCGCCATTTTTTTCCCTTCCATGGTGATGCTGCCGGAATCATAGGATGTGATGCCGTAAATCGCCTCGCAGACTTCGGTACGGCCCGCGCCCACCAGGCCTGTCAGCGCCACAATTTCACCCTTGTTGACCGAGAAGCTGACATCCCGGAAAAAACCGGTCCGCGAAAGCCCTTCCACCCGCAAAATTTCGCCTGACGGAACCGTATTCCGTTTCGGAAAAAACTGGACAATTTCGCGGCCCACCATGGCGACCACCAGATCGTGTTCAACCACTTCGGCCCTGTCCCAGGTTTTAATATGCTTGCCGTCCCGGAACACCGTTACCCTGTCCGCAAGACGATACATGTCCTCGAAACGGTGGGAGATAAAGATAATGGAGACATCAAGATCCCGGAGTCCTTTGGTTATGGTGTACAGATCCTCACATTCGCGCCTGGAAAGCGGCGCCGTGGGCTCGTCCATAATGAGTATTCTGGCGTCGGCAGAAAGCGCCTTTGCAATTTCAACGATCTGCTGCTGGGCTACAGAAAGACTCCCCATTTCGGCGCGGCTGTCGAAATTCGCGTTTAGCCGGTACAGAAGCCGGTCCGCTTCTATATTCATGGTACTCCAGTCTATGCGGCTGAAAGGCTTCCTGGTCCTTTCATGACCCATGTATATGTTTTCAGCCACCGTTATATCCGGAAAACAGGTTACATGCTGATAAATGGCCGCAATGCCGGCGGCCTGCGCCTGCTGGGGTGTTTTAATACTGAGCGGTTTATTGACAACGTACCTTAGAATCTCGCCCGAATCCGGTTTGTACACTCCGGTAATGATCTTGATAAAGGTAGATTTACCCGCCCCGTTTTCTCCCATCAGAGAGTGAATTTCCCCGGATCTGAGGCTGAAATTTATATTGTCCAGGGCCTGGACACCCGGGAATGATTTGGATATATTGCGCAGTTCCAGAATTCTTTCCATGATTCACTCCAGATAATTACCAGTTTCTCATGGTATTGCCCTGCTGTAAATGGATATTTCTATTGAGGAGATGGAGAAAAAGCGATATAATTGGCAATGACCCCAAACAGCGGAAACTGGGATTCGTTTCTCCATTATCTTCCCTACAGCGAAGAAGATGAAAAGCTGGGAATGCTCTGTACTACTGCCGGTTCTATCCTGGTTCCTCCCGGCATCGTATATCCGCCGCAAAAAAACGAACACCCGGCCCTGTTCAGGCCTGTATCGGAGGGCCGTATTTTGCCCGAATTTCAGATGGTTTACATTTCCAGCGGCGAAGGGGTTTTTAACTCAGGCGGCGTTAGCTATCAGGTAAAACCCGGCTCGCTGCTGCTCCTTCTGCCGGGAATCAAACATTCCTATAAACCTCGTATTGAAACGGGCTGGCGCGAGTATTGGGTGGGTTTTAAGGGCGCCTATTTCTCCGGTCTTATTGAAGAGGGACGTTTTTCCCCGGAACATGTGTATTTTGAACCAGGATTGCACGATTCGATTCTTTCCCTCTTTGGCCTCGTCTTTGACGAGGTACGCACCCAGCGCCCCCTGTACCAGATGAAGGCCTGCGCGGCCATCCTTTCACTTATTGCCGAGGTATTGGCCCGGGAACGGCGTAATGATCAGCCCAACTTTTACCAGCAGATAGTCCAAAAGGCCAAATGCCACATGGAATCCAATATCTTCAACGCCATAAACCTTTCGGCAATTTCGGAACAGCTTGGGATCAGCACTTCCCGTCTTAACGAAATATTCAAGACCTATACTTCCATGACCCCTTATCAATACTACATACACATCAAGATTCACCGGGCCGAAAGTCTGCTCGAACAGGAAGATCTTCCGATCAAAGAAGTGGCATATAAAATGGGTTTTGACGACCAATGCTATTTTTCCCGGCTGTTTAAGAACAAGACCGGTATTTCGCCTTCGGACTGGAAGAAGTTTGTGAGCCAGGGGTGAGGTAAATGCGGAATTCGGAATGCGGAATAATTTTTACATTACACAATATAAAACTATTGACAATTAAAGAGTTTTTACATACAATAAGATAAAATGTTAATACGGCGCCCTGAGTATATGAAAAAACTGCTTGGATTTAAGGACAAGCAGCTCATAAAAATTGTTACCGGCGTACGCCGCTGCGGAAAATCCACCTTGTTTGGCTTATACCAGGAGGAACTTGAAAGACAGGGCGTCCTGCCGGAGCAAATCCAGACTATCAATCTTGAAGATCCTGTAAACAGGGAATTAATGGACTGGCTCAGGCTGTACGATCATATTAATTCCCGCCTTTTGCCGGATAAAATAAATTACATATTCATTGACGAAATTCAGAATGTAAAAGATTTCGAGAAGGCGGCGGACGGTCTTTTTATCAAAAAAAATGTGGACCTGTACCTTACCGGTTCCAACTCAAAAATACAGTCCGGCGAGTGGGCAACTCTGCTCTCGGGCCGCTATGTAGAAATACATATGCTGCCGTTGTCTTTCAGGGAATTTGCAAGCGCGTTTCAGCAACCGGCCGCCATTGACAGCTTATTTGCAGATTATTTGACTTTTGGCTCTTTTCCCCAAATACCGCAACTCCTGGAAGGTACTACGGGCAGCGGGGAAAAAAGGATGCTGTCCCGCCAATACCTCGAGGGCATATATAACACCATAGTTCTGAAAGATGTAGCCGAAAACAAAAAGATAATGGAAATCGGCCGTCTTGAAAAAGTCGCGCAATTTATGGCTTCCGTAATCGGCTCTGAGATTTCCATAAAAAAAATCAGCGATACGATGGTATCCGACGGGGTGAAAATGCTGCCCCTTACGGTTGAAAGCTACCTTGATGGGTTCCGGGGAAGCTATATCCTGTACCGCGCCGACCGATACGATGTGAAAGGCAAAAAACTCTTGAAAACGCTTAACAAATATTACCTGGTGGATATTGGACTGCGGAGGCTCCTCCTTGGCGACAATGCGGCGGATTCCGGCCATGTCCTGGAAAATATCGTATATCTGGAACTCGTGCGGCGGGGCTACAAAGTCTATGTTGGCAAAGTCGCCGATAGAGAGGTGGACTTTGTCGCCGAAGGTATTAACGGGACAGAATATTTCCAGGTAGCGCAAACCATCCGCGGAGAGGAGCTGCTGGCTCGCGAGCTTGCGCCGCTCAATATGATTC
>Ga0123357_10013405_pt1 | contig 10640 bp, 5 predicted proteins | sample TergutEmb28metaG_FD_89873 | JGI IMG/M metagenome (GOLD analysis project Ga0123357, IMG submission 89873) | Embiratermes neotenicus P4 segment gut microbial communities from Petit-Saut dam, French Guiana - Emb289 P4 | ecosystem: Host-associated > Arthropoda: Insects > Digestive system > Gut ...
ACGTAACCGCGCCTCATGGGCGTCCCAACCTGAGAAGTCGGTTACACTTCTGCCATGCCCAGGAGGGAAGACCACGAAGTCCGTCAAGGACATGTGGGGCATTGGATTAAAAAAAAAAACATTTCATGTTAGTGGGTGCTGTATGTCTATTAAATACACTTATCAGGAATTACGAGGTTCTGATTGTAATTATGTGCGATTTTGTTTCGTATTTCCATTTCAATTTAACTTTTAAGTAGATGTCTTTTAATGCTCGTTTTGTTTCTTTTTTCCCCCTAGTTTTGCTTTAGTCTTCATTCGTTTTTTGTTTTCGTCCTTGTACATGTGCTGCCTTTGTAACTGTTCGCTACGTTGTTGAGTAGCACGTAAATAAACAAATAATTGAGCTGAATAGTTTTGAATCATGTAGTGTTAATAGTTTTGTTTATATCGTGAGCGTTATAAAAACTAATACAGAATTGTATCTGAAAATTCCAGTGATAGTGTTAGAACGAGGAATAGTTGGTGAGGATAATATTAAAATAAATCTTGGACAAACTAAATTCAACTGGCGCGGTGTTGGGTCTAAGTTTAGACGACATTCTGAATAAACTGAACCTACGGATCCATAAAAGCAGGGATTTTCTTGGCCAGCTGAGCAACTATCACCATGAACATAACCGTCACTAATAAAAGCGAGGTCATAGCGTAAAGTCTAAAACAAAGACTAAAGTGGTCTGGCGAGCCGACGCCATCGGTTTAGGGGTTTACACACGCGCGCGCACTGATGTGGGAGAAAATGGGACAACAGCTTCATAAGTCGTTAGATGTACCGCCTTGATAAGACTCTCAGGAAAATAGTGAGTCGTAAATCTAGCAATGTGTGAGGCTTGGGAGCCGTTACCCGCAGCTTTATGTCTGCATGACACCACAATTATCAACGTAGAGGGCAGAAACAAAACCCTTATTTTAAAAGTTACAGTCTCATTTAAATACTCATTAAATTGTGGCATTCGCCAAGTTAGTATATGATCCATGGAAATCCATTTCTCCAGAAGAAATATTAAACTCTGACCCAATTTGGGACAACGTGATATGATGACGACAGCTGACAAACCACTACGAAATACTGAAGTTTAACGCTTGGTATTCTGTCGTTATGTATGTTGGAAAGTCTGTTTTTCTAGTACTTACGAACAGGATTTTTTTTTGTTTTCCATCCCGAAGTGATATAACATGTAAATACAACACGTCAGTCGATAACACAACACTTTATTTGTATACAAAAGTAATATATTTTGTCAGGGTGGCATGTTTCGACAACTCTTGGATCTGTCTTCTTGGAGGGCCTGGGGATGACCTTATAAGGTCGAAACATGTCGCCCAGACAAAATATACTATTTTTGTATATAAATAAAATGTTGTGTTATCGACTGACGTGTTGTATTTATAAGTTACGAACAGGAGCCGAATGTGACTGCAACAGTATCGACACTGCAGTTTCCGTCCACCTTTGCCAAAAAATTTCGCAACCTTTGTCTAGCAGTGGCGTAGTCGTTACACTGAATCCGCAACAGTCGGGACGATCCGGTTTGTATCACGGCAAGGACAAGTGGTTTTTCTCTTCTCCGAATCGTCCTGATTGGCTCAGGGGCCCGCCTGATCTCCTGTTCAGTGGATACCGAGGTTATGTCCTGGGGGTAAAGCTGCCGGGGCGTGGAGTTGAACATTCACGTCCATCAAGTGCCGAGGTTAAAAATGATTACAGCAACTGTACTTCTGCTCTTTCTGTATGCCTTCGTGCCGTGGACAGGGGTAGCTTTACCTTTTTGCCTTTATGTTTGATATCTAAACACCATCACTGCTTAGTACATGTTTTTATTCCGTCAAGATTGGTATCTCAAAATAAATGAGGAATATGTGGTTTCAGAACGTTTCAATTTGTTAAGCGAAGTGTTTTGTAAAGTTGTAATTATATTCAAGAGATATTCCACATGCCCTGAAATGACTTTCTCAATAAATATTGCACTCCAAACCCAACAGTGATGTTCATAACATCAAAAAATTCCGTTTAAAATTGAACGAGTTTCGTGATAAATGTAAGTATGACGGTTACACTTTTTAATTGGAGAATATTGCAGTTCTTAATACGATAAAGATTTTTTGCCGTTCGTGTATGCTGGGAAGAACCATTTCTCAGAAATTTCATACAGTTCTCTCCGATCATGAAGTTCTTTTACTGATATTAACATTTGTGCCCCTTACTGCCATCCAGTGGTTAGGGTGCTGTGCTACAAATCGGAAGGTCGCTGGTTCGATCCCAGCTGGTGTCACTGGAATTTTTCATTGACATAAAATCCTTCCGATCGCACTATGGCCCTGGGGTCGACTCACCCTCTAACCGAAATGAGTACCAGTAGCATTTCCTAGGTGTAAAGGCGGCCGGTGTGTAAGGCTGACAACCTTACCACCATCCTTTTTCGTCATGAAATCTTGGAACCTTAACTTCCTGGAACCCCCACGGCTTCACCTTTATTGCCATCAAGTGGCGGACCCGCACCGTACGCCTGTCTTACACAATACATTTGTCCAGATCGCGACACTGATTTGCTATTTTTTGACCGCTGCATCAGCTGCTGACGTATCAGTTTATAATGATGTATGCTATAGTACGATGAACATGTGTGATAAATCAGGACCAGGAACAAGGTGCACGAAACCTTAATGATTTAAAGTTAAGCGAATCGGAGACAGTCCGGTCTGTAGGATGCTTTTGTACCACCAGACAACGTTTAATTTGACGGTGGATTAGTAACTTATGTTTTGGTTCGTATGTATTAGTTGGTCAGTAATACAAGGTGCTGGTCTACTCGTATAATACGTGTTTCGTGGCGCCATCTAACACCAGGTTTTTGCAGAGCGCAGCCCATGAGACCTTCGCAACTAGAATACTATTTGCTGCTCTCCGTACTCTAATCTACTAATATATACTGCGTTCAAGATATCTCCTCTCTTCCTCAGAATTTTATCCTGTGAGGCTCCCACCTGTATAAATGCATCCTTCAGTGAATACCTTCCGTACAGAAGCACGGCCTGAAACATAATACGTACAGCAGGTACAGTGTCAATACCTGTAAAAGATACTATAGGAGTGCCACGATTTTGATATTTCTCTATTTCATGGTGTGAATAGTGGTGAGGATTGAGTTTATTTTGATTTTTACGTGTGTGTACACTCGGTGTCACCGACCTCCAAGGCGTTCCGGGTTGTAAACTCGGAAATTAGATCATCGCACCTAACGACACAGTCGACTGTCCTTCTGAACAAGATGCACATTGTACTTGTCAGCCCGCAGTTTTTCGTGGAGTAGATCCCAGATAGAGTTTGCAGCAAAGCGCCAGAACAGGCTTTTGAAGACAAACTATATGAATAGAACGTGGATGGCGTAAGACAGCTTCTCGTTTGTAAGTACAGTTTTTCTGAGCATCTTATATCCAAATAAATCATTGTGAATACCGAATTTTATAGAAATTATTGCACTGAAATCGAATTTTTCGATACTAACTGACGGTTATTATCTAAGAATTTCGATTTTCTATACATCATCATCATCATCATCATCATCATCACAACCACCAGCAACAACATCAGCACCACCACCACCACCACCACCACCACCACCACCACGTAGTGTCTTACAACAGGTCTACAGCCACTTTCAAAGAGAATTCTGCGCAGAGTGCGATCTAGTGCTTTCTGTTTCAATTTCCAGTATCTTTCCTGTTCTTTTTAAGATCATCCAGTAGCTGCTTACGTCTTCTTCCTCGTTTTCCCCTCTCTTCTCTCTCCCCCTCTGTTCTTCCCTCAATTGGGTGTTTTAGAAACGTTCTCCAGACAAACCGATAAAAGCAACGAGACGACAAAATTAGTTTCGGAATTGATTGCGAAAAAAAAAAGTCGTCGTGGACGCATATAAATAGATAGGGTCAATTACTTGCATGGTATGGTAGTAGTTTGTGAAATGAGCAATATATCTTGAATTTGACGTTATTCATATTCCATGCAACAGAATAAAAATGGATACTTATGGTTACAGTGAAATTTGTTGAATTAATACTGTGTTTGTTGAATGTTTTCTTCCTGCTCTCCAGAACGCTAACTCTCTAGGTCTGTTCGACACATACACGTAGCTATGCACACAGGGTGTGACGATGTGGGCTGGACCCATCTAGATACGAGCCATGGGCAGTAACAAGCTTTGTTGTTAGCCATACTGAAGATTATTAATTAATATTTTATTTTTATTTATTATTTAATAATTAATATAGTCAGTCCGTTTGCACGTGTAATAAATCAATCGATTTCGGAACCGCTGTTGTCAGTCGCTGGGCCAAGTGACCGAGAATAGCCTGTGTCCAAAGGGTCCACCAGATTAGGAGATTTGAAATCCCTGAAGATGTAACCACAGCCGGGTTTCGAAACATAGTACTGTGTTAAAATTAAGATGATGGACAAAGTCTAAGGAAAGAAGATCGCTTCGCTTCGTAATGTTAGTTTGCGAGTTTTGTTTCATTCATTGTGACTGATTGTGAAATCTGCCTTACGTGAGCCGTACTTAACATATCCGTTCGTCCCATGTACAGTTTCATATTTTTTATTTAAATTCGATTTGATTTTTAATCTGATTTTTCAACCACATTTGCTCATAACAAAGCTTATTCTACGTAATACTATAACTCCTCTTCTTTCAGATTTCGATTACATTCGATAAGACAAATTTTTGCGGACTATTAGTTGACCATTTGAGAGTTTTAGCCATAATTACAAAGCGTACTTTACAAGGGCGACAAACGTTTCCCTCAGTCCCATAAAACTTTGAAAGATTTTGTTGCAATTTTGTACTGTATATTATTATTCTATTTAGATATGAATTTCACTCGAATTTTGAGATAAGATATGTCTTTTCTTGGAATCTGATTTATAACTCGGTCTCAGATAAGCTTGATGAACTGTAAAGAACGCCCCTGAGAATTTTGTATGCCCTTCTGCGTTGTGGAAAATACTCATCTGAATCGTTTTGTGTGCAGAGGTATTCCTGTACGCTGAAATGAAAAGATTCTCGGAATAGACAACCTATACACCTTTTACCCCAAAACAGTAGAAGAGACTGAATGCAGGGTATAAGGCAATAAACATATCCTAAGCTCAGCTTCTGAGCACGGAGACTAAATTAATTGGAAAAAAAACTGAAAGAGTAGAAACTAAATTGAATGGGGTAAATGCAAGTGAACTGCCTTTTGAGGAAGCACAAAAATGTTTAGACTGGAGCGTTTTATTCGAGGCTGTTGACGGTTCGCATATTCCGAATACCGAACTGCCGGTGCGATAACGTCTCACATTCCCACTCCGAACTCACTACTTTCGGATCTTGACAGATGAGTAATTATCTGTCTTAAGATAGTTTGTCTTTTGCTTGGGTGTCGTCGGGCTAATGCCGGAGAAACGCTGTAAACCATAATCATATTAGAACTTGAATGAAGGCATCACGAAATGCTGGGATACGTATTATAATATTAATATTATACATCAGCACAACTGTTTTTATTACACGAGGTAATTACATAGGCTACATGTTTCGACTATTGAACAGTTATCTTCAGGCCTATTCTTTACAGGTTAAGTCACAGGATGCTGTGCACACATTGGGATCCTAGTGTGTATCCCACTGTGTGCATAGTATCCTGTGACTTAACCTGTAAAGAATAGGCCCGAGATGACTGTTCAATAGTCGAAACATGTAGCCTATATAATTACCTCGTGTAATAAAAACAGGTGTGCTGATGTACACTATTAATATAATAATACATAAACATATTGCCTAATTCAGAGATATGTAAGATTTCTAGGTGATACAACGTTGTGAAATAACAAAAAAAAACATACTGCGCTGTTGAACTTGGGCAGATATATCAGTTTATGTCCCAAATTAACTAAGGAAAAGGACTGAAAGGGAACTTCGCAGAACTGAGGTTGAGTTAATAGGCCTGTGTCGGGGTTCAGGTGTCGACACGGCCATCACCTTCTATTGCAAGTGTCAACTGTTCCTGAGAAAAGGGGCTGTGTGTTGCCGTACAGTTTGCACAGTGAATTTTCGTGGAAGACTGAAAGTCACTTAGCACCCGCGTTCAAAAACGACGACGAAACTTTCCAGAGCATTTTGACTCTTTTCTCGGTCCATTCTGTACATTGTAACAGGTCGCGGCCTGTTCTTCGCCCATTGATTTCAGTTCAGATTTTCCTGTATGCCTTATTGCCTGCTGGCTTCACGAAACTGCAGAGCATGAAATGGGCCGTTTTAATTTTGATACTTTGCTGACTGTGCATCTCAGTACAATCTTAGCAATTAACCAACTTAACGCACAAAATGTAGTTGAAAAACAGCGACGCCATATTCTAGACACAGCTGAAGATCGGTACAGAAGGTCACCAAGCTCGAACAGGTGTCATCCGTACCAGGCAGTACGTCGGAGATAGCGTAAAATAATTCGCGACTTAAAACGGCCCATAGTGCACAAAATCTTGTTTTATAATAAGTTTATTATATGTCTCTACATGTTTCGAGCACTATGTGCTCATCATGAGGAGGTCAAAATTGTATTATATAGTATCCAGTATCGTCACAACTGTAGGTGGCCGTCCGGTGCACGGGACGACCACCTACAGAGTGTGATGATACCAGATGCTGTATAATATAATTTTGACCCCCTGATGATGAGCACATAGTGCTCGAAACATGTAGAGACATATAATAAACTTATTATAAAACAAGATTTTGTGCATTAAGGGCCGTGTTAAGTCGCGAATTATTTTACGCTATCTCCGACGTACTGCCTGGTACGGATGACACCTGTTCGAGCTTGGTGACCTGCTGTACCGATCTTCAGCTGTGTCTAGAATATGGCGTCGCTGTTTTTCAACTACATCACAATCGGTTTTGTTCCGTCTCTTAATTCATATTCATAGACATAGCTGACGAGCATGAATAATGTAGTCTCTATAGGGACCATACGTAGTTTGAGGTTGTTTGAGAATAGGGTCTAAGAGGGACAAGGTAACAAGGGAGTGGAGAAAACTACATAACGAGAAGCTTAATGATCTGTACTCCCCACCCAATATTATTCGGATAATCGAATCGAGAATAATGGGATGGGCGGGGTATGTTGCGCGTATGGGCAAGAGGAGAGGTGTATACATGGCTTTGGTGGGGAAACCTGAAGGGAAGAGACCATTTGGAAGAACCAGGCTTAGATGGAAGGATAATATTAAGTTGGATGTTCAGGAAGTGGGATGAGGAGCATGGATTGGATTGATCTGGCTCAGGACAGGGACAGGTGGCGGGCTCTTGTAAATGCGGTAGTGAACCTTCGGGTTCCATAACATGCAGGGAATTTCTTGACTGACTGAGAACAGGCTGGCTACTCCAGAAGACCTCTGCTCTGTGGAGTAAGAAACTAAGTTATTAAGTGAGTAAATGTAGGGACTGTAATACGGGCTGGAATATCCGGGATTGGAATCCCAACAGAGACGGGAGATTCTGTGTCCCCCAAAACGTCTTGGGCCCACCAAGCCGGCTCTTTTCCGGAAGCCAAAGAGGCTCCCTCCACTTAGTACCCAGGTTAAGAATTCGTGGGGCTTGATGGCACTCCCCTTTCCGCCTTCGTGTTTTTCACGCACAGCTATTCCTTTTATCTTTCTTTCCGATAGTTACCAATTAAGTTTTGACACTACTGAGATTCACGGTTCGATTCTCGTCCAGAACACCAGATGCATTTAATGCAGCCTTTGATGACTGTCCGCAGACTTTCATGGCAAATCCCAGGACAGTAAACTGTATCAGAATAGAACACGACAGATATAGTATACTGCGAGCACAGTCGTTCCTACTCATTCTCTAGTCTTAGACAATTTGAACTGTTAATATCGTTGGTAAATAAAACACAAATAAACTTCCTGCAATTTAAAATGCACGCAATAGACACAGTGTTGTAATTTAGCCTGTGGCAATCACTGTGTGACTATAGTCTAATGGAAGGACCGAGGAAATAAATAATTTTATAGGTTATTTTCCTGAATGCATTGATTGCGAATACGCAGTGCTTCAGTCATCATATCGGTTCAGGATAACATTGTAAGAAGTTAAGGAAGTATTAATATTATCCAGCGTAATGCAAAGTTATTCCAGTATAAAGCAAGGGTGAAGAGATATACTGATACTCCTGTTGCTACTTTGCATAGGCTATTAGCCTTAATGTTTATTTGCTTGCACTGCGTATTTTAAGTTTACGGTTGTAGTGCTCAGCGATTGCTAACGTGTAATCGGATAGCTTGGTACTAAAGTTTTGGAGGAACCTGCCACCTGCGCCTTCATTTAACCCTATCACACTGTATATTACCGTAAGGCTAATTTAACCTCCAATTATTTCTATAGTAAAACCAACTAGATACACCAACGTATCAAATTTATTTTATTTTAGAATGACACTCTACATGTTTCAGACGGTCTTTCCGTCTATCATCAGGAGTTCAAGACTGTACATACAGCAATAGGCATTTGTCAGACAGATAATGCTGTCTGCTTGACAAATGCCTGGTGTTGTACGTACAGTCTTGAACTCCTGATGATGGATGTAAAGACCGTCTGAAACATGTAGAGTGTAATTCCAAAATAAAATAAATTTGATACATTGGTGCATCTAGGGAACCGCGGTGGCACAGTGGTTAAGGTGCTGTGCTACAAATCGGAAGATCGCTGGTTCGATCCCAGCTGGTGTCGGTGGATTTTCATTGACATAAAATCCTTCCGATCGCACTATGGCCCTGGGGTCGATTCAGCCCCTAGCAGAAATGAGTACCAGGAGTATTTCCTGGCGGTAAGGGCGGCCGGTGCGTAAGGCTGTCAACCTTAACACCATCCTATGCCGTTGTCATGAAATCTGGAAACCTTACTTTCTGGAACCCTCTGGGCCACTCCAGTCCTGTAATGGGACTGTTTTACCTTTTACATCGGTGCATCTAGTTGGTTTTGCTATAGAAATAATATTACGATGCATGGCCCTATGAACGTCAAATTAACCTCCAATGTCTCGTATTTAGACCCCATCACACCGCACAGTCAGATTGCCTTTACATTTCGGACATTTTGTTTCTTTCATAGTCTGACCTCTGTCTAGGTACTCTTTGTACGTGTAGAGGGCTGTTGTTTCACTTGATCACGTTCAATGACGCGCGGGCGCTGTAGGTTTCCTCTGGACGAGAGATTGGCCCGATTTCAGGATTCACCACACTTTAAAAAAAGTGGTTCTAGCAGGAGATCAGAATGTTATTATTAGGCGTATGTCTGTTTTATATCATGAACTGCTGCTTGTACTACGAAACGCGCTTGAGGAAAATTATAGAAGTTCTATTTCAGTTTCATGTTTTTCTAGGAATTTTACCTGATTCAACGCAATGACTCCGGTACCAAATTTAATCGAAATCCATTCATTAGTTTCGGGCGTAAAGTATGCGGACTCCAACTCTTAGTCAGTTCAAACACTTTGCTACAAATAACACATAGTGCAGATTAAATAACTCAAAGCGTCTCTCTTATTAATGATTGATATCCTCCTAACCGTGATTAACCAGGTAAAATTGCCTCCCTGCAAGTTCGCAGTTCACTTTCACAAAGTTTGTAGCGTCGGAACTCTTCATCAGAGTTTATAAGAACACTTTGTCTGTCAGTAATAAGATCTGTTGTGTGTTGCTGTTTCGTCTACCTTCATGTAACATAAACCCATTAAACCTCGCAGCTCTATTAGGTTATAAAGCTCTGAAATGATTAACAGGGAAGAGAGGAAGAAAATTCTAAGGACTGAATGTCGTGTGAGTGGGCTATGCGCGCTGGCTTGTCGTTCCATTTTTAAGTGCCTTCCTTTTTTTTTAAGAATATATTATCCTCGAGGGAATCTATGAGATAAATTTCTAGCATTTTCTATAAATGTTCTAGAGAGAGTACAAGAGTTAGAGCTGGGTACCGTCGGACAATTAGCGAGCGGTTCGGAGTTTCTTCATTAAACTCTAATGCTGGTTATAGGATTATACCTATATCCGAATGTTTTGCTTTGTATGAAGAAATGGGGCAGTCTGTGCTAAGTTAATTCCTAGGAAAGATTACTGCATGAAAAGAGCTGCAGTGTTTGTAGGCGACTCCTAGATATCTTGTGACACATGAAGATACCTTTGATTCGTTCTTTTCACACGGTATCATACAGAAGCACGTAGGTTATTCGGAAAGTAAGTACTGTCTGCGCATATCTCTCGCGCATCCTCGAGACTGTCACTTTGCGCATTTGCAGTGACTTCCTCTATCAACTGAGAAGCCACAGACGCCATTTCGTGAAATTCGTGTTTTGTTTATGTTTTTTCCTGTGCGTTAAACATGTTTAAGACAATTGAAGGGGCCGCCGACTGTGAAACACCGTCTGTAATTCGTTTTTTAAACACTAGGAATGTGCTACCAAGTGAGATTCATCACCAGATCTGCCAAGTGTATGGTGACAATGCGATGAGTGATGGCATGGTTAGGAAATGGGTTCGGATGTTCAATGAAGGACGAGAGAAC
>Ga0123357_10013406_pt1 | contig 10639 bp, 4 predicted proteins | sample TergutEmb28metaG_FD_89873 | JGI IMG/M metagenome (GOLD analysis project Ga0123357, IMG submission 89873) | Embiratermes neotenicus P4 segment gut microbial communities from Petit-Saut dam, French Guiana - Emb289 P4 | ecosystem: Host-associated > Arthropoda: Insects > Digestive system > Gut ...
GAATTGGGAGGGCCAGGCAAAAATTATGGGAAATTTTCTTTTGTTTTTTTTCCTTCCCCCCCCCCCCCTACTCTTTAGCATTAGGACTTTATATTTACTTTGAATGTTTCCTTCTCTTTTTTGTTTTTTTAAAGTGTAAATTTTTTTCTATGTTTTACTTTTATCGGTCGCATAGGTCAGTGATGAACACTCAATGTACCTGCCATTAGTAAAATAAAATTTTAAAGAAATGAACTAGATCTTTGTGCCTTTTACGATACACAGAAATTCTGAAATTTTATTTCAGACAGTTCCATTGTTGCAGTCTTGAGCCTAAGAATTCAGCCTTACTTCTAGGTAAGTTGAGATCCCTAATTAGATCATTTAATTCCTCTTGTGTAATTCGATGGAATTCGTTAAATTGAAGATCAGCAGTAAAATCAGCATCCATAGATGTTGAAGGTTGAGGTGTCTTTTCCAGGTTTTCAGTAGACTCGTCATCTGAATCTAAAATGTACTGCTGCTGTGGTAGTGGAACAGAAAGGTCATCAGTGTGGGGTACCGGTCGAATAGCAGACAAAATATTAGGATAACTGACAGTCCTCTTTTTTTCTTTGTAATTCTGTGCCGAAGTGGTGGAACTATACGAAAATAGCTATCTGTTAAGTGGTCGGTTGTTTCCCTCCATATCATGGGAAGGGCAAACGGCATTGAACACCCTTTGTTATTTAGCCATTCACTGTCTGGGAGCACAGTGCTGAAAAATGTATCCCTTTACAAGGAACTATTTTACGCATTAAGCCACACTTCATGTTTCATGACAACTAGAGCCAAGAATTGAATTCTAAGGCCATATTTGGTTTCAACACATTGAATTGAAGTGGAATCAACTATTTTGGTTATGCATACATTTTGTATGATGATCAGTGTTATCAAAAACAAAGAACTTAATGTAAACATGGGTCTATACCCCTACAGATCTACTAGTCTTTGTGTCATGGAGTTAATTTAGACAAGATATACGTGCAATTCTCTAACAAAGTCTTATTTATTTTGATTATATATATTTATGTACAAAGTATAACAATATATATATATATATATATAGATATATATATTCACACATTTACTTCTACTCTTTTTTGGTTCGGTAGAGGATTGCCTTTAATAAAAAATGATTTGATGAGAAATGATATAAAATATGCACAACAGCACATAAAAATTTGTGCTTAGCCTTTTAACATACAGAATACATTTGTCTGCTTCCACCATGAATTGTTACTGATCTGATTTAATATTTTACGCAAAAGAACACTTCTATTCAGTAAGTGTTGATAAATTATTAGAAGGGTGATTTGGTAGTATTTATTTTTATCCAGGAACTTCTTTTAACATGAAAGTGAAGCTCAGATTTTATATTGTTAAAAGTTAAGTTTATAGTTGGAAGGGTAGAAAAAGTTTGTAAGTTTAGAGGTACTGTCAAAATTGTTTAATCCTAAGTTACATTAGTTTTGCGTTACTTTAAGCTGCATCACAGATTATTGCAATTTTCAGGCTATTGTTATTTGATCTTGTCTTTCTTATCGTAAAAATTACATGTGTAAAAACAATACTGGGTGACTTCCAGTATGTTTCAAATGCACTGTCATAGACAGAGTAAGGTGATCAGACATTCGATTTTAGAGTATCATTATTTTATTAAAAATGTTGATGGAACTGAAGATTTAAACTGTCTAAGGTTTACCTGCAACACATGTTCCAAAATTTGTACAGTGGATATAATATTAACAATACCATCAGGAGTTTGGAGCTTGGAGGAATTGCTTGTCAATTACCCATTTCAAAATATGGCAAAACTGCTATTAAATTATTTCAGTGGTCATATTTGGGACATGTATTTTAACACTAGCAATAAAAGTAACACTAAACAATGAAGTGAAATGTATAGTGCTCCATTGTACACATTTGTCACCTATCTTTTCTACTGTCAGTATCTGATCACCTTACATGGACATTGCAGTTTATGAACAGCAGGACATATTTCAATTCCAACCCGAAATTCAGTTGCTATATTCACACCCCTTAATATTAGGATTAGGTAGTATATCCTACAGGTATTTTGCAGTAACAGGACTTAGCAACAAGAGAATTGAAAAAACTGTAACTGAAGTTGCCCTACTCTGTTTGTGCTGTGAGAGGTCATGATCGTCAGCATAATTGTGGGCTGAATCCTGGTGACTGGTATCTCCATCAGATTGTTGGTGGCTGGAGTGTTCATGACCTGAAAGATGTTGGTCATCATAATGCATGTGCCCTGGCTCATGATGTGCTGACCTTCTTTCTCTTTGTTCTCCTGTTTTACTTGATGATTCATTTGCCATTTCATTGAGTGTAGTTTCCTCAGGTGTCACCGTTGTGGTTAGGCTTTCTTCTGTTCGCTGCTCATTTTCCTGAGCGTTTGAGAATGGCCATCTGTCATCTACTGTGCTCATGATTTCATCTTCTTCCCTTGGGCTTGCAGCCTTCTTAGTAATTTGTTTTTTCAACTTGTTCCCTTTGCTTACTTCCACTATCTCTTTAATTTCAGAACTGTCAGAACTCACTTCCTCACTGTCTTGTTGAACCAAAAGAAGTTGTGTTCTTTCAATTGGAGGAGGGTGTGGGAATGCATTATTCTGGTATTTGAACATAGCAGGGAGTGTCTGTGCTTGCTGCTGGTTTTCCTTGCTGAGCTGTGGAATGTTTTCTGGGCTGATCATATCGGGCACAGGCGGTGGGATTTCCCCTCGGAATGGCGCAAATTGCGGTGTTCCTCTGACTAAGTCCGCTGTACCAGCTGGATGTCGAATGTTCTGGATAACAACCGGCGTTAGGGCAACTGATGAAGTAACAGATTTTCCATCGTAAGTGACTACAACGCTTGGGGCGATGGAACCGTCACCTGGTGCAAGATAGCTGTCCATACGCTCAGCTGCCATTGGAGTCTCGTCTTCCGTGTCACTATCCGACTGTTGGTACCTGAAAGTAGGAGCTCCGCCTCTGACTGGGATGCGGAACGGTGGAACAATGTTGGTGGGGAGTAAAGGGCGGGTCACTAGCCCGGGTCGTGGACGTATCACCATGAAAGGGTGCCCATTCCTTCTGTGTGGCTGCAGGCTTGGACGGTATTTCAGGTGCGCCACAGGTGGCGTCAGTTCCTCAGCCAGAATCGGCTTCTTGTCGGAGGCGTTACGTGCGGCGTTTCTATCCGGAGGTGACGGAATGAACATGGGTTCAAAAGTCTCTGGCTCCTGTCCTTGGAATGGGTTGTCGTTTCTCTCTTCGACTGTTATGACCTCCACAACTTCTGGGACCAGCTCTGCTATTACTGCCTCCTCCGTTTTGTTCTCGCCAGCTTCAGGCTTCTTCTTAATCTCTCGCGCTTCATTGTCCTCCGAGGACCTATCTTGTGCCCCTACTTTATTTTTCGTAATTATGGGCTTGAAGCCTCCTTCAACCACTACGGAGTGAGGGTTGAAGCCGGTGTTGACCGCTATAGGTGTATGGGAGTCCGAGTTCAGCACAACGACTTCGGAAGGAAGGAGGGGCGGAGAGGGCTTGATGGTTGCATCGTCCGACACAGCAAGACTGGGGGCTTGTGTTGAGATGGCTGAGGGAGTCGTAGTGCTGGTGGACGTGGTGGTGGAGGACACCTTGCGGAGCTTCAGTGGCTGGCTGGACGGGGCCTGAGTGAAATAGTGCAATTTAGTCGACGAGGCGCTATGTTGTGGAGGGATATGCGTCTTTCCGAGAGGGAGGAGGAACTGTGGAGGCATCATCATGGGTCGTGCAGGAACCGGTCGGTAGAATGGCTTTTTAATTATATAGTTCTGTTGATTGGAACTGGCTGTTGCATACTGGGGGCGATACATGCCAACGGGAGGGCGGTTGAAACCCCTGTATGGAACAGGACGATTCAGATGTGACATGTGGCTGTAGGGCTGCATGGGGCGCTGAAACGCCATATGTGGGTACACGGGTATGCGGCCGTACCCATGGGGGACCAGCGTTGTGCGCAGGTTTACCAGGGGGACTCTGTCAGGCACTTTGGCCTGTACCTTCACCGGCGTTTGCTGATTGTCTAACGGCACATTAACGGAGGAAGATGCTGACGCGTCTGCTTCCGGCTCCTGCTTTGAGTCTGATACTGGAGAGACGTTGGTTACGGGCATCGGCGTCGTGTCGTGGATGATGGGTTTCCCGTTCGGATCCACAGTGACAACTGCGACAGGCTGTGACAGGTTTTTTTGTTGGGACGCAGATGTGTGAAGTGCTGTGGGTTTCTGTAGTACGGTGTGGGTATCTGGTACAGAAGGAATCCCTTGTATGGAAGTAACTGAAGTTTCTTTAGGAGACTGAATATTCTGCCCTGCAGGCTTCGGGTTGTCGGCCGTATAGTGGATCTCCACTCGTATGGCATCATTTTCTTTGACCGGTATAATTCTTGGGAAGTAGCTGTCTCCTACCAGGACCTGGGCGACTGTATTATCGTTGCTTGTGTTTTTCACCTGATCTGTAAATCATAATTAATCCACAGTAATATTCTTAAATTTATTGTTTGTAAATCAGACAACCCTTATCCTGCTCACGTGGAGAATATGTTGAGCTCCTAATAATGCCAGTAAATTGTAGATGGGATTTAATTGGGCCTTTAAAATGTTAATACTGATTGCCATAATGGGTTTTGCCTCCGTCGTTGTTTCTCTGTCGGCAACCAGTGCTGAAAGTAAGGGGTTAAGATTGCTGTAACCCGGTCTTTTCGGTGACAGACTTCTATTTTGAGCTGAATCCGTTTACAGAAGGTGTAAACACATATTTGACATGTGACGAGATGGAACTTTATCGGAACACTACAGAAAGTAACTCACTTTATATAGGAAAGGGCAGAGACCACGATAACAGGTATGGCGACCCACGACTCGATAAGTAGGGACCCACGTGACCTGATAACTGGGGGGGGGGGGATCCTGTAATTGTTAGGGACGTTACTCTTAGATCTCACAACAGTGGTCCAAAATACTGCCTTCCGTCAAAACAACCGACTCCAGTCCGACGACACCACAATACGTTTTAGTACACAGTACGGTTATGGGTCCCTTTTTCCCGCGCGACCCCCGCGCTTCGGAGTATGCCTGGGCGTCGTAGACGCCACTGGAAAAGTGTGGGTTTCATTGTTATGCGTGGAAAGAGCTCTTTCCCGATCCCACGCCAACGATTCGGAAACCGTTGGCCTTAGATCGTAGGTGGTTATACTAGGCGACGCTCTTAGTAATGACGTCCATGTTTCCTGCTGCCTTCAGAGTAGCACCCATTAAAGGTTCACGAATTTTGCAACCAGCAGTTGTGGCTGCCTTTCGTTGAAAAAAAAAATGTCATGGAGGAGAGCTGTGAGGGAATTGTACATAGATTAATCAAGAAATACCATTTGCAACTCACCTGAAAGAAGCAATTGAAGACGGTACTAAACCACAGACACTTGCTAATGGCTTAAAGGTTGTGGGATTTATTCACTTAATCCCAGTGCCTTTGGTTATAATTAATGACTTGGAACATCTACTTCAACAAGTAATCCTATTAAAGATTCTTAAAATATTGAAAATGAGGTGGATGTACCATAAATTATTCCATATTAATCAACATCATTGAGATAGGGAGACAGAGACAGACAGAATCGAGAAATTCAGGAAAGCCCAGGGAGTCCTATCTAACAATGTAGGATTTTTTCTTGCAAATTCCTGCGGAAAAAAACTTTTATTTTACTGATGCAAGAGGCACATAGTACAGATGGAAACTTTTGTTACCAGAGCCAACCAAGAACAAAGATACACGTATTGCACTACTTAGAAGCATAAATTCTCTTTTTTCCAAGCTAATAGGTAGTTTCGACATTACACTTCGTCAATGTGTAATTTATTCTTTTTTATTTTGTTAGTAGTGTGCAATGCATAAAAAAAATTAAACTAAAACTTTATGTGTAATGGGATACATGTTTTAGGAAAGGCACTAATGTTTCTGCTCCACAAACAGGCCTTTTGAGAAACAAGATGCAGTTAGATTTGAGTTTCTTACGACGGTCACTATTAAGATTGATGTCCTGTGGGGTGTGACACTGTGCACTCTGGTAGAAGCGTACCGACGTTTCCGGAGTATCTACTTCCTACACCTTAAGGACAGATAAATCAGCCATTACGATATAAAGGTAGATTATTCTACGCTCAAGAAGAAAGCAGCGGATCCCCCCTTAAAAGTTGGTGATTTCTAACAAAAAACAAGGTAGCAGATCTCAGAAGAAAGGTTAGATACAGGTTCTACAGTGATGGACGAAGGAGTTGGTTCTGGAAAGGCAGTACCTGTCTGTTAGATTAAATGGCGTCACATCTCTGAAGGCAGAGGTCTTCGTAACGTAATTATGTTTGAGCTTCATGTAAAGTAAAAAAATACATTTAGTGTAGATTTTAGAATAGAAATTTTCGTAACAAAGTGTCAGCGATGAATGACTTCGAAACGAAAGTTATACATTTATTGCTAACCTGAAAATGAGCCTCCGTTGTTGTACTGTGTACTGTACGTTGGTTTCTTCAGCAGGGCTGGGGGTGGTACAAAGGAATTTCTGATGTTGCCCTCGTCTGTCACAACAGACTGGGTTGACACAGGCTCGAAGGAGAAGGGAAAGTCTGGCTGTGAGTTATGTTGAGATTCAGACAGAAGTTGCGGAGAGTCCGTCAGCGGTATGTACTTGTGCTCCGTCAGAGGGATGCGGTTCTGCTCCGACTGCTTCAAAAACTTGTCCTTCGTTGTGAAAACCACTCTGTTCGGGTTAACCCAAGTTGCCAACTGAATGCTTGGCCTGGCCTGCAGCTCCCCTTCTTCGTCTTCGTCTTCGTCTTCACCATCCTCTAAATCTTTCTCGTCTACTGGTGCGCGAACAGGGCTAAGGTCGCTGCCGGCAGGTATTTGATCGCAACTGTCTAACACGTTGATCTTCCAGCCAAGGTAGCGATGTGTAAAGCACTAGTACGAAATGAGACGTTACAATGTTAGAAATGTACTTTTTTTTTTTCTTCAGAGGAAGGGCAGTGGAATAGAACCGCTCAAGCATTCACACAGAACATATACCAAGTAAAAAAGGTAAAGTGATCCCGTTACAGGCCCGGTGTAGCCCAGAGGGTGGGTAGATATATAGCTCTACTCTTCCATGACTGCGGCAATAGAAGGGGGTGAATGGTCAGCAGCACACCCTGGCCGCACCTTACCCCCGGGAAAGACCCGGTACACATACTGCAGGAGGCTGGGTGGACCCAGGGCCGGTCTGGACGGACGGAAAATCTCGTCCCCACCGGGATTCGATCCCGTACCGTCCAGCCCGTATTCAGTCGCTATACCGACTGAGTTACCCGACCCACAAATATACCAAGTACTTCAATTGAAACTTTCAACTCGAGCTTCTTTATACACACCCTTTCCATGTCAATAGCACTAATTCATTTAAATACGTGATCTTTGGAACGAAAAGCAAAGAACTAAATTCTCGTACAGGAAAAAGAATTTAAAGACACAGCACGATAAGGAATATTAGATGTTTTCAGAGAGGTGGATATTTAAATTGTGCTCTTCTGGATTATGACACTTTGTAGTCTCGTAGGTGTTAACCACTTTTTTTTCGGAGAACTTGCTGCCTCCATTTTCAGAGTGGAAGCGCAAGATATCAGGACCCAAACGAACTAGAATATAATTTTTTTACTATAAATAAAATCTGATATCGAATAAAAAACAAATGAAATGTTGGCTCTAAACATAAGATTAGGCTTATCTGCATTAAATTCGGTAAATTCTCTAGATAAAAATAAGTCGGCAGGACAGTAGTTTAAAGTTAGTATGTAATTTTAGGTGGTTGTTTGCATCCTGAAAGTTTGAAATGTGGAGCTGAGTAGAATAGACAAGATCAGTTCGACTGATCGTGTGAAAAATGAAGAAGTACACAGAATAAAGTGGGAGAGGAGTATCTTACATACAATAAAACGGAGGAAGGCTAATTAGACTGGTCACATTGCGTAGGAATTGCCATCTAAAACATGTTATTGAAGGAAAGATAGAAGGGATGGGAAGAAGAGGAAGAAGTCGTTAGCAGCTACTGGATGTCCACAAGGAAGTGACAGGATACTGGGAATTGAAAGAGGAAGCACTAGATCGCACTCTGTGGCGAACTCGCTTTGGAAGAGGCTGTGGACCTGTCGCAAGACATTCTACAGAATGAATGAATTTGCTTCCACTCACCTTTTGGCAGACTTTGTCCTTATTGAAAGCAATCGATTAATCGATTATAGAATCTCCAGTTCGTAAGAAATGTAGACCTATTCAGATTCGAAACATTTGAGCCTTGCTAAAATTCTGTTCTACGGAAATACTTCTAGCCTACAATAAACTGTGTTTTTTTTATCTCGACCCTGTTGCCATCACTACATGTTCACCTACATGCAGAAAAGATTTAAACGAGCGTGGTTTCTAGCGCATTCTTGCGGAGTTTTACAGAACTACAGCGGCTATTGCGAAAAAAAAAAGGCTGTAATGCGTGGCGATTTGGTTAAGACTAACGGCGATGACATCTGTTGGTGACACATGTAGTCACTCTACTGGTATACCAAATTTGTTTGCAGGTTATCTGTACAAATGTAATTGAAAATTAAACCCTTATGAAAAGACTGTTTGTGCATCATCTGCGAGATGAGCTGTTAAAGTTTCACCGGGTACCCAGTGTGTTTGTGATGTGTGTGGAAGTGAAGTTAGTGACCATACCTCAGTAAAGAAAAGCTCAACGATGTGCATTGTGGGTGTGGTATGAGTTCCAGACGGGGAGCAAACGATGACGTGGCATTGAACTGCAGCTGTACTACAGGTTAGTAACTGCGGGGAGCGGAAATCACCAACATGTATTACGAATATAAACCGGTTCTCATACTTCGCAGGTTATAATAATAATAATAATATATATTTCACCTTCCATAGATCCATTACAAGGTCAAAGACCAACTGGATGTGGAGTTCGTTCCTGCATGTATCATTACGAACGATACAATATACAACACCCAACCTTAAGTTGTCAAATGGGGACAGCTTAGTCCGTAAGGTGACCAGAATACACAATAGATGTTCTAGAAATCGTGGTTACTTTTGTAGTTCTGGGGTTTAGAATGAAAAGAGCTATATGTCCACGCATTCATGGCACGCATAAGAACAACTAAACTTTTACATTTTAAGGTTTCTGTAGAATGACGTGGATGGCACCTGCGTCCCTTTCCAGCCCTAACAAATACATGTAAATGCGTTGCTTTCGAAATGCGAAATGGACATGCCAAACCCATGGCGATTTCACGTGCATCCGGAATGATATATATATATACATACATATATATATATATATATGTGTGTGTGTGTGTGTGTGTTGCCACAATACTATATATATATATATATATATATATATATATATAGTGTTGTGGCAACATGTTACGACCTAAGTCAGTCATCTTTAGGCCATTAACATAAAAACTCAATACAACTCCATACAAATATATTTGTATGCAGATGTATTGAGATTTTATATCAATGATCTAATGACCTGGCGATGACCGCCTTAGGTCGAAACATATTGCTAAAATAAAGTGCATAATATACGTTAGTTTTGTATGACGATATTTAAATCCTTCTTCGTTGCAAATGAACACAACAGGATGATAAACGAAAAAAAAAATAGTAACTTATATTACACCACGGCTGTTTTGTTCCGTATCCTTTCAATTAGTTTTTACCAATTATCCAGTCACTGACCTCGTTTAATATCAGCTGTTGAAAGCACGTTTAAATGAACTTTTTTGTCCACGGCGCAACAGCCCGGAGTGGGCCAGAGCCTCATAATTATCGGGGCTTCACAATCACACTCAGAACACACAGACCACCACCACACTCGGTAGGACTCCTCTGGACGAGTGATCAGCCCTACGCAGAGAACTCTGCCTGACAACACACAACACTCACAACAGACAAACATCCATGCCCCCAGCGGGTTTCGAACCCGCAGTCCCAGCAAGCGAGCGGCCGCAGACCCACGCCTTAGACCGCGCGGCCACTGGGATCTGCTTTAAATAAACATAAAGAGGCTGAAATGTTTATTCTGTATATTAATTACTGCACCTGGTAGTACACGGTGTCCGGCGTGTTCTTGTCTGGTGTCCACTGTACGATTCCTGGCTCACCCTGATCGCACTCCAGTGTCAAGGTTCGTTGGTAGGCACCAAAAGATGCGAATTCGTCTGCAGGGGGTTGATTGGGATCAGGCTTCCAGTTGCACAGCCTTCCGGTTCCGGTGGGGTATACGTCTCCACGACGGTTCTGCCGCGCTCCGGCAAAAATGCGAACTGCCTGCAAAAAGTAAACAGAAAGAAAGTGAAGTGTCAACTAGATGCAGTTTGGACGTTCTGTTCAAGAATCTAACATACTGGCTTCAACTGACGATGTGTTTAATCGTCCTTTCTTCTTCTTCTTCTTCATCATCATCATCATCATCTTCTTCTTCTTCTTCTTCTTCTTCTTCTTCTTCTTCTTCTTCTTCTTCTTCTTCTTCTTCTAA
>Ga0123357_10013407_pt1 | contig 10639 bp, 2 predicted proteins | sample TergutEmb28metaG_FD_89873 | JGI IMG/M metagenome (GOLD analysis project Ga0123357, IMG submission 89873) | Embiratermes neotenicus P4 segment gut microbial communities from Petit-Saut dam, French Guiana - Emb289 P4 | ecosystem: Host-associated > Arthropoda: Insects > Digestive system > Gut ...
GGACGCCATTTTGTCATCGGTGCGGTGTTCATATTTACTGCTGTGTATGTTTTGAAGCGCGTAAGCGCCAATACGATGTTTCCGGCTGGAGTGACGGGTCACTCGCTGGCAGCTATATTGCCGACCACACAGCAGCAGGGAAGCGGACAGGTTGAGATTCACTTTTCTCCGTCGGAAAATCTGGAACGTCTTGACGTTTCTGCGCTGCGCCTGGCACAGTCCACAATCGACTTTCAGGCGTATTCGCTCACCGATAAAGCGCTCTATGATGCTCTCATTAAGGCTGGCAAACAAGGAGTTAAGGTGCGTGTTTATCTTGATCACGACCAGACGCGGGACGAGCTGAGGAGGGAATATACAGCAGCCTATCTTCAGCAGTTGGCGGCAGCGCCGAATATCACGGTTTTAGTGAAGAGATCACGCTCACTCCAACATGCTAAAGTTTTCCTGATCGATAAAAAAATCCTTCGTGAAGGGAGCGCAAATTTCAGTCCATCAGCTCTTAAGGCTCAGGACAATACAGTCATCATCACATTAGCTCCAGCAGTAGTGCGGGATTTCGCACATAGCTTCGAGATTCTATGGTCTAGGCCGGACAATATTCCGTTTACAACATTCGCAGGACAGCGGTAGGGATGGGCGCAGATGGACTTTATTGAGAAGCGCCCCGTTCCTGGCGAACAGATACTCTACAGAGCTGGTCTTCACTGGATTGCCTGCTCAAGCGGAGCTTGGGGGGCACGGTCGTGGCCATTGTAGGACTGTGCCTCTCTATCACGCTACTGCCGGTGTGAATTTCGCTTGCCATATTCCTGGTTGTAAGCATCCTGCTGATTTTTTCCGAATACACGACGTGTGGTAGTCCACGGAAGTTGCTGTAACGAATCTTCGCGTCATCATCAAAACCGGTTTGATAACGACTGAAATGGATGACATCCATCTCACCAAGATCGGAAGAGTCAATGTTGGGCAGACCGTTGCAGGCAGAATGCTTGATTATGGGAGTATCCATGCTACAGACATAGGCCGCAGCTTTGAAGGGCTTGATCGAATTGCTCATCCGAATGATATTTGCCAGGTGATCGAAACAGCATGTATGCAGCGGAATCCTGTAGCCCAACGCCAGAAAGTTTGAGAATATGCGAATCGTACCAGGTACGCTCTATTGACCGTATTTGCTTACACATGGACAGGAGAATCGCTTATGACGAGAACAAATCGTTAAGCTTCTTTCCACCTCGGCCTCCAGACTTGATACCGGCACAACCCGCAGGATGAACCCAATGGCAAGAACCAATCGTTTCCGCTGCTTGCTGTAACAATTGAGGCGTCGCTGCGGCGTGTTGATTCAAATTTTCATGATAAAAACGTGGCCGCAATATATACGACTGAAATGATCTGTATTGTGGGGTAAGAAAAAAGTTTTGCGTTATGAGTGAAACGGGTTGCATATTGGGTGCTCTATGTTCTCTAATAACAGTTCATGAAGTCTGTTAGCTCATCGTGCAATTATGTATGCGGTATATATCAAGGCGCACAAGTGTATGTATGTATTTCCGACAAAGAAAGAGACGATTATGACATCAACATAGAATCAGACAGCGACATCTATGCTGCAGCCTTTGAGGCCGCAAAACCACGGTATTACCTAGCTTTTACGCCACATTCCACAGCGGCTCCTTAGAGGAATATCTTGCACGCTTAGAACACGAAAATGGAACGAACAAAAAGAATCTGTTTGTCGTAATAAACAATTTTATTGAGTTTCCGATATACACAAAAGCAGTCGTAAGTAGGCCGCGAGGCGGAGTGAAGTGCAGAGTTCTTCATTTCCGTGGAAGACAATACTCTGGCAATAATCTTGGGGGTCACCGTCTTAAGGTGTCCCGTTAGAGGCAGTGACATTGAACGTTTGCAAGGCAATGGTCGTTTTGACGGTTTCTCTTTTTGGTACGATGGTTTCGGCTCAGGCCCCTGCCAATCACCGGATTCAAGGAACAGTTCATTCGCGCGTACAACACGCACAGGATATTGGTGTTGCCGAGCCTTCAATGCTGCTTGGCAACATGCAACTCAACTTTGCGACTTCGCCAGAACAGCAAGCCGCACTCGATCAGCTTCTCTCCGATCAGCAGAATTCCAGCTCTTCGTCATATCACCGGTGGCTTACACCGGAAGATTTCGGCAAGCGCTTTGGTGTGTCACAAGAGGATGAGGTCAAGGTGGCAACATGGCTCTCTTCACAGGGCTTCACTGATATTCATATGGCTCGAGGCCGTACCTATATCAGCTTTTCCGGTACAGCGGGATTGGCCGAGAACGCCTTCCAAACAAGAATTCATCGGGTTAGGGAAGCGGACGGCGAAAGCCATTACACCAATACAACGGATGTTTCTGTCCCTCCATCACTGGCTCACGTTGTACGCGGAGTACGCGGATTGAACGATTTCAGGTTGAAACCTCCCCGTCATGAGCTTTGGCCGCGGTACACAAATGGTCAGAACGTCGGAAATAATCAACTGTTGCAGACAATGGCGCCAGGAGACATTGGCACCATCTACGGAATGAACGCGCTGTATGCGTCCGGCATCGACGGCACTGGAGTGACGATTGCAGTCGCAGGCGGCAGCGATATCAATCTGGACAGTATCGCATCGTACAAGGCAGCCTTCGGCCTACCTGCTACTCTCCCTACGGTATTGCTCGTTCCTGGTACTGATGATCCAGGATTTATAAGGGACAACGAAATCGAAGGCGAAGCTGATCTCGAAATCGTCAGTGCCGTTGCCAGAGATGCAAATGTGATTTACGTCAACTCAAACAGCACTGCTCTCGCTCTACAGTATATCGTCGATGAGGGGCTGGCATCTGTTGTCAGCATCAGCTACGGCGGAACCGAGGCTCTGTACGATGCGCAGTATTATCGCGCAATAGCCCAACAGGCCAGCGCTGAAGGAATAACGATTGTCGCAGCCTCTGGCGATACCGGTCCATCGGGAGGCGACTGGGTTGATCCGTCAGCGTCTGCAGCTACGTATGGTCTTCTTGTGGGCTTTCCTGCCAGCGTACCCGAGATTGTGGCGGTAGGGGGAACCGACTGGATATCCGCGGCGAGCTTTGCGGACACGAATGGCGCCTATGGCGGTACGGCTACAGGCTACGTGCCAGAGAAGGTATGGAACTCAGGACTGCAGGCAGCTTCAGGCGGCGGTGTAAGCAAAATTTTCAGCAAACCTGCATGGCAATCCGGCATAGGCGTTCCCGACGATGGAATGCGCGATGTTCCGGATGTTGCTTTCTACTCCGGCGACGTGCTTGGGGGCTACCTGGTCTGTGTACTCAATGCCTGTACACCATACTATATTGGCCAGTTTGCGGGTCTTGGCGGCACATCCTTATCAGCTCCGCTTTTTGCAGGGATCGTTGCTCTGATCAACGACTATCTGGTTAAGAACGGAAAGATAACACGGCCAGGTCTCGGCAACATCAATCCTGCTCTTTACTCGATGGCGACGCATACAACCGACGTGTTCCACGACGTTACGGCTGGAGACAACATCGTTCCGTGTGGAATAGGCACACCTGATTGCACTACAGGAAGCTACGGCTATTCTGCCGGTCCTGGATACGACCTTGCTACAGGTTGGGGATCAGTAGACGCAGCAAATCTGGCTCGGGAATGGCCTGTGACGGCTCTGGGTTCTACGGTGACAGAGATTACGGCCTCCAGTACCGCGGAGGCAGCGTCTGCGCTGCCGAACATCGATTTTACAGCTACTGTGAAGGATTCCTCCGGCCAACTGATCAAGTCCGGCACGGTTTCTTTTATGGCAATGCCGCCCTCCGGTACAGGCGCAGGAGTAGTCGTTCCATTTGGTACGGCGGATCTGAGTGCTGGAAATCCGGCTGTGGTCTCTTCTCAGGCCTTTTATACGGGTTATCCCGGAGTTTACACAATCAAGGTTGTGTACAACGGCACAACTGCTCTTGCAGCAAGTATTTCAGCTCCGGTTTCAGTTGCGGTGCTTTCGCAGGTCCAGACACAGACGATTCTCACCCAGATCACGCAGGGAGAAGCTACTACAACTGGCTTGGGGCCGGCCTATCACTACACTCTCTCGGCTCAAGTTTTTGCGCCGACAGTCAGCGCACAACCCACAGGGAACATCAATTTCTTGAGCGGGTCAAATGTTTTGGCAGCAGCACCGATTTCGAATGGCACGGCGACTGCAACGGTGACACTCTACAGCGGTACGACCTACCAGATATCGGCTAGCTATCCTGCTACGGGTTCTTTTCTGACGTCAACTTCATCTGCGCAATCGGTCAATGCCTTTATGCCGATCGCAACATCCGTTATAGTCACAGGATCTCCTGTAAGTGCTGCCGAGGGCGAATCCGTTACCCTGACAGCTACTGTAAAGGCAGTCTCAGGTAGCGCGATATCTGATGGTTCCGTGACCTTCTCGTATGGCTCAACAGTACTGGGAACCGCTACGCTAGTGTCCGGAGTAGCGTCGATGAAAACGCTTTCTCTGCCTCAAGGAACAGATTCCGTTACCGCAAGCTACGACGGCTCAGCGAACTTTATCGCATCCACAGGTCAGACAACACTCACGATCACACCGCCTGATTTCACATTATCTGCGCAACCCACTGCCATTACCGTACAAGGCGGCCAAGATGCGAATACAACGTTGACGTTGACTCCCAGAGGCAGCTTCAGTCGATCGTTAACGTTTAGTTGCTCGGGCCTGCCGTCAGGGGCGAGTTGCACCTTTGGCGCGCCAGTAGTCCAACCAAACGGGACAAGCACTGTGGCTCTAGCCATCACTACGGCGGCAGGTGTCGCTGTGCATTCAGCAAACCGCCAGGTCTACTGGGCAGTTGTACCAATAGCATGGATTCTGATCCTGCGGCACCGTAAGATCGGAGCTGGCTTGTTCTCTCTGTGTATCATCACCTTGCTTGCAGGCTGTGGCAGCAGTTCAACAAATGCCCAACAACGCAGCTCAAACGGCGCCACCAACAGCATTTCAGTTACGGCAAAGACAGTCAACGGTATCAACCACACCACCAACATAACGCTTACTGTGATGTAGGCATCAACCTGTGCCCTTCGAAGGGTGCGAAGAATTGCGAATTTGTTACTAACAAATCGTAATTACATACTAATAGAAAGAGACTAACATGCCGTGCTTTGGATTGTTCAGATTACTTCTTTGCTCTGCTATCTTTGCTCTTACTGGAGCAGCTATTGCACAGACTGCGACTACAACAACTCTCAGCATATCGCCAGATCCCTCGGGCGTGTCTATTCCATCAGGCAGCAATCTTACGCTGACAGCGGCTGTGACTCCTGCCGTAAAAGGAACAGTATTGTTTTGCGACACGCCTGATATTAGCCACTGTAAAGGGGTCGCTATTCTTGGCCAGGCTCAGGTGACACCGGCTGGTACTGCTGTCATTCGCTTGATACCGGGGCCAGGCTCGCACAGCTATTTTGCTTTCTTTGCTGGAACCAACAGCTCATCATCAAGCAGTTCTGATATGGTTCCGGTTTCTGTTGGAGCCGCTTCACTTTCTGTTTCTAACACAGGTATGCCTGGGAACTATACCTTTTCCGCCAGTGTATATGCCTGGGGCGGATTGAATCTCGCCGGGCAAAACGTATCGTTCGTTGACATTACGAACAATATCACACTAGGGCAAGGTGCATTGTCGTTGGCACCAGGTGATGGGAGCCATCCATACTACCCATATTGGTATGCAGGGTACGGTCCAGTAGTTGAGACTCCTCCTGATTATGGTGGCTCGAATTTCCACAACCAAGGATTAATAGCGGGCGACTTCAATAACGATGGAACTCAGGATGTTATTCAGAATAATCAAAGCACAAGTGGTCTAGCATCATACGTTCAGGACAGCACTGGCGCCTTTAGCACACCATGGACATACAGTCTTCCTACCGGGTGTCAAGGGTGGATGTTAGGAGGTCCTGTAGATCTAAACAACGACGGCAACCTGGACTTTGTGGCAGGTTGCTGGAACAACAGCTATTCCAGCACTATTTTTGTGTTTCTTGGAAATGGTGACGGGACATTTAAATCACCTATTCTTATCACGAATGGGAGTGGCGGTCCACGTCCTGTTTCGTTCGTTTTTGGTGACTTTAATCGTGATGGCAATCTCGATATGGTGGTTGACAACAGAGAAGGCGAGAATATAAGTGTCTTCTTGGGCAACGGGGATGGCACGTTCCAGCCGCCAACTGTCTATCTGAGACCTGTAGGTTCGGTTGATAATGGCACACTCGTAACAACCGACTTCAATAATGATGGTTGGCCGGATCTTGCATATACAGCGGCCAACGGCAACGGTGTGGATGTTCTTGCAAACGACGGTACAGGTCACTTTATTCTTGCGGCAACGATACCAATAAACATCGGCAATTCCGTAGCATTGACGGCTGCTGATTTCACTGGCGACGGGTATATTGACCTTGCATGTACGAATGGCACAACTATCTATATATACCGCAACAACGGCGCATTCGGCTTTTCGCTGATATCTACAATAACGGGTTCTGCTAATGTAATTGGTCTTGCTGCTGCTGACGGAGACGGTGATGGAATCGCCGATCTATTTATTCTTGATAATGCTCCAGGCAATCACTACCCTGATGCTTCATCGGTTGCAACCACCGTTGAAGGCACTCTTGTAATGTACAAAGGGAACGGTTCTGGAGGGTTTACATTTTCATTTTCTGATTCTCCTTGGGGTGAATCAGCATCCGGCATGGCTCCTGCGGGTTTCAGTAAGTACGGGACGCCGCAATTTCTAATTAATGCCAACGGAATTTCATCAATAGGCCAGACTGCATTTGGTTGGTTTGGTTATCCAGAAGGCGTATGGAAGTGGAATGCTACTTTAAACAACGTCTTTGTCCCTGGGTCTGGAAACCAACAAGTTGAAGCTACCTATGGTGGTACAAACTCCTCCCTGGTTACAGTCCAAGGGTCTCAGCTAAATACGTCCCTGGTTCTGACCACGACCCCCTCTTCGCTGATCACCTACGGAAGCTCGCTCACTCTGACCGCGGCGTTCACCATCATTAATCCATCCTCTATCAGAATTCCGTCCACTGACGGTCAAGTGATAACCTTCTACTACGGTGGGACTGCGATCGGAACAGGATATCTGTCAGGCGGTGTTGCTACCTGTTTAACCTGTTCAACGCTTAATGCAGGCACATACACCAACATCACCGCTCGATACGACGGCGATCCATATCTGATTGGCAGCACATCAAATGCAGTATCGATTACGGTCAACAAGACAACCCCTCAAATCGATTGGTCTAATCCAGCCGATATCACATATGGGACAATTCTCAGCGGGACGCAACTAAACGCAGCAGAACACAATGGGCTTTCTGGGACTTTTGTATATACCCCAGTAGCGGGGACAATGCTCGCGGCGAGTCTCAACCAGCCTCTGAGCGTTACCTTCACTCCCGCCGACACTACCAATTACAACTCTGTGTCGAAACAGGTTGTGATCAACGTAAATCCCAGACACATCGGTTCAGGTGATCTTGTTCTGAGCAATTCTCCGACTCCTTCGATTGTCGGACAGACAATAACGCTTCGGGTAACTACCGCTGTTGGCGAGACTGACATGTCAGGCACAGTTACATTTGTCGATCAGACAACCTCGACGACACTTGGAACGGCAACGCTGGTTAGAGGAACCGGTACGGTCAGCATTACAGTGAATACTCTGGCGGCAGGCGTTCACAACATCATAGCCAACTATGGAGGTGACGCGAACTACACGGCTGGCAGTACAAACGTCGTGGCCCAGCAGATAAATCAAGGTCCGATACCATCGAGCATTATTCTGGCAACAAGCGTGTCTCCCTCAGCAGTGGGAGACACGGTGACCTTTACAGCCACGCTGCCGACAGCACCGATTCCTCTTACTGGCTCGGTTAGCTTCATGGTGGGAAGTACGCCCATCTGCTCTGGCGTACCGATTGTCAGCACTGTTATCACATGTCAGACAACGGTGTTTACCGTAGGATCACACAATATCGATGCGATCTATTCCGGCGATGCCAACTGGCTTGCTGCAACGTCGAACCCTGTTACTCAGGTCGTCAACAAAGGCACTCCTCCGACTCCATGTGCCACCGGAGATGCTTCGTGCAAAGCAGGCGGCGACTACATTTACCTCTCAGCATTACCCAGCCCAGCCCAAGTTGGCACAGATACAACCTTCACTATCACGCTGCCAGATGAAACAGTTCCGTTTACCGGCATGGTTGAAGTTGTAAACGCAGATACAGGGGACGTGATCTGTACTGCCACTATTTCCTCGGGCAGTACAACAACCAGTTGTACGAACAACAGCCTTCCCGTAGGGGATTACAATATCAAGGCTCACTACAATGGCGACTTCAATTGGAACGGCCAGGATTCGAATATCATTCAGCAAACGGTCCAGAAAGGAACGATCACGGCCGCAAGCATCACTGCCACATCGACTCCCAATCCGTCTAGCGTAACCGAACCAATCACGTTCACGGCCACCTTCCCAACCCCGTCTGGAACTCCCTCTATCGCTGGCGATACGGTCAAGTTTGTTGGTGCTGACAATGGCTTCGTGATCTGCACTGCAACGCTCGATGCCTCGAACACAGCAACATGTCAGTATTCGCAGTTTGCGCGCGGCAGCTTCAACGTCCAGGCACAATTCGCCGGCGACAGCAATTGGAATGCGGAAAACTCGGCCATCTGGGTACAAACGGTTAACAAGGGCACTATACCTTCGGCGAGCATTGGCGTTACAGTATCCCCTGATCCGTCTGAGGTTGCTCAAACCGTAACCTTTACAGCGGTATTCCCGAGCACGGTCCCCGGAATCACCGGGACTGTGACCTTCATGGATGGCTCAACCCCGATCTGTACCGGAACCATCTCAGGGATCACAGCTACCTGTTCTGATGCAGCCCTCCCAGCCGGAACGTATAACGTCACTGCAAACTATAACGGCGATGACAATTGGAATACCGCAGCCTCCTCACCGGCGATTCTGTTGACGGTTAATAGGGCATTGCCACCAAGCGGGTCAATTATTCTGGCGTCCAATATCAATCCATCCTATGTTGGTCAGGCGGTAACCCTTACAGCGACATTCGCGGACCTGCCCGTGGCCTTCACCGGCACAGTTGAGTTTTTCGATGGTACCACTCAAACATCGCTTGGCACATCTGCCATTACGGGCACCTCGGCTGTACTCACAACTACTGTGCTTGCGGCAGGCCAGCACAAGATCGTTGCTCTGTACAGTGGTGACGGCAACTGGTTCAAGACAGGCTCCAGCACCGTCATCCAGAACGTGAACAAGGGCTGCTTTGGCTCTGGATGTCCCGTCCCGAACTCTGCTATCGCGCTCACGTCAGTCGTCAATCCTTCAACTGCAGGTCAGACAGTCACCTTCACAGCGACCTTCCCGTCTGTGGGCGTAGCTCCAACCGGGATCGTTACCTTTATGGAAGGCGCGACCGAATTGGGAACCGGTACCGTCACAAGCGGCATCGTAACGTTCCAAACCGCCAGCTTGATCGTAGGCACACATAATGTCGTCGCAGTCTACGGAGGGAACGACAACTATGTCGGATCGAACTCAAATACCCTGGCGCAAGAAGTGACAAAGGGAACATTCGGGCAGAACGGCCTGACGGCCATCAATGCAACGTCTGATATCAATCCGTCAAAGGTGGATCAGAGAGTAACGCTAACGGCTACCTTCCCCACTGTGGCAGTAGCTCTGACCGGCACCATTACCTTTATAGACGGCTCCAATCAGTCAACGATTTGTACAGCAACAATCGCAAGCGGGGCTGCCTCCTGTCAGACTGCCGGCCTCATATCCGGACTCCATAAGGTAGTAGCGACATATTCCGGTGACTCAAACTACAACAAGTCAGGGTCGAACACCGTCTTCCAACAGGTCAACAAAGTCACCCTGGATGGCCAGAACGGTGATCCTGGCCCAATCGTTGTGACTCCTGGCGACCCTAACCCCACAGCAGGCGAATCCGACCCCATAATCGTGACCTTCCCGCCAGATTTGCCAGTTCCACCTTCTGGAGCGGTTGACGTCTACGATGGCGGGACAAAAGTATGCACGGCAACCTTCGTGGGCAACACCGCGAACTGCAATGATCCGAATCTGACGGCCGGCGATCATACGATTACAGCGACTTATACGGGTGACAGCAATTATGATCCCATTACCTCCAGTCCGATCATCCTGCATGTAGGGCAGGGAACCTTCAGCCAGAATGGACTCTCGCCTATGACGATTACGTCAGGCCCTAATCCGTCCACGATGGACGAAACAGTGAACTTCACGGCTGCCATTCCTGCGGTATCTCCGGTAGCCACTGGTACCGTGACCTTCATGGATGGTGCCACGCCTATCTGTTCGGCGACGATCAGTGGCGTCGCGGTGAGCTGCACAAGCTCTACCCTCTCAATTGGTGAACATCAGGTCACAGGCGTCTATAACGGCGACGGCAATTACACGGCCAACACATCGGCTACCATTACGCAGACAGTGAGCAGAGGAA
>Ga0123357_10013409_pt1 | contig 10639 bp, 2 predicted proteins | sample TergutEmb28metaG_FD_89873 | JGI IMG/M metagenome (GOLD analysis project Ga0123357, IMG submission 89873) | Embiratermes neotenicus P4 segment gut microbial communities from Petit-Saut dam, French Guiana - Emb289 P4 | ecosystem: Host-associated > Arthropoda: Insects > Digestive system > Gut ...
AAAAAAAACATAGACATTGTATATTATTGTAAGGACTTGATGTTTCTTGTGGTGTGGATGGATGTTTGAAGCCTCCCACACAGGGAATTGTTACTGAATAATGGTTATTAAATATTAAGTTATACTGAAACATGTATATCACTTTATCTCTTAAGGGAGATACATTACACAACATTCTAGGATGGTTTGGTATGAGATCAGGTATGAGATTTACAGTATTAGATATACCATACATGTAAATCACCTGATTATATATATATATATTTTTTTTTTTGTATGGTGCTGGGGCCCAATAGAGGCAATGGCCTCATTCTTAAGGTTTCTAGATCACACACAATGATGCACCACAGTCTCTAGGACTCCTCTGAATGATTGATCAGTTCATTGCAGTGACCCCTACCTGACTTCACACAACACTCACAACAGACAAACATCCCACCCCTGGCGGGATTCAAACCCACAATCTCAGCAGGCGAGCGGCCACAGACTTACACCTTAGACTGCGCAGCCACTGGGACCGGTATATATATATATATATATATATAAAGGTAAAAAGGTAAAGCAGCCCCATTACAGGCCTGGACAGGCGCAGAGGGTTCCAGGAAGTTAAGGCTCCCAGATTTCGTGACAACGGCACAGGATGGTGGTAAGGTTGTCAGCCTTACGCACCAGCCGCTTTTTACCCCCAGGAAATGCTCCTGGTACTCATTTCTGTTAGAGGCTGAGTCGACCCCAGGGCCATAGTGTGATCAGAAGGATTTTATGTCAATGAAAAATCCATTGACACCAGCTGGGATCAAACCAGGGACCTTCTGATTTGTAGCACAGCACCTTAACCATTGTGCTACCGCGGTCCCCATATATATATATATTGTACAGCAGTGTGAAGGACTGAACTTATTCATGAAAGCATTGCACCTAGATGCAGAATTATACTGAATGTGCTTGAAAGTGACTAATTACCATTAAAACATATAGCCTTACTGTGGTTGATAGTAAATATTACTGGATGACACTAACACCTGTGTAATTTTTTTTAAATGTATCTTTCAGTTTAGCAGATGTTTTATACAGGCTACAGTACATGTATTGAGGACATGAAATATCATTAGTTCCAAAAATGGAATATAGATCACAATTTGTTCTTCCTACTGTGTGAGAATCTGTGAGTGGCTTGAAGGGTTTAAATATTTATAGGCTCTTTCTGGGACATAGACTAATGTAAGAAATTGATTAGTTTTACAGGACTGGTGGCTTGCACAGGCAACACCTGTTGTATAGACTGAGGAGGGGGTGGCCTTGTATTAAATCAATACATGTAGGGCAGCTAACAGACAACCAGCTTGGGAATGAAAGCTCTCTGTTTACATATGTTTGTACAGAAGGCTGTGGAAGTTGTTAGTTTATATATGTAATAAACAGCTGTTACTTACCAAGCAAGAAAAATAAGTTATGTGTTACACAAGTACTACACAACTGAATTTTGCCTTTATTAATTAAGCTTTTTTGCATACTGTTTTAGCAAATGCATTTTTTAAATAACTTCAATTTGTATTTATGTTTTTTTTAATATCTCCTCTAAGATAACAGAGTACAGGATACTAAAAATATAGATAATTGTGAGTCATAATGTCGAGGGACATTACTGTGCACACATTCAGGCATGCTGTCAATGCATCAGTGATTCATGTAGATAGTGAGCTATGTGAGGCAATTGACTATGATTTCTTTGATTGTGGTGATGGTCCTTTTATTACTGCAAAGCATACTGACAGTAAGGGTTACATTGTATTGAATGATGAAGTAAAGGAAGATATAAAGAGAAAATCAAGTGTGAAATTAATAACCCCTGCTTGTGATTGTGAAGATTCCAAAATTGGAAATGTCATAGACCCAAATATTTGCAATGCCAAACTGACAGATGTGAAAAATGAAACAGCATCTTCAGTACAGCAAAGCTTGGCAGATGTCTCCGCAGATACTGCAAGAGAGGCTGACAAAAATAATTTGAAGAAAGAAATTGCAAGTTCCAAGGAAGAAAAGTACATGAATCTCCGAGATTTAATGAACTGCATAGCTTACAGTGAAAACAAAGTTAAATATGATGTTGATAATGATGGTGATCACATTGTTAGCAGAGTGCTTTCAGTTTCTCCTGATTTCCTTTCTCTAAGTACCGATACTGTGTCTGAAATAACTACGCACCCATCTGATCCCCTTTCTGTAAGCACTGACACCACTACTGATATAACTGATGTTACGCCATGTCCTTCATCAAGTGGATGTTCTTCTATGTCCAGACCTGAAGCTGGAGGGCATTCAGTAGACAGGTCTTATAAAGAAGCTGAGAGAAAGCAACAGAAGAGTGATACAACTGCTGAAGGCTCATCAGGATCATCAATGAAATTGCTTTTAAATGCACTGGATAGTTTTGATAGGCAGAAGAGAAGGTCAGTGACATCAAACATGTCTAGTAATTGGAAGAACAGGCAGGGAAGGAAAAATATGTCATTTTCTAATGAACAGTACTGGAAAATAGAGAGAGAAAATAAGATATTGTTGAGGAAACTTGAACATCTTCAGAAAGCACACCCTAAACTACCATCTTCAACTGCAAGTCAACCCAGGCTACCAAGTTCAGCACTAAACAGAAGGAAACAGCAAGCAAGGATTGAGCATGATAATATGGTGAGTACACTGGTCTATTGAATTGCAACTCATATTTTTATAGACATGTGTCGCAGAGTTTCTATATCTTAAGCAGGAATCCCGACAATGTAGGCTTAAGAATAATGGACCTAGTATTTTAAACCAGCAATTTAATACTGTATTTGACTATGGATTATAATGCAGAGTTCAAAAGAGAAGGTATTTTAAATTATCAATGCAGAAATTCTGTTTTACACTTTTGATATGACTACTTACCATGTCAGTATATGGTGGCTGGAACTGTAAGATGAGAAAAAACAAATTAAGAAACTGAAGTTCACTCCCCTAATTAAAATACATAAAATGGGAATGACAATTCCAGTCATGCAGGAAGTGTGCTGCTTTACTAACACACTGCTGAGCAGCTGTGGTTATCATGTGTATTGGAAAAAGTATTGTTTCAGTTTTATATTTTTGGGTGTTCACTGCTAGGTCTGTGGTAGGAAACAACACTTTCATATGCATGTATGTTAGATGTGGCCATGCCATAACCCAAGTGGTTATTTGCTGGCATCTCACCTCAGAAGTCCAGGCTCAATCCTGGGCCAGTCTGTGTCAGATTTGTGGTGGACAAGGTGCCGCTGGGACTGGTTTTCCTCTGGATATTTCGGTTTTCTCATTCCACCAATGCTTCATGTTTATCTTCCATCTTCAAACTATCCCTATCATAAGGATTAGCAAGCAAAACCTGGTAACCACCTAACAAAGTAATGCTGTTGCAGATGTGTGGGAGCAATGGACAGAAAGGTACTGTCACAGTGTTAGGTATCAGATATATAGCAGGTATGACTTATTATCTGTAGATCATACTAAATGCTTAAAAGTTTTCCACAGCGGGAGATGAATGGGTGAGCAGATAGGGATCTGAAGTGAGACGATAATAGCAAATTTGATGATGGTATCCTATCATGTGTGAGGAGACTAAGAAGAACCATTAACAATTTTACTAGTTTATAGTTTCTAGCAGTCTTACATATTTATTGCATTTTTAAGATTATGGTCTTATGGGATGAAGCACTTTAAGATCCTCAAATCTCACATAGTGCTTCATTTCTTTCTTACAGATTTTGTTGAAGAAAATAGAACAGGCAAAGCCATCAGTTCACATTGCAGTGAGTACTGTGCAGAGATGATGCAAAAGTAGTGAAGAAAAACCACATCTAACAGTTGTTACCTCTATTTTGATAATCTTTTCATGTTACATGTAACAAATATCCTGTGTTAATGAACTGAGATAAATGGTGTTACATTTTTGTGGTACTGTTTAAAATCTTCAAATAGAATTTACACTAAATGAACACAGTATGTTTTATGTAACTTGTTATATCATATCTGTGAAACTCAGGGGATCTGTTTCCAGAAACAAGTATAGGTGGACCAACACTTTGTATTTTGTTATGACATCAAATTCACAAATGATAAATGTTTATTCAGATGTGTTGGCATTATCAAATTCTTAACCCATGTGTACCAATAACAAGCCCTGACTTGTAGGTGTATTGAGCAGGCAAACAGCTGCCTCATGAGGTTTGTTTGACATTTCCTGGAAGTTCTACCCTATTGGGCATTGAAATTGGTTTCAAAGCCACAAAGTATATTGCTTAAAGGATGTCCTGAATTCTGTCAGTGGAATACTAATCAGTCTTTCGATGAACTTCCAATATGCAACAAATGTGATAGCCACTTTAACATATTCAGTTTCAAGTTGGGACTAGTTATTCTCACCCATTGTTTCCATGATTTTTTTGATCCATTCCAGCAACTATGATTCAAGTTGTTTGATTTTATAATGCCAGAATTACATTGTCCATAATGTGTTTGAAATCAGTTACTTCTGTCAAGTCAGTGGTATACATTATAATTGATTTCCTCATTATGTATTATCCTAAGCTGATTACCCATCCCTCTTCAGTCACAGAAAGCAAGAACAGGATTCAGTAAACAGAAATAAACAAACCCTCTACCTCTTGTGTACAATATTCAAATACATTTAACCTTGGTTTTTGCAACACCTCAGTTATAGCATTATACATTCTGTGGTAAAGCTGTGTTTTTCTGCCCTGCTTAGTAAAACATACATAAGAGCATCTACCCCTAACATAATGATATTGCCAGTCACTGGTTCCAATATAATTTTCCAAGAAGTAGGGGAAAGTTTGAGAATTCTACCATTTCCTCATCCATGAGAGGGCAAGCCCTCAATGCTTGCAGGTAGCCACATAAATTCCAGGCCTGGAACATGATAACAGTAATGGTAATTCACTTTGTGCACAAAACTGTCCACTGCATTTCTTCTCCTGCAGTCAATGGGAGATTGATAGCATGACGAGATGGCTACCATCATGAATAAACGGAAGGTTGTAAGCTTGAAAGGAAAAGTTAAAGTGATATGACAAATAGAAAATGGAAAAAAGAAAGCTGATGTGTGTCAGGAATGTGGTATTGTAAATTCTACGATTCAAATGGTCTGGAAAAAAGAAGAAAAATTATTAGTGCATTTGAGCAGAATGGACTGAGCATAAAGCAATTTCGAAAGCCTGAATGAAGTGATGTCAGTGAGACACTGCTTAAGTAGTCTAAACAACAGAGAGGTGACCATGTTCTATTGAGTGGTCCTCTTCTCATTATAATTTTTGTTCTGACTAAATTTTCATTTTAAATTAATGCATTTTTAGCATAAACCTGTATGGCAATTTACAATTGTATAAGTCATTTTTTTATTTTTAATTTTTAATTGTAATTGCAGCAGAAATAGAAAATAGCCTTACTATTAAGTAATAAGGCTTCAGGCCTGTATTTTGTTGTGAAACCCCCCCCCCCCCCCCCCCACACTTATACCATACATTTTGCTTAGATTGACATTCATTTACAATGACACAGTTTATTTGGTCCCTTTGATGATGTTGTAATCAAGGTTGACCATATTCATCTTTTGAAGTTTTTGTGAATATTGCACAAGGATACCTCATATTTATTTTGTACCAAATTACTTTTTCCATTGTTTTTACCTTTTCATGCTCCATTTCCTGTTACAATTTAAAGCCTATATTTTGTAGTACAGTCTCCCACTGACTAACACACTGGAAGAAACACAATTGTAAATCTGAAATAAAAATATCACAGATTGTACCCTGTCTGTTTTGATCTTTGAGGCGTGAAGTTAATCTAAATTACATGTATGTATAAAAGTTTCTACCTCACAGAGAAGATACTCCCCTCAGGGCCAGCCCAACATATGTTGGCACCTTAACAAGTTAGTAATTTGGCATCCTGGGCAGACTAATACTTTGATGACCCTTCAAACTGATATTTTTAAACTATTTTGGACTAGGACAGGTCTGGCAAACCTATTCAAAGGCATGTGTCAGAATTGTGGATAATTTTCGGAGAAATTCTTTGACATATGAAAACCTGAGTTTACTGGCACCATATGTCTACGCTAGTGACATCTTAGTGTTCCTCATAGGTTGATGCCCCAGCAGCTGCCCACCTGGCCTGCCCCTCAGATTGACCCCATTCCCACTCCATTACAAATGACACATCAATTAATGCTGTTTGAGGTAATAATTATTGTTTATTGCCAGAATGATAACAAAAGCCTTAAATTCACTTTGAGGGTAAAGCGCATGGTATTTGTATGTTGCAGCAGGTGGTACATACAAGTACCACTAAGATTTCAATTATTAATTACATATATTAAAATAAAAATTCAACAGAACTTACGCAGTTATGGTGTATCTGAGTGATTCAAAACACTGATGTATATTAGGTCTACATACCATAATCTAAAAACTGATGGAGGCTGATATGATTAGACACATGTAATTCATATGCTGAGTCATCCTAAGCACTCAATAATTGTGGGCTTAATGATTCTCACAGCAACACTGATGCTATACATCTTTTAAGATATGACACCATGTACATTGTTAAATACTTACCTACTTGTATGCAGCATGCTGCCTAGGAAGATCGTCAGTTTGTTGTACCATGCGAAGAAGGACCTAGAACAGAAGACTTCATGTATATACAGCATGCCATGCATGTGTGATCGGGTCCACGTTGGGCAGACTGGTCATATTATTGAGACTGGGGTGGAAGAGCACAATTGGCATATCTGCATTGGACAATTGGACCAGGTAGCAGTCTGTACATAAGACATTCCATACACTCCAGAACACCAAAATCATCTCCACCAGATCCTGTTACATGACCATATCATCAGGGATACTACTGAGCTCCATCCCAACAATACAAACAGATACAAACAAGGAGGATGGCCTTTTCTTCAGCAAAGCATGGAAACTTCTCATTCACTGCCAGCAGGAGATAAGCAATTTCGAACTTTACAGTTCTTTTCAGGTCTGAAGAAGCTATCTTCTTCATTTTCCACCATGTTTGTTTGTAACCTCCCTTCCTAATTCCTTTACACTAACTCACCCTCCACTCACTCTATATCTCCTGCATTTATTTTTCCTATACATATCTTTGAGCACCACTGATTGTCTTTTATCCTCGACTTTCCTTCCTACTCACCCCAGGGCTGTTACATACTACCCAGATAATCTTTTTGTGACCTCTTACATTGTACAGTGCATTCCACTGACAGCCCTGGCATGCTTCGTAGTGCCACTCCCATTGGCCCATTACTCTGATCACTTTTTCTGTCCTATGCCTATGGATTTTTTACACACTTCTTACTCCCCTTGGATTAATCTTAGGGTGAAAAGTCCTGTTGTGATGCCTATATATAGCAGACAAATATAAAGACTATCAATTGCAGCTACGTTGGACAGTGTTGATTGTCTAAAGTGCCACATGTTTTGGCATTTCTCTAAGCTCTTTTAAGGTACAGATTTAAAATGTGTAAGAAAACCCTTATTTACAACACACTTCCTAATTAAAATGACTGAGATCTAAATCTTACAAATTTAATGGGTTGTTACTGTAGAATTTAAAACTGAAACTGTGTCAAGAATTATTAATCAATTTCTATGTTAAAATGCTACAATAAAATTAAAATACATGGTACTTCTGTTTCAGCTTGGGTCTAGGTTCCTCCTTCTATAAGTACAATAAGTGTAAGTCAAATGGTTGTCTGTGAGGAGTGGTGCAAATTGGTTGTTGATGTGGACGATGACAGCTCAGTGTAGAGGCATACACTAATTTCTGTGTCATCAGTTTCTTATATGTTTGTTATTCAAGATAACGGTGTTAATATTTACTATATAATCCTGTCTTGCGTTTTGGAGGAACTTACTTACTTACTCCATGGAGCAGAGTCCTTCTTGAGAAGTTAACCGGTTTTCAGCTAGTCAAGAAATTCCCTGCATTTTGTGGAACCCAAAGGTTAATTACTGCACTCACAAGTGCCTGCTACCTGTCCCTATCCTGAGCCAGGATAGTGACTGGTGGAGGAACAGCTGTCATGTAAATTGAAAATTTTTAATTTTTGTACTTCATTGACATTCACTTTTTTAAGATAACAATTAACTTCTACTTAGTTAAAAGATGAGGCACAAAGTACCCAATGCTGAGGCATTAGGGTGTGCCTGAGCACATCCCATATGCATTATCTGTGATTTTAATGAATGATGGTGTTGGAGGGCAGCGTTCATGAGTAATAAAAATTGTAGTGTGAACACCAACCCAATATTGTTTTCTTGTGCCCAAATGTGGCTTTATATTGTGTTACTCCTTCGATCCATATAACAACGGGATGGTCGTGTTTAGTTGATCAAGTCTGTGCTTTCATCCTGTATCCCACACACTTGATGGGACACTCTACAATACAACAAACTGATTAAAAATTTTTCACACAGTTTCATTTTTAAATTCTTCAATAACAATCTGCTCATTTGTAAGACTGAGACCATAGTCATTTAATAAGAAATGTGTTGTACATAAGGAGTTTCTCACAAAAGACTTGATACAGGCTTACAGATAAGCCAAACCACATCACACATTAGGCAGTAAACATTGTGCAAAACAGTTATATTGATGGGTCTATTTATTCATTTTCTTGGACTAGCCCATGGATGTTGGCAGCGAACAACTCTGAAACATTAGGTTCTGTTTACCAGTCTATACAGCACTGTGTGACGCAACATGGAAGACTCATCAATAATTATTTGACTGTTAAGTAATTCCCATGCATTTCAGACCCAATGTATCATCATAGTATTTTAGTTCCGGCCACCTGAACCCATTCAAGGCCTATGTAATCCAGTCTATATACTTAGAATGTCAGGCTCTGTGAAATTGAATGTGAATGTTTGCCATTCTACCCATTCAAAATATCTGCAAAAATACAGGGGCACCCCTTCCCCATTCAGGCCATATGCAGCAAATGAGCGTTTCTCTATTTTAAACCCACAGAATGAATTATATTCAGGACATACATTTAAAATCTAATATGTGATGCTGCGACCAATGCACACATTTTGAGTAGGTCACGTTGTGGAAGCAATTTGACACAGGATCATTTGAGGTAGGGTTCATTGTGAAGGTAGGCTCATTTCAACATTACAAAACAACCATGATAGCTGTGTTGTTATCAAAATAAATTGATTTTTATGCAAAAAGTAGTGTAGTAAGAAACACATTATACTTTCATCTTTACCAAGGTACACTCAATGGCTAAGGGTCACGATAGTATCTCCAATCAGAGCAGGGCTCCATTGTAGTATAGGTTGACCACTGCGGGAAAATTGTCTATGGGGATGAGGGAAAGGGGTTTGAATGTGCCAGTGATAGGTAGAGCTAGCAGTATAACCACTTTTTATTATGTGATTCACTCAACACAACCATATAAATTAATAGTATAGGTCATAACGACATGTTTCGACTTATAAAGTCATCATCAGGCTAAGCTAAGAACCATGGGTTTTTTTTTACAATGTGGCTGGGTGCATTTGGGATACCAGATGGCTTACAATGTGTGTTGTGATTGGCAACATGTACATATACTGATCAGTAAGTAATATACTATGCACCTATGTTTAGAATTAGGGGTTCCAAGCATGTAATGTGTGTTGGTGTGTTACTTTAGGCTGTGGTTCCCTGATTAGATTCCTGGTTGCTCTGGTCATTGTGGTTGTACTAGTAGCTGGTTCCTTCTATATTTAGATTTCTTTGGGGGGTGGGTGATAGTTGTAGTGGTGGACTACAAAGGTTTGAGGGGAGGAGGACTGCTGGCATGGCAGTGCATGGGGCATTCAGACCATTCAGCACTTCTCACAATGTAGGGTAACATGCTGAAGGAGTCCACAAGGCGTGAGCAGCACATAGTCCCAAAATATACTCAGTGAGGCAGAATATTTGGTGTGCCTTTTGGCTATAAGCACTGAGGTGAACCTTGAATGTGCTTCCATTTTGAAGGAAAGCACAATGACATAGAGCTAGTCTAAACCATAATCAATGTCCGTCTGCATTCGCTGGTTCCTCTGGGAAGGGGAACACTTTTTGGTTACAGAAAGTCCACCTTGAGTCCCTGGTTCACCTAAAATCAGGGTTGGTCTGCGTGGGTATGCCCGACAATGGCCCACAGCTGTCCTCTGCTCACATATTTGACTATTCTGCACTTGTTGGTATATTACATACATTGAAATATATAGAACACTTGAAGTTCATTAAGGCCCAATCGACAATATTCAAATTATACCCCGATGATGGTCGCAATAGCGATCGAAGCATATAATAATAATAATAATAATATATGATGAAGCATATTTGCTATTGTGCATTTGTTGGTTCACTACATACATTTGAAATAAGCGCCTTCTCTTGAGGAGAGAACGGAGAGTAATAGCGAAGTGGCCAACTCGGGCACAAAAGTCCGTCCCGATTGGTTGGTGCACCTACGCGACGTGACAGGGTAGGGGAGGAAGTTGGTCGGCGAGGGAACACTTAATGACGACCTACAAGTGTC
>Ga0123357_10013410_pt1 | contig 10639 bp, 5 predicted proteins | sample TergutEmb28metaG_FD_89873 | JGI IMG/M metagenome (GOLD analysis project Ga0123357, IMG submission 89873) | Embiratermes neotenicus P4 segment gut microbial communities from Petit-Saut dam, French Guiana - Emb289 P4 | ecosystem: Host-associated > Arthropoda: Insects > Digestive system > Gut ...
TCTGGCAAAATTTGATGCAGTAGCGCTGCTCCAATCGTTCCGTCATTTTCCTTGCAATGAAAAATCGACGCGAGCACTACACACTACCTCACTCAAATGCTGCTTGCCAGCAACTGACGCTTTTGACAGGCGGGAAAAAATTCACGCATGCGCACTAAGGTTCAAGGTCGGCTCATGCAAGCGCGCTAGATTATAATCCATCAGGTGTTCACATAGAAAAATACGGTCGGATACTTTTCTAACAGACCACGTATAGTGGATTTAAATTTCATACATTGTATAAATTATACTTGATTGAGGCAAACCAAAATTAAACTTTCTGACAGCTTTCTATGCTGACAGCAAATACCAAATTTAATCCAAATCTGTTTAATAATTTTAAATTTTGAACATGCAGACAAGCACACATACACAACCTCATCTGATTGCTCCAATAGACGAAATGAGTACAAAATGTAACTAAGGCCATCCCCTCTTCAGAAACTGTGACAATGTGAAAGCAAAAGTTGTAGCAAGTTTTCTGTTTCCTAAAATTTTCACTGACACAGATACTACACTGCATTCATATTATAACTGTCATTAAGCAAATGATCCATGTTGTAATCACCGACTGCAGAAAACCAAAAAGTATGACACCATAATTGCCTTCAACAGATAACACTTATACCAATTTCTGTGGAATTCAGTAAATTGGTCCAAAATGGGCCAGCAGGGCACAAGCACAAGACAGCACAATGATTTCATAAGCCTCCTTTCTATTCATGGGAATACACTGCAGGGGATGAGGTGGGGAGTTATACAAGAAAAAGAAGTGGTACTTCTATAAAATGGATCTACTGCAGTAAATGCTCCAAGTTTCATGGCCCAATAATGAAGAGTATGATTCCATTTCATGTACATTTTACAAAGAATGCATAACAAAAAGTACAATTGGCTCAGAACACAGCATACAACATGTTTCACACAGCTGTTAATATGAACATTGTGAAATGGGCTATGTAAGGTATCAGGGTAGGTTTCAATGGTCATGACACTACTTCTGACTGTAGGTAAAAGTTTTTCGAATGGATGAATAGCAGACAAGCAAGACCTTATTTCAGGAAATTTTGGCAAGAATGCCAAAGGTGGCAAAATAATGTGGACACATTTGCCCACACATGTCACTGCAGAACTTACAAGCTTTAAAACCTGATGCTGTGTGAAAACATCAGAACTTAATAAACTGTAACATACCTTTATGAGTAAATTCAGCTGCTGAAAGGGAAGAATCATCTTTATCTAGCTGAAAAACTGTCATCCTTGGTTTTGGAAATCTGGGTTCTGCTCAAAAAAATTAATACACATACGTCAGTGAAACTTTGACTGTGACTTACCTGTTTACATTATCAACACCTGTGACTTCTTGGTGGTATGATATGAAATTACTTCAGGTGAAGGAGATAAAACTGTTCACAAAATTAACCACTATTTAGCAAATTAATTTTATGTCACAGTCTTGTGAGTCATCTGCACATCTGAAGTTTATCTGATCAGTTCATTAAACTTCCAAAACTGCAGTTACCTTTCAGTATCTAGGAATGGCAGTTGGACTGTACTGGGGATAATGGAAGTACTACTGAACAAATACAATATTTGGAGAGCTAGACCATATACTGCTAAAGCATCATCAAGCCAATAAAGGTTCAACTTCAAAAATTCATCCATTACATAGAATGTTCTCTCTTTGATATCAACAATTAAAAGATTCTTCACATTGCTTGTGTTTTACTTAAGGAGTGAAATAGACAGCAGAGCACTAAATGTAACCTAACCATTCTTTTGCACAATCCAATTCTATATATGATACACAAATTTCCTACTGTATACATGTAAAAAATACTTCCAATTTAAATGTTTAATAACACAGGATATCCATATGATACCTTTATGGCATTGTATTAGCCTATAACTTTCAAGTAGCACTGCATAACACAAAAAAAGTTCTTAGGGTATGGTCAAGCAATTATAAAAGTCTATTGTAGGACAACACTTTTGCATTCCAGTTGGTTACAAATAACTGAGAAATGCCTACAACAATCAAACCCCAGGACAAGTCTCAGTGTGCAGCAGCATATGGAGACCAAAACAGATGTTCAAGTGTACAGAAATTTTTAAGTAAAGGAGCAAAGAATAACACAAAATAGTCCATTAATATGCAAGTGGCATAAGGAGTTTATGGTCAACAGGAGCCAGGTGTGTGAGCACAAGGGTTAAGGATGTGGAATTCATCCAAGAATCATTTGCATGTAGTCCACAGAAACACATGCATAGGTGCTGCAAGGAAATGCAGGAACCACATTGAACAGTATGCAGCATGCTACACACCCAGGGTGTCATGCTCCATCTTCCAGATTCTAAGTTTGTGGCAACTAAAGCCGGGGACACACTATCCTCATGTCATGTGATCTCATGTGTTGTTATTCACTTTTTTATTACTATATATTGCTGTCAACACAACTACAATAGAATATAATGCTAATGCAACATGTTTCGACTTACAATAGTCATCTTCAGGCTAAGCTAAGAACCATTAATGTTTTACAGGGTGGTTGTGCGCATTTGGGATCCCATATGGCTTACAGTGTTTTTGCTGTGGTTTTTCTCTCCGTACATAAAGTAACTTTTATCTACTTTGCTATTATATGTAGGGTTAAGTACGTGGCATGTGCAAAACTGCTTGTGGGCCATTGCTCTTCTGCTTTATAGTTCTCGGTTGGGGTGGGGTGGGTGGTGGGGTTTTTTTTTTCCTGTCCACTTGGACTTCTATCTGTTTCTGCTCTTTGTTTTTGGGGCGGTTTCGCCTCGTTTTTTTTTTTGCCATTGTGAAATCGGATATATTTATATACATTCTGCCGTGACGTTCTGAGTACTGCGGCTTGCGTAAGTTTGTAAAAATGTGTTACTTACAGTTTTTGATACACGTGCATTTGGGATGTGAGAGGCGATTTAACATTGAATTCTATCGCGCAGATTCACACTTCTGTCACTCTGCTTATGGCACGCGATCTAACGTGTAGCTCTGGTCCGCTCATGCGCCAGCTCGCCTCTCACATTTCTGTTATTGAACACATTTCGTGAGATGTGATTTACATGTCAAGTGCTCTTCAGACACTCTTACCAGTTGTTTCCAGAAATGGACGAAATGCTTATTGAAAGTGTGCCAACGGACCCTTTCATATGACACAAAGTCACCAGATTATAGAGATCAGCATATGAGAGCCAACGTATGGGAAGAGATAGGGAAGGAGTTGAAAATAAAATGTAAGTTTTATGTATTTACTTGCATGTGCACATTTATTTCAGCTTTCATCTAGAGGAAAGTTCTAAAGTGAGTTCAGACATGTACGCCACTTATTACACATAAACAGCTTCCCAAATGTAGGTACATGCATTTTATGTTGTTCTTCATGGCGAATGCAATCTTCCAAGGTGAACAATGGCTAGTTGCCATGGTAATGAACCAACAGGCAAATTAAAATAATCTTTGTAGTAATCTCGAACATCTTCACGGGGTGTATTTCTCTTAAGTTGTTGTAAATTTTGTGGGCCAGAAGTTCTGGGACACAGCAGCTCAATTTCATCAGGCGGGTTACATTCTTTACACAGCATGTTATGGAGGCAGCAATAAGCTAGCACCACTTTGTCGACAGTTTCAGGTTGTACCTCTAAAAGCCCACGGAAAACTCTCCAATGTGAAGTCAGAATACCAAACACATTCTCAACAACCCTTTGAGCTCGTGACAATCGACAGTTGTAAATTTTCTTGCTTTTGTCTCCTCCTTGGTGGTGTTTGCTGTATGGACGAAGTAAATATGTTTTCAGTGGGAACACCTCATCTCCAACTATAACATATGTCATGGGAACAGCATTTTCAACCAAGGGCGTATTTGGAGGAACATTAAGTGTTCCGGTTTCTAATTTTTTTCCAATCATTGATTTAGAAAAGACATTGCCATCACTATTTTTCCCATATGAGTCTACATCTACAGCTAGGAATTTATACTCAGCATCAACTAGTGCTAAAAGTACTGTTGAATGAAACTCCTTGTCATTAAAGTATAATGAGCCTCCACTTATCGGACACTGAACAGAGACGTGTTTCACACTGATAGATGCAAGGCAGTTTGGAAAGTGCCACAAAACTTGGATTTTACTTGTTGATGATTTCCAAACATCTTCTGATGGTTCTGTCTTAACGAGAGGACCCAACTGTCTCCATATAGCTTCACAAACAGTTCTCACTATCAGTCCTACTGTACTGAATCCCAAATGATAACTGAATCCGAGGTTTCGGTAAGAGTTGCCAGTAGCCAGGAACCTGAAAATGAATTATTACAACTGAATTAGTTTTGTATGCATTGAAAAATAAATGTTTACTGTTATTTTTTGTTGTTTCAGTTGAAACTACAAAAGACACTTGGGAAAAGTTACGGCAATGTTTTCTGAACGCTTTGAATTGGCGCTGTGAAGCTATGTCAAAAGACTTTGGTATTCTTTTTAACTACTAATTACTAAGTTTTTATTTAACTTTCCAGTTAACATGACTTTTCAAAATGTTATTGTAAAATAAAAGTATTTCTCTATAATTTGCCTTATAACTTACCTTAAACATATAGCCATTTTTTCCTCCATACTGATTGTTTCTTGGAACTGCGTGTTTCTGGTTTTTATGTTGCCCCTTATAAGATCATTTAAAAAATAAAATTCTTCCTTTGTCATTCTAAAGCACATCTCATAGCGATTTGGATGTTCTTCAAGTTCCTTAACCAAATGATGAAATTCACCCTTCTCCTTCCATTACATATTGATGTCATGAACCCACACTTTTCTCCATACAGTCACTGTGTCAGTTCTAGAATCGCACAAACACTTTCAAGATCCTCCTCATAATCCGATGAACTAGTTGAGTTGCAACACTCCGTGACTGTTTCCTGACTGAGAACTCTACTAACTGTGTGTAATCCAACTCACATGAGATAACATGACATGACAAAATGTGTGTGCGCCACCTCATATCACGTGAGCTCACGTGACGTGAGGATAGTGTGTCCCCGGCTTAACTCTCCTGGCAACAAGGAAGGTAGCTTCATTAGTCAATATAACACGCTTTAGAAATCTACTGACCTCATCCAATCACTGTATCATGTCCATAGCTAATGCACATCATGCTGAGCACCGAGCTTGACAGCCTACACATGTTGTATCTTCCATACATGCAATCTCCTGCTGAAAGTGCTATCTGCACTTCTCTGCTGCACATGTATATTTATTTCTGTGGACTATGCACAAATAATTCTTGGAAGCAATCCACATTCTCATGAGTAATGAAGATTCCAAGGAAGATAAACAAGATGCTAGAGTGGAAGATTGGAGGCAGCTAAATTCAGACTGAGTGACAAAGCACTCAGATCCTGTTAATGTAGGTGAAACCACTATGACTGTAGAGTTAGCAACACTTTTTAATTTTTAACAGAGTTCTTCCACATTGTAGAGACCCTCTGTTAAAAGCGAAAAGTGGAAATGGCTAAGAATATGGTGGCAGTGATGAACAGGTAGATGAGGAATCCCAAATTCTAACATATTGTGAGGGAGTCTCAGGTATTCAATTTGTCCAGAGACATTTTGGCTCCTACAAGCTTGACAATGACAGTTTGCACACATTTGAACATTTGAAATCATCAAACCCAACCACATAGCAGACATAACTAAATTACTTTAAGAAGTAACATTCCTGCTGTGTGTGTGTGTGTGCATGTGTGTGTGCGCATGCAACTCATTTTGTAATCACACTTTACTGGTAGTGTCTGACTCTTCTAAATGGAGTCATATTTTGAACACCTAGATGATGTTTTCTTTCCAGACCTGCTGACAGACAAATGGGCTCAGCATATCTTGTTCCGAGAAACCCTAGTTTTAGTTTAATTTTTGTGTTCATGTTCCATAAAAAAAATACAGAATTATAAAAATAAAATGGATTGAAGAAATACATCAGCCAATTTACATTATAGTGAACATAGTGTCTGTGTACTCACGACACTGATTTTATGTTGAATACTGACACAATGCACATTTAAGTTACATCTTGGTTTAAGACGTGGGTTGAGATAATGTAGGCAGTAAAGTGACTTGTTACAGCCTAGGTGGGCTGGGGTTTGAATCCCGGTGGAGTAAAGATTTTTCTGCATCTGCCCTGACTGACCCTGGGTTCCAACCAGCTTTCTGTTACATAGGCACTGGGTCTCTTTACTGGAGGTTAAGTAGCCGGGCATGGCATTGACCACCCACCCCCCATCTAGCCCCAGAGTTGATAGAAGAGTACAGCTACACCTTTATTCCCCCTCTGGGCCTTCATGGCCTGTTATAGGGTAAATGCTAACTTTTTTTTTTTACTTTGGTTTAAGACACAGACAGCTCTGCCCCCAGAAGAATCCAACTGCAACATATGGTCCCAAAAATTACGGATAGCTTGATTTTGGTGCTTCATAAATATATTTTAAAAGTGACACAACAAACATTTAATCAAGAAGTTCAAATCGTAATATAATGCACAAAATCCCTGATATCCTTACCCAGTCCACTACGTTTAGATGTATGTCATTTCGTCACTGTTGCATTATCACAGCCACTAGTGAAAGTCACAGTATAACACACACTGACAAGTACATGGGTTCCAGCATGCCAAGGCATACTCCCTCAAAGCCTGCACGAAACCAGCAGATATACGGCAGTGGCACAATAACATATGGAAGTATAGCATGGCAGCCACCGTCCTGTGACGTAGCATTGAGTAAAGAGCCTACAGTAGACAGCAGTGACTGCTGTATAAATGTAATTAATAAGCATGTATTAAGAATTAAGAAGTAGATTTCAATTTTTTGCCCATTATAATGCATTCATTTAGTAGGAATTTAAGGTACTACTATAACACTGACTTTCTTGCGAACAATTCCACATTTATGCACATCACAATAGGCACATTTTGTTACTACTGGTTTAAGATACATGTTTTTCTTACAACAGCATTTTTCACGCAACACAACTGTTTCTCCTCTTTGTATTGGGTATCTACATATTTTATTTTACAATAATTCAAACAGCTTATCCTTACTTTTGGGCAAATGTGGGCTGTCTACAATGGTAACAGCAACCATGTTCAAATCTTCCTGTCCAACACACATAAGGTGATTAACCGCTTCACGCTATAATAAAGAATAACAACACAAAGAGCTGATAAACAAGAATGACAAATTTAAAAATCAAAATAATTTTGACTCTCCAGTGTATATTCATACATTTTGATTAAATACAAAATGAGTAAAACGTCTTTCTACAAAGTACCACTTTCTTTCAAATTAGTTGGTAAGGTTTGGTCCATGTTGGGGCTCAACAATCCAATTTGGATTCAACTACAGAATGCAATATTGCTAGCCTAAGACAACGCATCGCGAGTGCATGTAAGTATTAAATTGAAAAGATAACTTCACAATATGATATTGAGTCTGAGATTTAAAGTCATGAACTAATGCAGTCACAGCAAAAAACCCAAATGATACCTGTCTCACCTCTCACCAAAGCCAAACAAATGATTCTTATCTGTCATTAAATCTTAGTTTCATTTAAGATTATGTGTTCCAAAAAATATTTTTCAACTATTTACTCACTTCTGAATCTGTTGCAAATGATGGGAAAATATTACACCCACTTATTACCTTTGTGTTAGCTTCTGATCTGTGCTGATGTTGTGAATCTACTGGGTGAAAATACACATACCATAAAGAAGAGCAAAGAGGCTTTTTAGTAATTAGTAAGGAGGACAATCTTGAAGTAAATGCTCCAGAAACTAATTATATGTTCATGAGTTGTGAAGAGAAAGCAGGACAAAGCCACAATACGAAGACAGTCAATAATTTTAAGGATATTCATCCCTCTTGTGCTATTAATCAAATGTTTATATTTCCCAGTAAACAGTCACACACAACACCAGACATAAGTTGATTAGGCAACAAGTTCTCAGCTTATTACTAACCATCAGGCCTTCTCTTTTAAAAACCATTCAATAAAAAATTACTCCAGTCAGGAAAGAGATCTCTTCCTTACAAAGTAAATCATAGAAGTACATTAAGAAATTACTATTAAAATCACAAGAAACATATTATTCATAAAAATATGGTACAGGAGTAATATGTATTACTCCTTTAACATTACCCCTATACCATATTTTGTAAATAATACTTTTATTGTAATTTTGCTGATAATTTCTTGATATATTCATATCTTGTACTTTGTAAAGAAAGAGATCTCTTTTGTAACTGCAAGTCATAAGTTCTTATTAAATGGTTCTTAATAGAGAAGGCCTGATGATAGTTTGTAATAAACCAAATTTGTTGCCTAATCAGCTCATATATGGCGCTGTGTATATCTGTTTAATGGGATATATATATATATTTGATACCTCATAAATTCTTTTAAAAGACAGCAAAGTTGATATATAGGGAACAACAGTAACATATCAACAATTCATGCATGAAAAAATTTAGTGAAGTTCGAATTCAGGGAATACCTGGTACCATTCACCTTGCCTTCCCCTTTGCATCTAAAGTTATAAAGGTTAAATAAATTATAAAGTACTACAACTTTGTCTGTTGTTTGATACCGGGGTGAAATACACGCCTCTCACACGATGGGTTAAACACAGGATGAAAGTTTCCCAGAAAAGTGCGCTCAGTAGGACATTTGGCCTACAAGGCAGTAACTGGAGACTGGAAAAAACTGCAAAACGCGTAGTTTCATGATCTGTACCCCTCACCAAATATTATTTGGGCGATCAAATGAAGGATGGTGAGATGGGCTGGGCAAGTGTCGTGTATGGACGAATACAAATGGATAATGTTGACTGTGGGAACCTGAAGTAAAGAGATCTCTTGCAATACCTAGGCATCAATAAGAGGGTAATATTAAAAGAGATCTTAAAGAAATAGAATGGGAAGGCGTGGAGTTAGTTATTACCTTGCTGGTCCAGCACTGAAAAATACTCTTCTCTCTGGCAAGCCTTTTCAGTTCCTTAAACGTCATACTTTCCAGCTCCGATTTAGTATACATCTTGCAATCATAAAACGGCAAAATCAATACCTGATTCAAGTCACACGCTTTATCCTTTACACCGACAGTTAGATAACATAAACTGCTTTTACCACATGCATTCAAAATCCATGTCTCAGCCAATGAGCAAGTTCAAATCAGGGGTACCAACAGCAACCGTAGGGCATTACTGAATGGGTTTGAGGCAAAGTGACTGATCCATAAGCAACAAAATCCATAAATAACAAAAATCAATACCAACTTCACAAACACATTAAACAAGTAAAATAATTGCAATTATATAAGTAGTATATGATTTTTCTGGCTCATGCAACTAGAACGTTAAAGCCTCACCGTTGCCATTATGTATCGTGAATTCGAAATCTGATTGGTTACACAAGAAGGAAGTTGTGCTACAACATCGAGCACCAAACAAAAACAGACCAATATCCGTGTCATTCATCGCACACGCTTGTTTTCGTGTGATGGTTTGAGTCGATCCATGGTTTGAGTAGTACGGCAAATTTGTGAAATGTAGGTGTTGTGCAGGTGGCCACGAAACAAGTTGGACTGATGAAAGTATGTGGAAAATGCTCTGTATCTTGTGATACGGAAGAAATTTGAGTTAAACAGGTCTTCGAAGTGGGTAAGCTATAAACATCAAGTATTTTTATTGCCGTATTCCGCACTGTTTCTCTGAAAAGGTTCTGTTGTACGATCAATAGTTTGAACTAGTCATCAGTCGAAATCTTCGCTTATTTTCATATGAACTTTTTACTTCAGTTTATGCGGTTGTTGCTTTAGTCCGGTCTAATATAATGCCGCTGACAATAAGGGCTGATTCACACTATACGTCACGTTTCCGTTCCGTCACCGTTCCGTCAGATTGGTCTGTGTTCACACTGTCCGTCGTGTTCAGTCACTTTCAGGCAGAGCACGTGATAGGAGGCCCGCACTTATCACCATCAAATATGCAGCCTCACTCGTTTTCTAAAAGACAGCAGCAATAGCATCGATGTTAGATGAAGAGAAATTGTTGGATATGGGTGAAAACTAAGTTACGTCATTCATGCTCACCAAGTGTGATTTTGCAGCCGTATACCTGGGCATCTCCGTGTGGTTGCTTTTATTGACGGGGATGCGAACATGAATAATAGACGTGGACAAAAACGGATATAGGCTTGAGAGCTACCTGTTTATCTCGTGGACGTAAAAGGTTACGATTTTGAAGCCAACGAGTGGCCGTGGACGGAAACTGACATCCGCGACCAAATAACGTAGCGTAGTGGACAAAATCAAAATTCTATTGCGGAAGAAATTAAGAGCAGATTGAAGTCAGGAAATGCTTGCTATCATTCGGTGCAGAAGCTTTTGTCTTCTAGGTTGCTATCTAAAAATGTAAAGATTAAGATATATAGAACTGTAATTTTGCCTGTTGTTTTGTATGGGTGTGAAACTTGGTCGTTGACACTGCGGGAGGAAAGGAAGCTGAGGGTGTTTGAGAACAGGGTGTTGAGGAAAA
>Ga0123357_10013411_pt1 | contig 10638 bp, 8 predicted proteins | sample TergutEmb28metaG_FD_89873 | JGI IMG/M metagenome (GOLD analysis project Ga0123357, IMG submission 89873) | Embiratermes neotenicus P4 segment gut microbial communities from Petit-Saut dam, French Guiana - Emb289 P4 | ecosystem: Host-associated > Arthropoda: Insects > Digestive system > Gut ...
CAGCCGGAGAACGGTACGGCTATGGCCATAGCCAGCACATATCCCGTAACCGCCCACTGAATGACGGAAAGATCCGCCCCGAATATCCCCGCCAGGCCTTTGACCGCCACATTGACAATCGTGCTGTCCAGCATGGGCGGCAGCGCCCCAAGTACCATGATCAGCCCAATAACCCCGACGCCCTTAGGCAGTTTTTCTTTTACTTTTTGTTCTTTAGCCATGATTACATCCCCTTAAATACAATTTGTTTCTTAATAATTATTATACGCTGCTGTAATTTAAAAGTCAACTTGTTTCTTAAAAATATTTCTGTTATAATGAAAATATGAAAGACAATCATGATATCCTTTGTTCCGGTTATAGCCTCAAACTCGTCCAGGGTCGTTTCCAGGGTTGTTACGTCAGGGTGGCTGTTCTCTTGTGCTATGAGCAGCCGCCCGTGTTGTTTTTTCAGATAATGTAATTATGGATCGAGGATTATATAATCTAAAATTTGACGGGGTATTTCCGGTAAATTTTTTAAAATTTTTAATAAATATATTAGCGTCTGAAAAACCTACTGCCTCTGCTATATTTTGTACTGATAAATCTGTATTAAGTAATAATTTTTTTGATTCGTTTATTCTTAATGATGTCAAATAGTTATAAGGAGTTGTTCCAATGATATCTGTAAAAATTCGAATAAAGTAAAATTTGCTTATTGAACTTGCTTTTGCGATTTCCCTTAATTGTAACCTTTGATGATAATTCTCTTTTATAAAGCTTACGGCATTTTCAATGCTTGGAGTGAATCTCTTTAAGTTGCTTTTTACCAAATGGCTTTTTTGCCGTATCATTTCCATGAGAAGTGAGTGTATTAGTATCGAAAGCTCGTAATCTGAAATATCGCGTTTATTATCTGCCAGTTCTTTTATCCGTTTATAATAATCCCTAAAATCGATATTATTCGTAATAAATAGCCCATTTTCATTAATAAAGTCAACCAAGCTCAGCGTATAACGCCCTCCGCAGTGAATCCATATTGTATGCCAATGATCCTTTTCCGTTTTATAAAGGTGATACTGAAAACAATTAATCACAATAAGCGAATTGGGAATTAATAATGTCTTTTTGTTCATGTACTCCAAATCGCCGTTGCCTTCCAAAGTATATATAAATTGGCAATAAGGGAATCCGTCCCGCTTTGTAAAATACCTGCCATCATTGTTATACTCCCCGATACTTCGCAGAAAAAAGGGATTTTTATCGTTTTCTATGTAAGATGTGTACTCAACCTCATATGGTGGGGTTATATGCCCCCAGCTGTATTCCATCATAATTATAACCTCGCAATTTTTGAATATTATTCAGCAATTTAAGCTGTTGATTATATTATAATCCCTATGTAGAATTACATCAACATTTATTTTATGTAATAAATGATGAGTTTGTTCGTTAATCAACCTCTTAAATATTATTATTATACTATCAAAATTCAGTAATGAATGAGAGGATAACATGGAACTTGATTTCGCAACATTTAGAGATAAAGTTATGGGCTGCTGGGCCGGAAAAAATATCGGCGGCGTTTTAGGGGCGCCCTTCGAGGGTAAAAGACAGTTTAATAATATTGATTACTATGTGCAAGACTTATCTTCCGGGCCCCCACCCAATGACGATTTAGATTTACAAGTTATTTGGCTTGCGGCGGTTGAACGTTATGGCCGGCTTGTAGACGCGTCTATCCTCGGTGAATATTGGCTTAGTTATGTGATTCCAAATTGGGCGGAATATGGAACAGGGAAAGCTAATATGCAAGCTGGATTTATGCCGCCTCTTTCCGGGCATATGGATAACCAATACCGGTTTTCCTGCGGATGCTTTATCAGATCCGAGATTTGGGCGTGCCTGGCGCCAGGTATACCGGATTTGGCCGTAAGATATGCTTATGAGGACGGTATAGTTGATCATTCCGGGGAAGGCGTGTACGGTGAAATTTTTTGCGCGGCGCTGGAAAGCGCTGCTTTTCTGGAAAGCGATCCGCAAAAATTAATAAAAATCGGGTTAAGTTATATACCGGCGGATTGTACGGTAACCCGTTGCATTAAGTTAGCGGTTGAATGCTTCAGCCAGAAAGTCGATTTTCATGAAGCCAGGAACAGGATACATAATGAAGCGCCCGGCACATTTGGCGCTTTAAGGCAGCACTTATCCGACCTTGATACAGAGGGCGGAAAGTTAGCCATTGGCACCGCGGGCTTTGACTGCCCGGAAAATCTGGGCTTTGCTATCGCCGGATGGCTGTACGGTGAAGGGATTTTTGGCAAATCACTATGCTTAGCTGTTGCATGCGGAGAAGACACGGATTGTTCAGCCGCCACGCTGGGCGCAATCATGGGGATAATACAGGGCGCGTCGGGATTGCCCGAAAAGTGGACCGCGCCTATCAATGATAAAATCATGACACTTTGTATAAACAAAACAAGCGAAGCGTTTTTTATCCCCGATACAGTCACACAGCTGACAGATAGGGTTCTACGCGTCGCTCCCCTGTTCCTGGGCATAGAGTACTGTGACATCCTGACCCGTGGAGGATACACCATCCATTGTCAGGATAAAGATAAGCTCGAGTATAGGGATGACGATTATATTTTACACAATATGGCGGACAGTTTTCCACGCAAAATTAATCTCCGCGAGCTCGTTAATCTATCACCGTATGTTGTGCGTCACGCGTTTACTACCCATACCGTCCTGCTTGATTATTTGGAGGAGCCTTATTTCACATCGGATAAGCCCAGAAAAATCAACATCGGCATTATTAACAATGACACCATGCGTGAAAGGATGTGGTGCCGATTGCATGTCGCCGCCCCGGATAACGTAAGAATATTACCGGGCTCGGATGCCCTTATCCAGCTTAACGTATTATACGGCGACCGCGGGGAAGCTTCTTTTACAATTGACGCCTCGGAATTCACGGGCGTCGAAATCGAGCTGCTGATCGACATTTCTATGAAGGGGAGGCATACCAGTACGCCGATCAAAGCGATGCTGTTACGCTTGCCGGAGGTATAGAACAGAGGATTGACGCTTCTTTTATACTGGGAAGCAGGGCCTGCTTCACATATAGTTGACAGACATTAAATAAGAGCATATAAATCTCAAAACGTGCAACACTAATAAGTGTTGTAGGGCATGGAACACTGTTTGTCAGAGTGTCCAAGCCTTTAAATAAGAAAGGCTGTTTAGTCATGGATGGTTCCGCCATCAATAAGAAGAAGGCATACGTGCACTCCGATCAAAGCGATGCTTGTATAGCAGGCTAGTGTTTGAAGGACGCGTTTTTTATAAGGGAGGTGTGAAATGAAACTAAGTCTCGTAGATAAACGGACACTGCTTTTTATGGCAATTCCTTGTTTTTTATTTGTGGTCACGTTTTCTTATATTCCCATACTAGGTTGGATAATGGCGTTTTTCAATTATAAGCCGGGTCTAAACCTGTTTCAATGCGATTTTACGGGGCTTAAATACTTCAAAATGGCCGTCAGTGACCCGAACGTACTGCTATCGCTGAGGAATACGCTGGCTATGAGTTGCCTGGGTATTATAACTTCTCCGCTTCCGATTGTATTCGCCGTGTTTTTATCCGAGATCAGAAGTAAAACTTATAAAAGGCTGGTTCAGACATTTACAACTTTACCTAATTTTATTAGTTGGGTCTTGGTCTTTTCAATCTTTTTCGCAATGTTTTCTGTTACGGATGGAATGGTCAACAAACTTCTGCATACAACCCTACATTGGCTCAACCAGCCTGTTAACCCCTTAATAAACGATGGCGCCGCTTGGTTCATTCAAACGGGGATTTCCATATGGAAGTCGATAGGATTCGGCGCGATCGTATATCTGGCCGCAATCAGCGGGATAGATCCGGAAATGTACGATGCGGCGGACGTAGACGGGGCCGGGCGTTTCAAGAAGATGTGGTACATAACGTTTCCGGGGCTCATACCGACATATGTCACGCTGCTTCTGCTAAGTATAGGTTCTTTATTGTCTAACGGATTCGAACAGTTTTATATGTTTTATAATGCGATGGTTTCTGATCATTTGACTGTATTGGATTACTATCTATATCAGTTGGGCATCGCGATGAATAATTATTCGCTGTCTACAGCCATAGGCATATCCAAAACTTTGGTAAGCGTAATTTTGATTATGTCGGCGAACTATATCGTAAAACGAGTCAGGGGAACGGCGATTTTCTGACGCGAGGAAGGCGGGAGCGTTTGAGGAAGACAAAGGATTTGCCATTTCAGATAATAACCGGAGTCATATTTTTCCTGTTCATGTTGATATGTATCTATCCGTTTTACTACCTGCTGATTGTATCGATGAGCGACTCACTTGCGTCTGACAAAGGCTTAGTTTATCTGTGGCCGGTAAAGTTCACGCTTCAATACTATAAGCAGACTTTCGCTTTAAAAGGAATCGCTCAGTCGTTTTTTATTTCAATCTCGCGTTCGGTATTGGGTACGGCGATTTCCGTCTTCATGTCGGCTATGTTCGCGTATACGATAACAAAGCTTGAGCTTCCAGGGCGTAAATTATTCTACAGGGCCACCGTTATGACAATGTACTTAAACTCAGGTTTGATTCCATGGTTCATAACCATGAAAACATACGGTTTGGCGGACAATTTCCTATTATATATACTTCCGGGGGCAATATCCGCTTTCTCAGTCATCCTTATTAAAACGTACATGGAATCGCTGCCGGTCGGACTGGAAGAGTCGGCGTTCATAGACGGAGCCGGGATGTTCTCAATATTTGTGAGAATCGCACTTCCATTAAGTAAACCTGTGCTTGCAGCTATAGGTTTGTTTACTGCCGTCGGGCAGTGGAATTCATGGCAGGATAATTTCTTTTTAGTAAGCGCGCCGAACCTGCAAACACTGCAGAAAGTTTTAATGGATTTACTCCGGCAGGCGGAAGCCATAGCGAATATGATCAAAACCGGGCAAGCCGGAATGGCGGCGATGGCTACGCACCGTATGACCCCGTTTACGGCTAAAACGACAATAACCATGATAACCGTAATACCTATTATATGCGTCTACCCTTTTTTACAAAAATATTTTGTCAAAGGGATGCTTGTCGGCGCAATAAAAGGCTAATCTCATCGGGCTTTATAAAATAATATATAAAAATATTAAAAGGAGGCTTTATAAATGAAAAATGTATTGGCAGTCGTGTCCGCCTTACTTGTACTCGGCATGTTGGCCGGTTGTTCTGGGAACAACAATCCGGCTGTAACCAGCAATCAACCGGCCGATACCAGTCAAGCCGGCACGGATACCGCCACACCGGCGGATACGAGTCAAGCCGGTATGGACGCCGCTTCACCGTCCGATACCAGTCAAACAAGCGCGAGCAATGCCAGCTCAAGCCTGACGCTTGATCAAAACAGCATATCGGTAGCGGAAGGCAGTACATACGCCTTGGGTATCACCTCTTCGTCAAACGAGCCGATAGAGCAGCTGCAATATTCGACCAGCGACATAAAAACCGCGACGGTAGATAACATTGGGCAGGTATACGGGGTACAGGCGGGCAGCGCGGTAATAACAGTTGCCAGCGCGGCAAACCCAAGCGACAGCGTGCAGTGCAATGTGACGGTTACGGCCAGCCCCAGTGCGTATTCCGATTCTATTTCGCTGAATATCTTCCCGGCAGCGTTTGCTTCGGCTTATACTACAGGCAGGCAAACAGATCCGGTCGCGCTTTATCTTGAACACAAATATAACGTTCAGCTCAATTGGGATATGTCTGCCGACCCGGCAAAGCTGAACACAGAAATCGCCGCCGGATCGATGCCAGATATTGTTCAAGCCGCACCTGCTTCGGTAGATTTCAGCGCGCTTGTAAAAGGCAATACCGTCCTGGCTTTGGACGATTTAATCGCTTCAAACGGAAAGGATATTTCCACAAATGCGCCGGATTCGATTACATTCTCAAAGGAAGTTAACAATTTTGACAACAGCGGCAAGCTTTACTTTTTACCGTCCCAAATGGTAGTTAACCCTCCGGTACCCGGGGAGGCGTTCGGCGGTATTAATCTTAGATGGGATTATTACGCCGAGCTTGGTTACCCCGAAATTACCGATTATGACTCTTTAATATCCATTATCGGTCAAATGATACAAAACCATCCTGATAACGAGGATGGATTGCCGTTTGTCGGGTTTTCGACGTGGTTTGACTGGGGTGCGTCGTTCCAATGCTATTGGCTTGGAGAATATATGGAAGGTAAGCTGACTTTCGGCGGTGCAAATGAACTTCAGATCGATTGGGATAGCCTTGCTATGACGAATGTCTATATTGATCCCAACTCTGTACTATGGAACGGCGCGGATTTTTGGTATAAGGTCAATAAAGCGGGCCTCCTGGATCCCGATTCCTTTACACAAACATACGATTCGGCTCTTTCAAAGAACGGATCAAACCGTGTTTTATGCAGTATGATCGACTGGCCGATTGGGCCATCCACAAACGTGCTTAAAGCCGCCGGGTACGACGATCGGGGATATTACGGCCCTGTCCCGATGGACGGCGCAAGGAATGTTTTTTACAATCCGCTGCCTGTAATCGGGCAAAATAACTTCTATTATTGTATTTCTTCAAAATGCGCGAACCCGGAAAGGGCTATGGATGTCATCAATTGGCTGTATTCCACCGAAGGATGCCTTTATACTCAAAACGGGCTGCCGGACGGCAATTGGTCGCAGGATTCCAACGGAGATATAATTTACAGCGATTCGTTTATAGCCAAGGCAAAAGACCTTAATATCAATATGGAATCTCAAATGGGCGCCAGAAAATATACAAACCCTTGCGGATTCTACTATCAAAGCAGTATACCTGGGACGAAAAATGCGATGGACGGATGGTATGTGCCAACGAACGCCAATAAGAATATTTCGTATCCGGTTACGGATGTATTGCGCCATTATGGTGTTGAATCTACGAACGACGTGCTGCCCAAGGGTTACACAATAGGCACGAATAAGCTATCCGTAGCCGCTACTATGATGCCGACCACAATTCCGGACGACATTAAGCAGATAGATACTCAGGTCGGAACTTATATAAACAATCTGCTACCTAAGATGTTCCAGGCTAAATCAGACGACGAATATGGACAGATGAAAACGCAGGCCATTAACGACATCAAAGCGATGAATATAGACACATCTTATAGTTTCTATCAATCCGCAATGGAACAGGCTATAAAGGACGCCGGCGTTAAGTAAGTTTTTATAACGACAAACTTATGGAAAATACTGGCTTGATGATATTGGCTGCCAGTATTTTCTGTTATAAGCCTTCGAGGCCGTATTCAAGGGGGATTCAGTTGGATGAGTAAGCTGCGGCAACCTAAGGAAACTAGTGATACAAATAACATCACGACTGTAGCCAGCGGCGATGTATACGACATGAATGATGGGAACGCGCAAAATTTTGTTACCGACGGGGATACATGGTCAACCTCGTGGGGTGAGAGCGGTAATGTCTGGGTAACCTGGAACGACGGCGGAGGATTTACCAACAGCGCTCCTTGGTACGCAAGAGGATACGGAAAGCTGTTAGGGGATCCGAACCTGAACACATCCACTTTCAAAGGTGTCAATTTGGATACGGGAATTCCCGGTCAAAGCGGGCGGGGTGTATTTAACAGCACGAATTTTTACGGCTATCACAGCGGCATCTACGAACAGGACGGTACACTTTATGACTGCGTCATCAACGCGGACGACCCCAATTATTACGGCGCGTTTATTAAACTTTTACAGGGCAATACGTCATGGACGAACCATCTTGGTCAAACGGGAGTTATGACTCCGCTGAATTCCGTGAACACATCCATGTTTTATGGTGAAACAACCGGCGTCATACAATACGGTCAGGGAACCAACTTGCCGGCTATAGACTCTGACGGGCAATATTTATATTTCACCCTGAGCTTTATTCAGCTTGTTAGGGTTGAAAAATCCAAATTTCCGAATCTAAATCCGAATGACTATGAGTTTTTCAGCGGGTTGGATGGCAGTGGCAGCCCAATCTGGTCCTCCGCTTCCATTCAAGGCGGTTGGGCGGCAGCGCAGGGCAAAATCCTTGACCTTACCGGACTCGGCCGCCGTAACGGAGGGCCGGTCAACAGCGCGGGACCAATAGATTGCAGCGGAATTGTTTACAATTCACAGTTGAGCAAGTACATCACCGTTCAATATTCAAAGTATTGGATGCCGGGCGAAGTTCGGGATTATACTGATTGGGGCGCCGGTTTACCACGATATCATTTGATGGAAGCCGATAATCCCTGGGGGCCCTATGCGGAAATTGGAAACTTCGCTTTATGGGGAAAAACTGTCGCGCCTTCTATGCTGACGGCAAAATATGATACTTACGACGGGCTTAAAATGTGGGTAAGCACTTCCGGTATCCTTCCCGGTTGGTCTGGTTATGGTATTGATACACCGTGGCGTTATGGTTTCCAATATATGCCGGTCTATTTATCCAAAGGCGTAGTGGAGCGATATGAAGCCGAAAGTGCGGAATTAAGCGGCGGCATGGCTGTTGGCTCATCTTATCCAATGGCCAGTGGCGGTCAGTACGTTTCATTTCCAGCTAGCGGCGGTAATATAGATTTTAACCTTACACAAAATATCGCCGATACCGGTTGGCACATTATAACAATTCACTATACGGATCCATTGCAAAACGCGAACTCAATCAGCGTTTATGTAAATGGGCAAAAAGCAAGAACTGTAAAACTCTCTATAAATAACAGTGACAATACATCCGCCGATCCGTCGGATCCACAAAATAATCCTGGACATGAATGGGCAAACGCCAGCTATATTTATTATCTAAATGGAGGAACTGCCAATACCATTGAACTCCGTTGTGATAATAATACCGGCGATAACGCTAGTGGAGTCCTTGTAGACTATATTGACGTGTCAAGCGAACCCACGCATAACGAGGGTGTGGACATTGCTCCACAGGCAACTGTTCAAGCCAGCTCCGGAAACGGACAAAACGCGGTGAAAGGATTTACCGACTATTGCACGGAATGGACTGCAAATTCTGCCGGCAACGAATGGCTGCAGCTTAATTGGGATACGCCACAAACAGTTAACAAAGTGGTATTATATGACCAGGCAAGCATGAGCAATCAAGTTTTATCCGGGATCTTGACATTTAGCGACGGAAGTTCGGTTCCGGTAAATAAACTCCAGAACGACGGACTCGCCGGATCTGTCGTAACTTTTCCGGACAAAGATATTTCCTGGGTTAAGCTTACGGTTACGCAAGCCAAGGGAAAAGCTGGCTTAGGGGAATTTATGATCATGGATGAACCTAACCTGAACGCTCCTGTGCCGCCCGGATCGACCGGTTTAGGATAAATCCGTGCCCTATCAGCCCTATGTTCAATTGCCGTTTCATATATTATCAGCCCTCGGTTGACTTGCTTTTCCCGCGCTGCCCATGACGGCGGAGATTTTATGCCGATACATCGATTTCATTTGTTCCCGCGCGGGCTGCAGGAACGCTCTGGGATCAATGGTTCCGGGATTGGCCGCGAGCGATCGCCGCGCGGCCGCCGTAGCCGCAATCCATCCGTCGGAGGCGGCATTGATTTTGCAGACCGCGGTTTCCCTGGCGGCCATTATTACCTGTTCTTCCGGGATGCCTTGCGCGTCTGTCACACAGCCCCCGTTCGCGTTTGTCATTTCGATATATTTTTGATACAGGCAGGACGAACCGTGTAAAACAAGCGGAAACCCCGGAAGGATTTTTTTAATCCGTTCTAAAATATCAAAACGCGGCGACGGCAGGCTGCCGTCCGGGTTAGGCCGAATCTTTACAAGGCCGTGGCTGGTGCCGACCATGTGGATGCGTCAGGCCACAGGGGGGCGCGGTAGTTGAAGTCGAAAGAGACTAGGACGCCGTTTTTACGGGCAATGCCCGCCAAACGCAAAGCCGTCTCTTTAATAGGGCTGTCCGTCAGACAAAGCGAATCGATGTGCAATAAGCACATCAATAACATCAATTTGCCTGTCGCGGCCTTTTCCGGCTATTACTTGAATATTGGTTATCCGAGTTCCCTCTGTTAAGTGTAATACTTCACCATCAGGCGTCTCAATATTATAATTAAAAGCCTGTGCGCCTAAACTCCATCCTATAAGTATTACTGTGGATGAGTGGGCGGCAACATCACACCGATGGAAAACAGCGCGTCCATATTGACGCTTTCGCCATCCAATCCTCCGCAGGTTAAACATTTCGTCTCGTGGGCAGGTCTATCCCCCTACATTACCTATGAATTCACCTTCTATTCCCGCCGGTGAACCGCCGAAGGCGGATACCCGGCATATTTTTTAAAAACCCTGCAAAAATAGAACGCGTCCGTAAACCCGCACATATCCGCCACCTCGGAGACAGAAAGCTGCTCTGTGTGCAGGATATCGGACGCGTGGCCGATCCGGATTTTGTTCATATACTCTTTTATTCCGCAGGATTCGCACTTCTTAAACAAAGCGCCCAGATATACGGAGTTAAGCCCAGCCTGGCCTGCCAGTTCCGCTACGGTCA
>Ga0123357_10013412_pt1 | contig 10638 bp, 7 predicted proteins | sample TergutEmb28metaG_FD_89873 | JGI IMG/M metagenome (GOLD analysis project Ga0123357, IMG submission 89873) | Embiratermes neotenicus P4 segment gut microbial communities from Petit-Saut dam, French Guiana - Emb289 P4 | ecosystem: Host-associated > Arthropoda: Insects > Digestive system > Gut ...
AGATTTTTATGCACGTCCGTACATGCGCATGCGCGACTTACGACACAACAGTGACAACGATGACCTTGAGCTTATAACACCTCACATGCTGATAAACACGTGGTAAGAACTTGAATATTGCTTAGATATCTGTCGAGCTACAACAGGTGCCCACATTGAAGTGTACGGACATGCATAAAAATCTTTTTGAGTTACTCTGTACACTGTTGAAAACATAAATTGCATAAAGCTTTTAGATTCTATAGCATAAGCATGTATTTTTGTATACCTCTAGCCCCGACACGCAGTATATAATTTCCAATTCTAATAGTATCAAAGTGACTATCGTGTTTAGGCGCATTCGCAAAGTTGCGAAAAGCGACTGTTAGTTTCGTAATGTCTGTCCGTCCGTCCACACGGAGCAGCTCGGCAACCAATGGACTGATTTTCATGCAGTTTGGTATTTTCATATTTTTCGGAAACCTTTCGAAAAAATTCAAGTTTCATTAAAATATGACAAGAGTAACGTTTACTTTACATGAAGACCGATGTGCGTTTGTGATAGTATCTCGTTATTATCTTCTTAATGAAAAATGTCGTAGACAAAAGTTGTAAAGAAATTCTGAGGTGTGCCATCCCAGTTGTGCGTTTAAACTATATGGTGAGGTGAATTCAGTCATATTATATAAAACTCTTTTAGCAGAAAATTGTCATAACCTGAAGACGGCCGCTATAGGCCGAAACGTGTAGTTTTTCCTTGCTAATAAACACCATCATTTAGCCGTATTTTATACTTGTATTTTTTGACTGAATTCACCTCACCATATAGTTGTAGAGAAAATCGAACCACACATTTGTGTTTAACAACGTTTTTTCCCGAAAATCGTGCCATTTGTGAGATAATGTTGGGAAATATGGTAGAACCAGATAGGCCACAGTTGGCAATATAATATGACGCGTGCGCATTGCCTTATGGATAACTATGGCAAGAATGCAGACACACACCCAGAATATATAACACTTTCTGCCTTTCCACGGTAACATTAGATACTCGAAGGGTCCTTATTGTTACTTTGATACGTGCATTTCCTGTCTTTTTCGGGCTAAGATGGTTTCCCTATTATTTCATAATTCACAATCGCAACTATTTCGATCCAAATATGAAAACTGAAATTATGACAGCCCTATTTTATAGCACCGCGTCTTCATTTTCTGATAAAATGGCCTATTTGTTACATTTCAGTAAGTTTCAAACACGCCATGTCGTAATGTAGAGTATCATCGCATAAGCAGAATTCTAATCGCTGAACGCAACGATGTAGTGACGTAAGCTGTAATTTCTATATACATTAAAATTACTCTTATGACTGCTTGGAATTTGTTTGAAACATCTATTCGAAGCCGATAAAATATCTCATTATCATTGCCTGTCGTCCTGTGCGTCGAACCACAAAAAGTTCATCCCTCTCGCCTGTATTTCATCCCTTCCTACTGGCTTATAAATGAATTGCCTGTGAAAGCATTCTTTTAATTTTATCACCCAAAATTCCCGTATAAATTGCTGGACTGCCATTACAGTTATAACAGCTGGAAAAATGTAGTGCAGAATATTGACTGCAGCACGTTCTGCTAAACGGGCTGGCTGTAATTACGACTCTTTAACCAAAGCAGAATCAAATACTTTAAAGTTTAAAAACAGTCGTATCCAGAGCTAACATTTAAAGTGCCACATTTTATTATATTAAGGTAATAGAGAATATCCGTCCATATAGGGCCGTGGGTGGTAAGTTGCCTACATCGCAACTGGAACCGAGTTCTTAATTAGCCGATAGTGCTTGAACAGGTCAACAAATTCACGGCTTTTTGTCGAACCGTAACCTTCATTACCATGTACGCAAGAGCGCTCATCTTGACCACTGTCATGGGAGCTTTATTGTCTACCGTTAATGCTCTTTCCCTGTCTGTTCCTAGTAGACTAGGCTGCATGCTATAAGATCCACGAGGCATTGTACGCTGTACGGTAGAGCCAACAGATAATCTCTTCCCCAAAATATCCAGACCGCCTCTAGGACCGGTCGAGCAAGCTATACGATGGGAATTTGCAACTTTTTCACAGACAGTAGGGACCTAGGCCCCCAAGCTGACCGTTCAATTCCGCCTGTTTATGAAGTTGAAGGTGCTTGTCGCAATGGCTGTCTTTTCTATGGCGTTCATTGGTGCTTAATTTAGTACGACGCCATAAAGGAATTACCGTGGGGGGGGGGAGTGAATAATTACTTCCACCTGCTCCTATATTCGGTGACATTAAGTGGAAGTGTGACCAGTGGTCAGCTTGCAGTGCCATCCGTTTTACCCTCGGGGAAACAGCCACTTGTCCATTGGAGAGTAGCTAGATGGACTTCAGAGCCGATCTGGACGCTGTGTAGAAGAGAGATAGTTCAGCCCTTTCTTGGAAGCGAACACCGACTACCCAACCTTCTGACTCTACTGTAGTCACTGTAGTGGCTGAGCTATCTCGGTTCCCCTTTACAGATGTGTGCATTCTTTGATTTCAGAGTTGACAGGATCTTTGGTTACCAGTGCGAATTCATCTTCCCCCGCGGATCAGATTTTTTTTTCTGAGACGCTGATGGTTCTTTAGCTAGTCAAGAAAAGTTGTTTTGCGTTTTTACATCCCATAAGTGGCCCGCATTCTGATCTTGCTCAATCCAGCGCACAGTCTTCGTACCTTAATTTTTAAGAATACTTTTTAATAATATCCATACATCTCCAGGGTCTTTTAGCTCGACTTAAGTGATATAAAGTTTGTTGTTCAAATAATTACTCGGTAATAGTATTGGCTGTTGAAACTTCGTTTCATAACTACAATATCGGTTCGAATAAACCTCATCTCATGAACTTCAAACGTTCCTTGCATCTCAGACCTCTGATATGTGTCAGCCTGAAAGAGCCAGGAGAGTGTTTCTTGTGACTTAATGTCAATAGGTCACTACATGTGCTGTTGTTGTGGAATAATTGTCGCCGAAAAGTTGAATTCCAGTTTATAAAACATTTTTGGACGTCCCTGAACTTGAAGGAAAAGACCAACTTACAGACGGACTGACAGGCAAAGTGAGTGACGGACAATTCCTCGTCGTCCTCTGCATACGAGATACGGAGTTACCTCCTCCACCCCCTTCTTTAGGAAGCTAGAGACTAACATGGCTCCTCTGGCTTCTGCTGTAGCAGTAGGAACGGTGGAATAAAATTTGCATCATTCTTGATGGCTTGCTTCTTCTACTAGAGTTGATTCGAGTTTCCACTGTCTCGTTTCAGAAACTGTCTTTCTTTTATGCATTCTTTTTCACCTTTCGTCCCAAATCCAATACAGTAAATCGAATTCGCTGGATTTGAATGGGGTCCCTGTGTTAGGACTACTCTTATCACATTGTTTCATCTCCTGTCATTTAACAGATCTGAAAGTTCAATGCTTCTGATAATTCAGCCAGGCACTGGACACGATCCTGAGCTACGTATGTCCACCGTCCACTGTTGCAACCCACTTATACGATACAACGACCGTCTGCTAAGTCCTCCTTGTGGCAGCTCTCCATACAGTTTCCCCGCCCAGATTCTGAAGCATTTTTATAGTGTCACGAGTTATATGTTCAGGCCATCATAATGTCTTGGCCATCAATATAAAAAATACTAAGTGACCCCTAAATATGATGCAGTTTCTGTTTATGTAATTACTCAGATTGGTCACTTAATTCTTCTCTACAAGGAACAGATGCTTTTCTGATGATTTTGTTTTGAGATAGTCGTATTACGGGTTCTTACCTCAAAATCATCACTTCTCCTTCTTCCATTGGCACTACAGCCCACCGTGGGCTTTGGCCTGTCGAACAATGTCCTTCCATTTTTTCCTATCTGCCACCAACTCTCTCCATCTTCTCACTTCCAGCACTTGAAGGTCTCTTTCTGCTTCCTCTTTCCATCTTCTCCTGGATCTTCCCCTTCCTCTCGTCCCTTCCAGTTTTTGAGTGAAGATCTTTTTGGGCATCCTGTCCTCCTCCATTCCCTCTAGATGACCTAACCAGCTTATCCTTTGCCTTTTTATCCATTTTACTATATTTCCTCCTTTGCTCATCTCTTCTAGTTCTCGATTCGTCCGACTTTTCCATTCCCCGCAAAATCATCACTTCACACCATTATAACTAACTAATAACTAAGTCCGTGCAACAGAGCCCCTCTTAAGAATCTGATAGTTATTCAGCTAGATAAAGAAAAGAAAAATCCCTGCGTTTCCATTGCCATGTTCTCAAGAGCCCTCCACTTGTCCCTGGTCCTGAACCTGACCAATCCAGTGCACATTCTCCATCCTGTTTCTTTAAGATCTATTTTAGTATTGCTCCGCAATCCAGTCTTAGATCTTTCAGTTTGTCTCTCTTCTTCAGGTTTCCCCATTTAATCATGTCCTTACAAAATCATATCCATCCTGCACTTTCTGTTTTGAAACACGAACGTACTGTGGTTGTTTCGTGATACAAACGTTAAAAATATCTTTGCTAATTTCCCTGAGAACGTGTGTATTTCATCTTATCCTCAACTTTGTCGCACTACAGAGATTTAATAAAATCTCAGACTTAATAATACGTATTTGTATGAGCTCAATGTGTCCCATATGTTTCTGGTATGTAATAATTACATAATCAAGAAACATGTTGAAATTCTCCTCCGCAGGTCCCCATTTGTACCTAAGGGGTAGAGCGATCGCCAAGGGAAAGTTTGAAGAAAGTTTGAATAAATCCCATATATTCTTGAACTCGCTCGGTTTTTGCTCTTCAGCCTAAAGGGAAATGAAATAAAACAGTGTTTTTTGACATTATGCTTCAACTGTTAGTAACTGCATAAAAATAAGGCATATTGTTGGACTGCTTGGCCCTTGGTGGATAGGTAGTTCCGATCCGTCGGTAACCAAGAACCAACCTGTGCAGCGTAACGTCTCAGAAGAACGAAGGCTTGACTGCTACACCGCGACCGAAGCCTGAAGTCTCACAGATAGATTGAAATTTGAACTAATTCTGTGTTGTGTTTTTGAACGTAAGAAACAAAGAGAACGAGAGAGAGAGAGAGAGAGAGAGAGAGACGAGGTAAAGAAGATGTTATGGGAGTAATGAAGACATTAAAAAAAAGGGAAAACAGAAAGAAATGCCTAGATAAAAATAAGAAGAAAGGTATAAAATGGAATGGTAGGGTGGGAAAAGGGGGAATATAAGTAAATAAAATTAAAGAGAAAATAAGATTTAAATGCGAATGATGGCAAGCGAAGTAGCGGGAAAATATAATGAGACAAGGAGAAAAAAGAAGAAAGGGAGGCCTACGTGATGAAGAATAATTTTGTGTATTTGTGATTTACGTTGTGTGAGTGACCAACTGGAAGTTTATCTTACCGTCTGAGTGATCAATTGGAAGTTTATCTTACCGTGTGAGTGACCAACTGGAAGTTTTTCTTACCGTGTGAGTGACCAACTGGAAGTTTATCTTACGGTCTGAGTGACCAACTGGAAGTTTATCTTACCGTGTGAGTGACCAAATGGAAGTTTATCTTACCATGTGAGTGACCAACTGGAAGTTTATCTTACCGTGTGAGCGACCAATTGGAATTTTATCTTACCGTGTGAGCGACCAAGTGGAAGTTTATCTTACCGTGTGAGTGACCAACTGGAAGTTTATCTTACCGTGTGAGTGACCAACTGAAAGTTTATCTTACCGTGTGAGTGACCAACTGGAAGTTTATCTTACCGTGTGAGTGACCAACTGGAATTGTATCTTACCTTGTGAGTGACCAAGTGGAAGTTTATCTTACCGTGTGAGTGACCAACTGGAATTTTATCTTACCGTGTGAGCGACCAAGTGGAAGTTTATCTTACCGTATGAGTGACCAACTGGAAGTTTATCTTGCCGTGTGAGTGACCAACTGGAAGTTTATCTTACCGTGTGAGTGACCAACTGGAATTTTATCTTACCGTGTGAGTGACCAACTGAAAGTTTATCTTACCGTGTGAGTGACCAACTGGAATATTATCTTACCGTGTGAGCGACCAAGTGGAAGTTTATCTTACCTTATGAGTGACCAACTGGAATTGTATCTTACCTTGTGAGTGACCAACTGGAAGTTTATCTTACCGTGTGAGTGACCAACTGGAATTTTATCTTACCGTGTGAGTGACCAAGTGGAAGTTTATCTTACCGTGTGAGTGACCAACTGGAAGTTTATCTTACGGTCTGAGTGACCAACTGGAAGTTTATCTTACCGTGTGAGTGACCAACTGGAAGTTTTCTTACCGTGTGAGTGACCAACTGGAAGTTTATCTTACCATGTGAGTGACCAACTGGAAGTTTATCTTACCGTGTGAGCGACCAACTGGAAGTTTATCTTACCGTGTGAGCGACGAACTGGAAGTTTATCTTACCGTGTGAGTGATGAACTGGAAGTTTATCTTACCGTGTGAGCGACCAACTGGAAGTTTATCTTACCTTTCTCGCGATTTCTATACTCCGATCGTACATAAATTTCTTTGCGATCGCGAGTCTTGACCGTCTCCAGGAAGTAACGAACGCTGGACGCGGCCCGTCACATAGGGTTTTTGGACGCTGAATTCAAACATGTTTCCAGAATTTCTCTGTCAGCCAGAACTTTCGCTGAGTGACAGTGAGTCAAGTGATGAAGACGTAGGCCAAGCTAACAATAAAATGGATTGTACTCCAACATTTGCAGGAGCCTCTTCTTCCAATGAACCACACCTGACTCAAGGGGACCTGAATGATATCGTCCGCGATTTGAACCTGTCAAAGAAGCAACGTGAACTTTTAGGCTCCAGGTTAAAGGGATCATCTGAGCCAGAACAGTAAGGTGTGTTTTTACCGTGGGCGCCATGAAGAATTCAAGGATTTCTTCTCTTAGGAAGACGGTGTTGTGTTTTGCAATGATGTTTGTTCCTTTATGGAAGTTCTTGGCCATGAATATAACCTAGATCAGTGGCGCTTGTTCATTGATTCTTCAAAAGTGAGCTTGAAGTTAGTTCTACTCCACAACGGAAATAGATTCCCCTCCGTTCCTTTGGCTCATGCAGCCAACATGACGGAAATTTATGAAAGCATGAAACTACTGTTGGGAAAGATTAAGTATGACGAATTTAAGTGGAAGTTATGTGGTGATTTCAAGGTTGTGGCACTGTTACTGGGAATGCAACTCGGTGCACAAAATACTGCTGTTTCCTGTGTGAGTGGGACAGCCGGGACAAGAAGAATCATTATGTAAATAAACTGTGGTCTAAACGAAAGTCACTGACGCCAGGGGAGAAAAATGTCGTCAGTCGTCCTCTTGTTCTTCCGGATAAAATTTATCTGTCCCCTTTGCACATAAAGCTGGGGCTCATGAAAAACTCTGTGAAAGGTATGGATAAAACCGGCCGTGGATTCGAGTATGTGAGGAATAAGTTCCCAAATATGAGTGACGCGAAAATCAAAGAGGGTATATTTATCGGACCCTAGGTCAGGGAACTGATGCAAGACAAACAGTTCGATGAAGACCTGAATGAGACTGTAAGAAATGGATGGTTGTCATTTAAGAGGATTTTCAAGGACTTCTTAGGAAATCACAAAGCAGCGAACCATCAGGATGTTGTGCAGGACCTTTTGACTTCGTACAGAGTTATGGGATGCAATATGATTCTGAAAATCCACTTTCTGGAGTCACACTTGGATTTTTTCCCAGAAAATCTCGGCGAAGTCAGTGAAGAACACGGTGAAAGATTTCACCAAGACATTTTGGCTATGGAAAAGCGGTACCAAGGCAAGGGGACCTCAAGTATGTTGGCAGACTATTGCTGGACACTGAAGAGGGATGTACCTGACGCCAAATACCGGCGAAAGTCATACGGCTCGTATTTTAGAGGAAAGTTTCTGCCTGTTTCATGAGCATGTAAAGTACTATTTTGCACATTTAAATTCATCCGTATTTTTGAAACCCTGCCTGATATACAAATTCTGTACACAGATCTGAACTCAGCATAGAAAGTACTGCTAAGTTCATCTGTTGAAGTTCGTAGGACAAAAAAAAAAGGTAATTTTTTTCGACCAGTGTAATTTACCCTCCTTTGGTATGCTAGCAGCAGTAGAAAGTAAAGGTTTAAGAATCATTGTACGAAAAGCTGTCGACGCAATTTGTTCAGGCTAAATTAGCGGTGTGCACCCTTTCTCTACCAGCAACCACACCTTTTCAACACCTCGTAGGCAACATCAGCATATTTTAATCACTCCTTTTATTTTTTTGTCTGTCCGAATTAATTCAAAATATTTCTAGAATGTGACATGTACACAGTTTGGCTCCTCGGTTTCAAAGTTACGTCATCTGTAATACAGAAATACACGATGGCAATGTTAATGGCGTTTCGACTTTTCCGTTATCATTCTGTTGTCTTGGTGCGGCGACCTGCGACCCCAGCGTTGTGCATCACTCTAGAAAACATAATTTCATTACTATCATTGACGTTGTAACAAGTTATTACGTTTACTGTTTGTACGTCATCTCAAACACAAAGCATAATTAACATAAGTTGTTAAGGTTAATTAAATCTACGGGTTAATTGATAAATGAAATAAAAACTTCTGACACAACTAACCCTGCTATTTTTTATTGTAGCAAAATGTTTCGACCCTAAATGGTCATCATCATCATCATCATCATCATCATCTTCATGCTACGGTCGATACGTGTTGCTACAATAAAAAATACCAGAGTTACCTGCGTCACAGGTTTTATTTTATGTCTTAACCCTTTACAGTCGAAGCGCAGACCGCTTTATTTAAAGACCCAGTCCGTACCGCGCAGTAAACACTTTTCATCTCGGTTATAAAAACCAGTCAGTTATGATGTAAGTGGCACAAGTAGCTGTTTGTTCTGAGGTAAATACAAAACACATAAATACAGTGTGGGCAGAATGTACAGTTGTTGAATGTTAAATTGTTGGTGCATCACTTAACCACTAGGCTCTAAAAGGTTAACCAATCTCACGAGAACACAGCGGGATGTATAGCTTTTAAGTCTACGGTGTTTTCTGATTCATATTTGTATCTACCTAGGTATCTCTACATTATCGACTATGGGCCAAATTAAATGACCAGGAACGTCAGATCTCATAAAATTCCAGTAGGCAGGCAACGGTAACCCTCATTGTGCTTTATAATGTGCTGATTGGACTATTACTGTCCTTTGGCGGTCGAGCGGTTAAGTTGGTGTTTTTATGCAAAACCAGATGTCACCACCGTCTGTACAAACGCCGGCCATTTGGCCCAATACTAATTAAAACAAATTAATCTTCTTGGTATTATTCACGCCTACATATGAAGCCTATAGTTTGTCCCCAAAATTCCACAAAAATTCCAAAGAACGCGGCGCGTTGTCCCAGAACGAAGATCTTCACCGTCTTTACAAACGCCGGCCATTTGGCCCAATACTAATTAAAACAAATTAATCTTCTTGGTATTATTCACGCCTGCATATGAAGCCTATAGTTTGTCCCCAAAATTCCACAAAAATTCCAAAGAACGCGGCGCGTTATCCCAGAGCGAAGATCTTCACTACGCCGCTGTGCAAGCCTAAAATCTCACAAATACAGACCATTCTGTTGTGGTTTATTTTACTACGCTAACAGTCACTAAGACGATACCTTTATGGCGTCAGTGGTAAGATGACTGGCGATAAACTGGAAAGTATTAGGAAAGAGGCGGCGTGGTGGAAGTACGGTCCCGGTTCCAGCCTGTAACATTGTTCCCGTTATTATGAACGGCACAATTTGTCGTAGTTTGGACTGCGAGCAGAAAGGGGTGTCTAGAGGTATGTGGAGCAATCCCTCCCCTACCTGATAGAGATACGGGGGTAGAAGTGGGCTATATTTATAGTTACAATAAAACTACGTAAATAAACAGCCCGATACGCTTCTAATGTCCTTGAGACACACGACTGGAGAGACTGAAGTAAAGCACGGAGGTTTTGCTCAGTACGGTCTGCGTCCCCAGCCGAAATCCAAACCGCTGTGTCCCGGATGTCGGTCCAGGGCGTACCGCTGTTCTAACCAAATATGTTTCTTCAGGTCACGTTGAGCGTTTCTCTCAACATGGCAGCTTCATCGCACTAAGGAGTCCATCAGTGACAGCTGTCATGATCAGGGACACGATAAAATGGACACTGTACAACATCTATTTTGACTTTATTCACTTACGTTACACACATCCGTGTAGCAAGTGGTCTCTTATCCAGGGTCGTAGAAATCAGAAATTTTGCATTTGTTTGTGTCTTCTTGTAAGTGCCACATTCAGACTACAGTTACGTTCATATCAGTCGACTCCCATTCATGCCTGGTATAATTTAATCCGCTCGTACACAACACAATGCGTGTAACGTGCAATATTCATCATAACGAGTTGCAAAATATAGGCTAAAGATGGTTCTTGCCTCGTAAATATTTAGTGATATATATATAATTTTGGGGGTTACTTACTTACTTACTCCATGGTGCAGAGTCCTTCTTGAGAAGCTAACTGGTTTGCAGCTAGTCAAGAAATTCTCCGCATTTCACGGAACCCGAAGGTTCATTACCGCACTCACAAGCGTCC
>Ga0123357_10013413_pt1 | contig 10638 bp, 5 predicted proteins | sample TergutEmb28metaG_FD_89873 | JGI IMG/M metagenome (GOLD analysis project Ga0123357, IMG submission 89873) | Embiratermes neotenicus P4 segment gut microbial communities from Petit-Saut dam, French Guiana - Emb289 P4 | ecosystem: Host-associated > Arthropoda: Insects > Digestive system > Gut ...
GCAGGCTTCAGCCTGCAACACGGATACCACTCCAACCCAACCACACCGAAACTCCAACACACATCGAACCAAGAATAATACGACCAATGTGGTAATTCAACAGAATAGTCTCAAGCTCCTGACGATGGATATATTAATGTCCGAAACATGTTTAGCACATAAGAAGTGAAATAAAATAGCATGTGACATCGAGCTGGTTTTTTATTCTTCAACTGTCACAATGATGCACGGTCCAATAAACATAGGATCTAAATAATATTTAAAATTTCAGTTCCCCTTCGTTTACTTGCTAGAGAGACGTTTCATGTCCATAATAAAAACCAACCTCTTATTGCTGCTTAGGGAAATAACAGCTATTTCTTCTGATAATCAGATAAAGCACAAAACTACTGTATACACCTCGTGGACACTCTGCAGGTGTGCTGACTAGAATCAAAGGCACGGATGCTTTAGTTGTGATTCAGATTTTTATTTTCAGTTACTTTTTATTTATACGATATAATTTAACTGGGATTTTATAGTGTGAATATTGTTCCTTCTTTAAAGTTTTACTTATTAAGACTTTGAAAGAAAACTGCGAAGAATGAGTTTCTTTTGTAGTTACTGCTGACTCTGAGTCACTGCGTGCAGCTGTCTGTCACCATTTATTACATATGTAAGGTAAAGGTAAATCAGTCCCGTTACAGACCGGGAGGGGCCCAGAGGGTTCCAGGAAGTTAAGGTTCCCAGATTTCGTGACAACGGCACAGGATGGTGGTAAGGTTGTCAGCCTTACGCACCGGCCGCCTTTACCCCCAGAAAATACTCCTAGTACTCATTTCTATTAGAGGCTGAGTCGACCCCAGGGCCATATCAATGAAAAATTCCAATGACACCAGCTGGGATCGAACCAGCAACCTTCCGAGTTGTAGTACAGCACCTTAACCACTGTGCTACTGCAGTCCCCTTAATGCATACGTACAGACAATTAAGGACAAGGGAAATATTGGTAGACTGAAAGTCGAAAGTGTCACTTTGACGCTGCCACTTTGTGAGATAAAGTGGAGTGTAAATAGCCATGGCCATTTGTACAAGCTGTATTTTTTTATTCTTTTTTTTTCTGAGGTATCTCTGGCCTCCTGTTTTTCATTATGTGAATACAACCAACCTTCTGTAAGACAGTACACCTACCAATTCTACGTGTTGTTTATTCAGTGTGTGTACTACATACATGTTTCAAACGAGTCTTGTGATCATCGACGATCATGTCCCTCTCAAGCAATACACAAGTGGTCTCTGCTATGGCAACAAAGTGTTTTACTTGTGAGGAAGGAACTGAAATTTTAATAGCGTAAGAAAGAGTTGAGGCGTCAAAAGCATACGGTAAGATGAAATAAATCTGCATTTTATTCTTAACTTCTGCAGAATCTGCGCCACGAGGCCTGACGTGTTGGCGCTTGTAAGAAATCCGGACAACCCCCCCCCCCTACGTATAGAATTTTTATTCGGGTTCTAATCATGTTTGTTTTCGTAATTACCTGTCATGTTATGTCAGTATGACGCAAAGTTTCCATTAAAGCTCTAGATATTTTAAGAGTGTGCTTTTGTTTATACGAAAAATCCTGATGCTCTTGTACCTTCTCCAGCCACATGCCCAAAGTGTGTGACGCTCTTCCCAATATTATGTTAACAGGATAATAAGGAACTGCGTACGATATTTGAGGTCCTCACGGCGGTTAAAATGAAGCTTACTTCTTCTGGGATGTGGCACGGTGTAAATTGTTAAACAACGACATTTCGGAGGAATCTACTGCATCCATATTAAGGATAAAGCAGTTTTCGGAAGAATTTGATGCCTTCGTTGCTGACAGTGGAAGCAGCAGGTTCATCCGAAACTCCATACCGTTCTGTCAGGCTCCAATGCGTTACATCCCTGAAGACCATCGTCCTGGGAACTTCACAATTCATGATTTATACCAAATTTTATTAGGGCGGTGAAATCAGTGAAGACATGTAGCACGCACACGAAAGCTCACACGTACATATATCTGGTAGTATAATTAGAAATCAAGAGACGACTTAGCTAGTTACGCTTAGATAGAGCGTACTGTGAGGAATAAAAGAAGGTAGTATGACAGACAAAGGAGGCTTTGTGTGCTAGATCGGGGAGGCAGAGACTGAGAATCGAGGTTAGTCAGTCTGTTTGTAAGAGTAAGAAGGAAAATAAATGTGTTATTAAGGTAACAACAGTTTTCTTCCGCAGAGGAAGATCTCCCACACATCCTGCTACGTGAGATGAATAAGTTCAGGACGGCAGGCTGCATTACCTGGCTCGGAACCGTGCCCATTGAGGGGCTCCTGCATATACCATAATGAAACTTCGGTTTCAATAAATGTTTGGGATATATTAACATGCTAAATTAATATTTGGCTCCCTAAAAGGACTTTGCTACATGGAGTTACGTTTACAAGTGTTATGATAAGAGATTGTAAATCTGTTGGGACATCATCAGCCAGTTTTGCTTAGTTCTCTTTTTAAAATCTAACACAAGCCCTCTTGAAGTCTGAGTATTGTCAATTTAAGGAACTTATTCTGTATATTCTTGAACTTGGAGAAGGAGAATAGGGATTTAGCTGGATCAGGATATTTTCTAAAGGCAGTTTACTCTGTAAAGTAAACACTGTACTGTACCATGACAAAGTGGTTCTTTCAACAACCAAAGATTGTGAACCTTCGAGGAAAGTTATGACTTATCCGCAGGAATTGTGGCTTCGAAGCTCTTTAAATGATCACAATGTTATTACATCCCTATGTCGTTTCGTGATCCTGTGTTTTAAATGGCTCCACTTGTGCCATAAAGTATTAGGAGTAGGTAGGGTTTACTTTTTGTTGCTACATGCAGCCTTGTTCCATATAAGGAAAACTGACGATTTACATGATTTCTAGGCTTGATTGCTGTATGGACGTAGTCTACCGTCTAGCACTCTGCACTAAATAAGGCTTGTGTAAAAAGTGGATCTGTTTCTGTCTTCAGGTGACAAGATGCGGTGGCAACTAATCAGGTGCGTCTGACATAATGTGCTCCGTTCAATCCACAATTTGTTTTACAAAACTCCGTATTCTTTTCAGTACAACAAATGATAGACAAATTCCATGCAGAAAGCAATCTTAAGAATTTTGGTTTTTGTTTGTTTGGGGTATTTTCTCCGGCTTTAAACGGTGACGTATAAGCTGTTGTGGGTTATATAAGTTAAAAGCCGTGTATTTGCGTCTAGTTTTGGGTGGAAAACAATAAAATTGTCTTGTTATGATTACAGTGCATTACCTAACGAACGAGGAGGATTAAAGGCAGTAAAGCGAGTCCACTTTTTAACTATGGCTGAAGTCTATAAACAAGGAGTGTGGGAAATTTTGAAGGCTGCTCGAAAGAAAGGTATTATTTTTGCTATTAAGTTTATTTTTTTCCCCAAAAAGAACAAGTTAGAAATATGCGATTATTTGTGTCTGATGGGTTTATATAAGAATATTATAGTTTTGTTTTGACTGTTGCATATTTATGAGAATTTATCTTTTATGTTTGTACAGTGCAATAATTTAGTTTAACTTAATTTCAAAGTCTTCGAAAACATTTTTGGTGGTTCTCTGGAGTTCTTTTAAGCAAGCATGGAGATTACTTCTCCTATTTCGCGAAATTTCCATTTTATAGAACTAATAGCCTCAGCTTGCAGCAAATATGTCTTCACGTTGCTCCCTCTTAACCTTTCTTGGCTGCGCCACTCCTCTTCCTACAAAGGGTCTGTGCGAGTATCTGTTTGCAGGTATCATAAGTCTGGTGTCCTCCAAGAATCATGTGTGTACATAGCGAAGGGAACAAACAAAATAGTAACCTGTTAGAGAATGAGTCGAATAACTTATGTAAACTTCCCACTTATGATTTAAAGAGCAGTTTACGGGCATACATACATAATATTGGAATGTTTTATTATCTGGTCTTAAGTTTAATTACGTTCAGCTTTACACCTAGAGAATTGCAGATATGCTTAAATGAAATACTGCCAGAACTGGAGAGTTTAGTGGCTCATGTGCTTGTTTTGCCATAATGACTTTACGAAAGTCACCACAGCAAACAATCTTCAGCTACCTCCTGCAACGTCCCGTCCTCACTGAGTAAATTTATGAGGTCCATCTCAATTCTGATTTTCTTTACGTTACTAAGTTGTTGAAGAATAAAAGACCAACTTGATGTCACTTGTTATTTTATTTCACTTCTTATGTGTTCAACATGTTTCGGAAATTAATATATCCATCATCAGGAGCTTGCGATTATTCTGTTGAATTACCACATTGGTCATGTTGTTCTGCAAAGACGGAGGATTTAGCATTAGCGTAAATTATGGTGTGTAGTGGTGTGCGCTTGGTGTGACGTGTGATGGATATATTAATTTCCGAAACATGTTGAACACATAAGAAGTGAAATAAAATAGCAAGTGACATCAAGTTGATCTTTTATTCTTCAACTATCACAATGATGCACGGTCCAATAAACATAAGTAACTATGTTGTCTCAGAGACTTTTATAATAGCTTCGTAAAAAATAGTGCTTTACGGAAGAACAGGTCATATTGGCTCTTTCCCTAAAAATACCGCTACTTTCTTTGTACTCAATCGGCCAATTGAGGAGGCGCCATGCCGTGGTAAAAAGTACACGTGTATCATATCCAATTACGGCTGACAGATGACATTGCAGTTCGACGTGTGCTAATGTACAGAATGCCCCAACATGTTCAATCTGTCAGCTTATACACGGATTTACATTTTTGCGCGTCTGCAAAGAAAAGCTGCAATATTGCGCCTGTTAGCTTCGGCATGCAACATATCTGCGTTTAACTACTCGAGTGAAATTAAATTTGATATTTTGGGGGTTTTTATATATTTTGTGGATACATTTTAATTGTGGTCCAAATTTTAGAATATAACGGACAATTTACACGAAGACTTATACATGTTCCTGCGCGCATCTCTAGCGTAACTCGTTGAGTGTTTTTGGAAGCGAAGAGTATTAAAAAAAAGTTAACGAAGGGGAGGCCTTTTTCTGGCCTTTTTTGAGTTAACTGGACAAAACAATCTAACTTGCAGGAATTGTTACCCTAAGCCTACGTTTCTTTAATTGTTGTAGTTATATTCCTGATTGTCGTGCCTGGTAACTAATTCAGGTCGCAGTTTTTGTAACTTTTTCCTGCTTCCGAGAAATAAATTTATTCCACGGAAGAAATTCAGTCACTCGAATAATTACCGCTGCTGTGAACAACTACCTCGTCCTTCTTATGGAACTGGTTGTATGCTTATTCTGATGCAAGTTAACAATCCTTTTTTGAGGTCACTGTAAGTTGCATAGAGCTCGGGACAATTGTATGATGGGTCGCGACTCCACCTCAGGCGGTAAACAAACCTTTTGTAACAATTGAACGCAGATGAGGCACAGTTCAAAAATGTCATGTTCCAAATGATGGGTAAAAACACGAAGGGAATAGGAATACACATGAAGTTAATACGAAAATGGATCTTAGGAAAGAGTGAATTCAAGTGCCTCAGAATAGGGCCCAGTGGCGGGCCTTTTTAACAGGGTAATATAGGCCTAAGTAACATTTGAGCTACTGATGACGGCTGCTTTAAAGCCATACAATTGTTTTTCCGTGGTGTGACTCTTTATAAGTTGGTAGCTGTGTGCAAATATGTCGGAGGAAAATGCAGCTTCCGTCTTCAGGGTAGAGAAGTAAGACACGCGGGAATGAAACGTTGATATGTACGTGGACTTGGTTTAGCCTACCGTTGTACCCTGAAGATCGAGATATGGGATTCCGCCGAACTTTGGTCTCTATATAACGAATTTCAAAGTGTCTCATTCCAGAACAAAGCACTGTAACCTATTTTCGTGTTTCCTAAAGGGCGGAGAATATGTATATTTTATGACTGGTATTGCTCGAAAATGAAACGTCGTCAGTCTTGAACGTGCAGCTTCCAAAACTTGCAGTATCCCACTGTAGGAAAGAATGCCTGTGATCAGTAGCTATGATAATCTAACAAGTACTGAAACAACAACACGTAATCGGCCAGCTATATTGACTGAGGTTTCCCTCCGAGTCTCTAAGCATATACTCCAAAACAGGTAAAACCTTCTGTAAAATCATAACTCGCGTTTACGAAAAACTACGTGACGTAGACCGCTCAGTCTTCAACAAATTTGTGATTAAGTGTTCAATTGCTTGTCGGTTGAGCGAATTGTGTGTTCTACAACGTAGTTTACTATTAAGGAAACCTTACAGTTTGCCCATGTTGCGCACTTACGTGTTTTCATGTTGTCTTCAAAGCAACAGGTATTATTTCCCTAAACCGCATTAAGCAGTTGATCTTCGTTATGGGGATGCAATTTGTCATTTGAGAGATAGGATTTAGATTTTTAAAGTTTCAGGCTTCAGATTGTTACTAACACCGACTTTGCTTCAATGAGAACTGGGCATTCCTCTTGGCTCCTTCTTCTTTACATCCATTCCATTATCAAAACCATGGCGTCACATTCTTTTTCAACAGCTTAAGTCGACCAGTGTAGGCGTTTGTGAACCTCTCTTGAGAAGACGTTGCCTACTTCTTACAATTGAGGTAAGTGTACTGCGACCCTCGTGCTATAATGCGCGGTTGCCTTAACGACAACCATGTGCGTCAAAAAAGGTGCATTTGCATTTATCCATTGCTACAACACGGTAAGTAGGGCATGGGACTCATATTTCGGCGTGACTCACTGAAGTTGCAATGTAGATTTCATGAACGTCACAGCTTGGGACGAGTTTTTTTCTTCCCCAGTCTGAAGGAGCCACGACTCTTTTGAAACTAGAAAAAGAGAAATAGGAAGTAGGTGGGCGTAAAAGGAGACATTACTTTTAATATTACGTGAAGGGGGTGGGGAAAATTTTTTTTTCTGCCCTGATTTTTCACTGGCATTGAGTACAGTTCCTTCTGGTAAGATTCGGCCAAACGCAAGGTAAATCTCTGGAAAGTGAGCGGCTTTGAGTAAGCAGCAGGAGTAAGAATTTAAGCATTTCGGTGAATTTTGAATTTCGCACTTGGAGGTCTGCTTCGTGAGGATCTTTTAATAAAAGCAGAACTGTGTAGTCAAGGGAAACCACAAGAGACCTGACGCATTCAGTGTTTGAATTGTGGTTGTATATTAGTGAATTCGTAACTTTATGTCGTCTAAAACATATTTGCTTTATAGAAGGGAAGGTTTACGACAAGGTATTTGTTCACATTTTTATCAAAAGTGATTGTAACCTCATCTTGCATATTTAATACAGACGGATGTAAAATTGTATCTTATTCATATCTTTACACGTCCTGATAATGGCTTAATTTTAACTAATTCCCTGATTTCCAATTACAGAGCCGTGTTTGACGGATAACGTTCTTTCTTGTTACTGTAGCAAAACCGGATGCCTAACCTCATTACCACAATCTTAATTTTCACCCTCGAGGAAACCTTAAATTTCACCTTTGTTATATGTTTTATCATAATGCCGAAAGATCAAGTTCCACTTTTACATGAAAGAATAGTACAATTGTGTTTTTATGTTGTATGTATCAGCAGGAAGACTAAAGATTCAGAACTGAAACTTGGCTTGGAGAGACGACGGAGGTGCTTGTTAACCAAGATCAAGCAAGTGTCCTGACCGTTATCTTGTTCACTAATGATAAACTGCTATATGCATTGACTAGAACGATTGAGGCACTCACATTTTTGTCCGATCTCAGTGGTAAATACTTCTTTTTCAGTTGTGTATTAGGGATTACAAAGCCTACATCAACTGTCATCGGGTCATCTAGCAATTCGCCTTCTTTCTGATGTTAGCCTCTGTCACTGGTTCTTTTACCTTGCCAATATTATGCAAGTTGCAGCGTTTCGGCCACTGCTGGAAACACCGCCGGAACTGAGTTTCTGTAGTCACGTGTAGAAAGGTCAGTTATTGTTCTGAATTTGGAGAATATCCTGGCGAAGAAACCCTCGTAGATGCAGTTTCATTTTCGGAAACAAGAAGAAATTACAAGGACCAAACCTGGAGAATAAGGAATGTGGGAGGCCATAACTCTGTCTATATGCAGTCAAAATTTGATGCACTGACAAACGTTTTGCACTGACGCTTTGCAGTGGTAAAATAAGCAATCTTTTTTTCCGCTGTCGTTTCGGATGTTTTCGGCGAACTTGATCCTTCAGATTTTGCAAAACCTCTTGTAATCAACGCTGGTTAACCGTTTGGCCCGTAGAAACAGTTAGGTGGTGACAGTGATTTTACAACCAAACAGATCACCAATGTGCCCTTCGTGTTGAAAACAGCTTGCCTCGCTTTCTTCGAATGTGCAGAGTGCGACCTTCTACTGTAGTGCTGCTGTATGGTGTTCCAGTCTTATCAATAAACAACAAGTTTTGTTTCCTGTTATGACCATCCAGAGTCCTTCTGACCTTTGGTGGGCAATCGAGGCACCCATTTCACGGAGATTGGTTGCATGTTGCAGTCTTCCTTTAGAAAGGGCTGTTTCTTTTAACACAAGAGGCCTAACCTGCCAACGATTTCCGAAATAACGCCTATGTTCGTTGACAATTCTGGAAACGTTTTGGATGACGACTCACAGTGTTCAAACAGTTTTCTCCTGTTTGAAATGATAAATCCAGGCACAAGTCTCCTTTCGTTTTACGGCATGGTCACAGAAAAAGCTTTGAGAATATCTTACGTTTCTGGTGCAGTTTTCCCGAGTTTATGCCCAAATTAATAATTGTGGTAACCGTTGTCTAAATTCAGCGTTACTGATTGCAATATTCTTAACTAATTTCAGTTGCTTTTACGTTTTGAAATTTTAACTGTGATAGTTAAGAATAAGTTGCAAAACTCATACTCCAGAAAATAAAATTATGGATGGTGGAATCGGGAGACTTTGCTGGCCAAGCAACGTCTTCAGATTTTGAATTCGGTACACTACAACCTGCACATTAAATGTTCTACTTTTCTCAAGCCTTTTGACAGCGTCGGAAAAGTGTTTCCAGTGTGGAATTAGAAGATACAGCAGTGCTATTGGCATTACGGTGTGCTTTACGTTCATTGTCACAGACTCGGCCAAACACCAGATGCATATCGGCCATTTTAGCACAACTGTTTTCAGTCAGTTCACGAATTTGTCGCTTCGAATGAAAGGAACATACTGATGTTATTTAGCTGCCGCCAGACTGCATGCACATTGTTGCGTTGTCACTGTGAAAGTTACAGACACAAAAGTGAGTTTTAGAACGATTTTTTGAAGCTTAAGCTTGACACTTTATCTAATTTTCAGAAGGCCGTAAATTGTGCTTCACACCTATGTTTACATAGCCCAATATTTTTCTTTTGTCGCGGTGTACTTTCAACTCGTCCAGATTTAGCCACATCTTTCTGGTTTATTTTGTATACTGATAACAATAACAATAGACATTCTTTAATATTCCATTTAATGAGCTAAAAAATTCACATATCACTTGAATTTACTTGTCCAATGACAATTGTATTAGAATATTTTTCACTAACCAAGCTCTAACGTATCCATGAAAACGCGCTAATCATGAAAATGAAGTTAAAGATAATTCCGTCTGATGGACTGGTGTCTCCAGTTGGTTTGAACCTGATGACAGTGTTACCGAAGTGCAAAGTTTTCAATTCGCTTCATCACAAACGAAATATTATATCACAAACCAAACATTATATCAGGTGTTCGTGTATATATATATATATATATATATATATATATTTATGGGGACCGCGGTGGCACAGTGGTTAGGGTGCTGTGCTACAAATCGCTGGTTCGATTCCAGATGGCGTCATTGGAATTTCTCATTGACATAATCCTTCCGATCGCACTATGGCCCTGGGATCGACTCAGCATTTAACAGAAATGAGTACCAGGAGCATTTCCTGGGCGTAAATGCGGCCGGTACGTAGGGCTGACAAGCTTACCACCATCCCGTGCCGTTGTCATATAATCTGGGAACCTTAACTTCCTGGAACCCTCTGGGCCACTCCAGGCCTGTAATGGGACTGCTTTGCCTCTATATTCTGCTGTAACATTCAGTAAACTTGCATGTTCTCACTTATTGTATTTGCGTGTTCCGTGTAACAGTGTATGCATATTATTGTCCAAACGTTATTTTTACAATGGACACGGCCTGTTAACTCCGAAGAAGGAAATCAATTTTAAATTTCACACGAATTTTAGGATCCAGAGATTTAATTGTCCACTGTCCTTGATAATCCTAGCATCCATCCAGCTGCAAATAGCTCTCAGTGTGATACAAAAGTTATGTGACAGGTAGTTTAGCTATTCTGGTCTACTGTACTTCGAATTCCGATGCGGAACCAAGTCACTGTTGTCGGATCGCTTGTGACGTCCACCCACCTTCCTATCGGCTACAAGAGGCTTTTCTCCTGGGTTAAAGCTGTCAGTGCTGGAAGCTGTTCTTTTTGTGCTGAGATTAAGAATGCATGACGTTCTAAGAGTATGTCGCTCCCACATGCACCTTCATGGTGTGGTATGTGTTTGCAAACAGTCACCTTTCACCCACTGGCACAATAACATCATACCGTCAA
>Ga0123357_10013414_pt1 | contig 10638 bp, 10 predicted proteins | sample TergutEmb28metaG_FD_89873 | JGI IMG/M metagenome (GOLD analysis project Ga0123357, IMG submission 89873) | Embiratermes neotenicus P4 segment gut microbial communities from Petit-Saut dam, French Guiana - Emb289 P4 | ecosystem: Host-associated > Arthropoda: Insects > Digestive system > Gut ...
ATATAAAAATGGGGGGGGGGGGGGACAGGAATATTAGAACGTGTTGTTGCCTGAACAAATACGAGAATGGTTATCAGCCTAGAAGTAACTGATAAAGGATGATATGGGCGATCTGCTGCAGATTCTCATAGTCTCTGTAAATAGATGGACAAATCACTTGTCAGTGATTGAATGGAGACTGGGTTGTTAAGCAAACTTTGGTTCACACAGCTGAATGACTACCAGCTGAGCTTAATGTTTGTGAGGTGAAGACCGCTATTGTAAATATGAAAAGACATAAATTTCAGGGTGCTGATAAAATTTAAGCAAAATTCATCCAAGAAGAAGGAAACACATGACAGTAAGAAATTCATAAACTTACTAATCCCATTCAGAATAAAGAAGAATTGCCCCTGCATTGCCAGGAGTTTATTACTGTACCTGTTTCTTAGAAGAGATATAAAGGCAACCAGTAATTATTGAGGCATGCCACTGTCCACTGTCTAAAACCAAGTAGGTTAGAACTCATTAAAGTATAATCTTAACTGTCATATATATGTGTGTGTGTGTGTGATGTCTGATCTCATGTTGAGAGAAGGACATGGACTGAGGGTGTTCAAGAACGAGAGGCTAAGGAATTTTTTTTTACCTACCAGGAAGTAGGAGAAGGCTACAGAAAACTGTGTATGATTTGCACTCCATGTCAAATATAATGCAATTGTTTTATCTCAAAAGTACTCACTGGTTCTTCCTGCTAGCTTCTTTACCGGATTAACATAGCCCAATCAGCCAGCCACCCAGATATGTGGAGTGTTGGTGGGAAGAAGCAGGTAATAGTTCTCAGATAAAGAGTATTGGAGTATTGGGGTGATCAAATTGAGGAGGGTGAGAATGGCAGGGCATATGGGATGCATGGGACAGAAGACAAAACCATGCTGTGGTTGGTAGGAAGGCCTGAAAGAGAGAGGCTGCTTGGAAGGGATAGGCAGGATGATGGTATTAAAATAGATCTTAAAGAAAAAGGATGGTAGGGTGTGGAATGGATTTATTTGGCTCTTGTATGTTAATGAGTCTGCAAGTTCCACAAAGTGCAGTGAAATTCCTGAGTAGCTGAGGAACTGTTAGCTTCTCAAGAAGTACTCTGCTGTTTGTAGTTAGTTATACAGTATTTATAATTGGAGGTTTTGCTGTGAAATGGAATTGGGCCTAATACAGTTATACATTTTCAGAACTGGAGACACATGTAAAAAATGCAATGAAAGAAGAGCTGAAGTTGTTCTTAGGCTTCGGGATGCATATTGCAGGTTTGTTAGCGTTCCACCTAAAGCTTTGTCATATATTGAGCAGCTGACTTGATTAACCTGAGGAACCTAATTAACACTACTACTGCTTTTTTTTCAGGGAATGTTTTCTGGCAACTGCGATTCACAAGTTCAGATCTTCTCTTGGTAAATCGAAGATAGTCAGGCCAAAAGATCATGTTCTTGTTGCATTCTCTGGTAGTCAGTCTTCAACTGCTATGCTTCACTTGGTGCATGCAGGATTGAATGAGGATGGTCACAAACGCCTGTTGTTTACGTGTTCTGTTGTTTATATTGATGGTTAGTTGAGATCCAATTTATGTCCAAGAAATTGGAAATAAGACACACTGAAAAACATTTATCTTATTGAAACATGACAATTTATTTCATTTTATTACAGAAGGAGCTGTACTTGAATTATCTCTGTGTGACCGTAATAAAATTTGTACCTCTGTTGTCCAGCATGTTAAAAGACTTAATCTGCCACTTTATATTACAACATTAGACAGAAGTTTAGGAGATTCAGATCACAGTTGCTACAGCCATGGTGACAGCACATATAATATTGATGACAACAAAGAAGAGCAGCTTAAGAAATTAATCACTTCAGTACACAGTTTTACAGGAAAAATTGATTTACTTCATAAACTACGGTACGCTTCCTACTTATTCTATTTTTTGCACTGGCATGTGGATCTCACTATTGGGTGATAATTCAAGTTGATGGTTACATCCAGGATTTTGTTTAAAGGGTGGGCATAAATACCAAATCAAATTGATTTTTAATACTGTGACATTCAAGTTTGCGCAGTGGTGTTGCCAAAAATTCAAGTCTTCTAGGATGTTATGCTGTGTTGGCTGGTAAATAGTTTCAAAGGGGCATAGTGCTTTCATGTTCAGGGTCATGCAATCTAAGAAGTGTGAACTTTTCACATACTGCATGATTGGGAAGATCAAGCTGCAATGATCATTTGCAAACACGGTCATTATTTACCAGTCAGCATGCAGTGAAGTGTCAGAGTACTATAATCTTCGAAGTGTAACATGTACTTTTAGACTAACAGTTTTTGGATGCTTGGAGAATAAGCACTTCAGCTATAAATATGAGGTATATCAGTGTTCATGATGTGTTAATTTGCAACCCAGATATTTAAAGAAGGCTACATTTTTTAAGCATCCATAACCCAGAAATTGAACTATCTTTTATACCACTGCAGTGCAATATACAGCTAAGACTGTGGTGCTTGTATCTTGGCAGTATGACTGTTTCATTCTGTGTGGATGTACTGCTCATACCAAAATTTGGGTTGGTATAGTTTTAGGTATTAATTTTTTTTTGCAAGTGGTGCAGATGAGCAAACTTTACATGCATTATAAATCGCAATGGACTTAACAAATTTGACACTGTAGCCCCAGACATTTGTCTTATGTTCCACTTAACATGCATTAAATACTGCACAGTTTAAGAACTCTACTGGTACCACACTTCACAGCATTATATTAATGTGTGTCCATTAACATGAGGGAATTTTCCGTTTAATGACTGTATAAGCCCAAATATGCGGTGAGGGGGGGCTTAATTACTGGGACCCTGTAGATTATGTAGAGAAGGCTCTGGAGACAGGCATCTCTCTGCATAGGGGTCCTTCTGGAGAAACTGGAAGGGGCCTCATTCACCATGGACTTTGAGAGATGGATGAAGGGTGCACTGGAAGTGGAGCGTCACTCTCAGAGGGAGCTCTGTGAGGGGAACCTGGAGGAGGGACTCCATTATTGGGGACCCTGGAAGACATGTAGAAGAGGCTCTGGGGATGGGCATTTCTCTACATGGGGGCTCTGCTGGGGAACCTGGAAGGGGTCTTATTTACTAGGAACTTTGAGAGATGAAGGGAGCTCTAAAGGTAGAGCATCTCTCTGTGAGGGGGAACCTGGAGGGGGCTCCTTTACTAGTGAGCTTGGAGGATGTGTAAAGGAAGGCTTTGGAGTTGGGCCTCTCTGTCCATAGGGGCTGCAGTGGGGAACTTGGAAGGGGGCTCATTTACCAGGAACTTTGAGAGATGGATGAAGGGGCTCAAGGAAATGGGCATCTCTCTCCAAGGGAGCTCTATGAGAGGAACCTGGAGGGAGGGCTCCTTTACTGGTGACCCCAGAAGATATGCTAAGTAAGGCTCTGGAAATAGATGTCTGTTTCCATAGGGGCCTCACTTTGGGGAACATGGAGGGATGCTCCTTTCCTAGGGCCTTTGAGAGAAGGGATAAATTTCTTTATTTAGGGGAATTTTTATAAGGAATTTGAGAGATATTTAAAAAAAAAAGGCCTTGTAAACAGGCACCTCTCTTTGTAGGGGCCCTGTTGGGGAACCTGGAGGAGTTCATTTACAGGGACTTCTGAGAGTAAAAGAGAATGCATATCTGGGTTCCTTTTCCGTGGACCCAGAGGACATTACAACTTAAGTCTGGGGGCCATCTGGAACTTCAGCAAGGAACAGGGCTGCACTAAGCTGATAACAGATTATGGGGCACAAAGGGGCTATTATATAAGGCCTAGGTGCATCGGAACCATTAGGGCTTGAACCCAAATGCTAGTCAATCAATGGGGACAAATCTCTTTCTCTGAGAAGTGTATACAAGCAGACAGAAATGTTTGAGAAAGGCAGGACAAGTCTGTAGAGTGCACAGGATGCCCCTCAACATCAACCAGTAATGTCAGACTGTAAGAAGTCAGAGCCATGGTTGTTGAGGACAGAAGGGTCATTACTGTAAGGGCTGTCATACAGACATCTGCTCTGTCACTTGGAACATAATCACAAGAAAGGAAATAAATTATTGAACTGTGTCATCTTGGGGATTAAACCTGGATTCATCATTACAGACAAGAGCAAATGACAGACATTTTGGACACATGCAACTTCTCCTGTTTCCAAGAAACTCAGATTGCAACTTTCAGCTGGCAAGCTTATGCCAACAGTGTTTTTGATTTCCTAAGACCCTATCTGTGAACATTATCTAAGAGTAGATTGTAAGTGTGGAATTACAGTAACAGGTGAATGGTAGTCTGATGTGCTGCAAAATGAACTGCAATCTGGCATTCACACAAAATGGAGAGGAAAACTGTCACAGGGTGTTCCTCTGTTCAGTAACAGTGCATGCCATCATACTGCTGCCTGTACAATGACAGCCCTTCAGACACTGAATTGGGAAGTTCTTGACCACCCAACCTATAGTCTAGACCTGGCTCCTTCTGATTTTCATGTGCTTGGAACCTAAATTAGGCTCTGAGAGGTTGATGATATACAGATGATAAGGTAAAGGAGATGGCTCGTGACTGGTTTCACACACAAACCTTTCATTCCAGTGCCTGGAAAAATATTGTATACCAATATGTGAAGTGTATGGACAAGCATGCAGTTTTGTTTAGAAATAATACTTCTGTAATGTCCCAAAAATAAATAAAAAAATGTCTGGGAAAAAAGTCCAGAAACTTTCTGAAGATGGCCTATATTTTGGTGCAAGGAAATGGCAGTTTATGTATACTTGGCCACATTACAGTGTGTACAGGAATGGTAAGATATGCTGCACAAAGTTTAATATTCCACCCACACTTCTGGGGCAGACAATATTATTCTCCTCTTCTTTTCACAGGCACATTTTTTCCATTTGTAATCAATTACTTCGTGTACTTTGTCCATTGTCTTTTGTTTAAAAATAATAATACAACACAGTTTTTGGGGACAGGAGTGGTGCCCATTGTCAGGCCTAAAAATATGGTTAAAACACAATCAGTTAGCTCTGACAGGCAAAGCTAGTCCCAGGGCTTCCACTTTGATAGAAGCCTTTTTTTGTTGGCTAGAACTGAGTAGGTTTTGACCTTATATTTAAGCCTGAGGATGGGGGCCAATCCTGTCTCCAGAATGTAGTGTTCTAATAATTTTTATTATTTTTAATATGAGACAGTGGACAAGTCCATGAGGTCAGTGATTCCAGATGTGATACACCACTCTCGCCATCTTACGTGGTTATATTGCATTTTTTCTTGTCATTAAAACATGATTGGGGGGGGGAATGATCTCTAAATCAGCAATGCCATAATTTCCGTCTTGTGGTAAAATCTGGAAATGGTTAAGGATTGCATACATTGTAAACCGTTCTAAGGTGGACAGTTCTGGAGCCTGGTCTTATAAAATACATCACTTTTTTTTTTTAACCTAACTAAAAGGAAAACTGTGGACCCTTAATTCATCACATGCAAGTTGTACTGTGTTTGATATCACATATATGTGTTTCTGAATCTCTTAGGAATCAGCTTCTTCTGAAGATAGCCAAAAAGCTGAAGTGCACTAAAATATTCTCAGCAGACACTGCACATCACTTGGCTGTGAAGTTACTGAGCAATGTGGCTCTGGGACGAGGAGCACAACTTCCACTGGATATTGTACGTTGGTAAAAATATAAGAGATTGACACAGAAATGCTAGTTTATATTCACACACACCCACACGCACACACATCAGCATGTGCGTGTGTTCTGAAGCAACATTAAGAGGGTAATAACTCTATCATTGCACCATGCATTTTGTATTTTATATAGGTATCACACCAACAAATGCACATATATATTATTTAATAATCTAAAATTTACATTAAAACACTTAAAACGCTCCTACATGTTTCGATCACATGATCATCCTTAGGGAGCATACATTGTTTCTTGCTAAAGTTATAATTGAAATTTAAAAACTCTCAGTGATTACTTCGTTATGTTAATTTGGTGCTGTGGCAGCATGTTGTGTGTTATTTGTTAGTCGCACGCTGTTCAGAATGATCCTGGCTGTGGATGTGCATTGTATGCCATATCACGTGAGATTGGCTAATTGTAATGTAAATTTTAGATTATTAAACAATATATATGTGCATTTGTTGATGTGGTACTTTAATTAAGAGGGTAAGTTTTCAAATATGTTTTCTGAACTGTATTTTCGTTCCTCTGACAATATGACATGAAGATATGTAGTTATGTGCCACTCACTCATTGCCTATAGTCATAAATCACCATGTGAATGTTTTTTTTACTAAAAAGCCTGTTTTATTTGTCTTATTTAAAAGAAGTTCAGTTTGTACACTATGAAAGAAATTTGAACTTATCTAGATTTCATGTCTGCAGGGTTTCTGTGATACACGTGATCCAGATGTTATGTTAGTCCGGCCAATGAGGGACTTCATGAAGAAAGAAGTTGTGTTTTATAACATCTTCAACCAACTGGAATCAGTTTTTGTTCCTTCCCTAGAAACAAAGGTCACACTGCTTGTTATACTTGAGAAGTTAATTTCTACTATAGGCTTATTAATTATTTATCAAATAATTGGTTTCTGTAGCCTATACGAGATGCTACCCAAAATTTCCAAGAATTTGAATACACTGCACAAACCATTAGCGCTATGAACTTGTGCCGCTAGGTGCCTCTTGCTGTATCTTTCAACTGTTAGTCAGCCAACTTGCGTCTTTATAAGTGCATGTGTTTCCCAGTTTGGCTGTTTTCTCTACACCGTTTTCGTGTGTGTCTGTGAATATCGAAATGGCAGATGATGAGGAGCAAAGAATTTCCATTAAATTTTGCTTCAAGCTCAACAAAACTGCAGCTGAAACCCACCGAATGCTAAAGGAGGCCTTTGGTGAGCAAGCTTTAAGCCAAGCAAGAACATTTGAGTGGTTTAAGCGTTGCAAAGATGGCCGGGACTCTGTGGAAGGTCGTAAACATTCTGGTTGACCATCCACATGCAGAACTCCAGAAATGATTGAGAAAGTGCGTGAAGTTATCCAGAAGACAGACAACAGACTATCCATGATGTTTGTAATCGCGTTGGGACTGTCATACAGGTCATGTCAACGCATTCTAGCAGATGAACTGAACATGAGGCGAATTGCAGCAAAGTTTGTTCCTCGTCTCTTGAAAAATGACCAGCAAGACCATCAGGTTCAGGTGTGCACTGAGCTGCAAAAAGCAGTTAGAAATGATCCTAACTTCCTGTCCAGGGTCGTAACTGGTGATGAATCATGGCTGTACAATTATGACCCAGAAACAAAGCAGCAGTCTTCACAGTGGAAGACGCTGTACTCTCCACAACCAAAAAAATGCGCCAAGTTTGCAGCAACATCAAGTCAATGCTAATTTTTTTTTTTTTTTACATTCGAGGAATTGTGCATAAGGAGTTTGTTCCACCTGGTCAGACTGTCAATGGGAATTTTTACTGCAAAGTTTTGAGATGAATGAGGAAAAATGTGAGGCGCAAACAACCTGAGATTTGGAAGAATGGAGACTGGTTGTTGCACCATGACAATGCGCCTGCACACACCTCACTCCTTGTGAGGGAATTCCTGACAAAAAATAACATGTCCACTGTTCCCCACCTTGCCTACTCACCTGACCTGGCCCCCTGTGGTTTCTGTGTGTTCCCTAAAATAAAACTCCAGTTGAAAGGGCAGCACTTCATATCCATTGAAGAGATCCAAGCAAAATCGCAACAGGTACTAAACACGCCAAGGCCGGCAGACTTCAATGAGTGCTTCCAAAAATGGCAAAATCACTGGGATTGTTGTATACAAGCCCAGGGTTACTACTTCGAAGGTGATGGTGGAAATTAGGACTTAAAGTAAGTATTCATGTTATTACAAGCAAATTCTCGGAAATTTTGGATAGCCCCTTGTATATTTATCTGTATTGTATAGTGTGTTACAATCGAAGCTAGTTTTCAACCAGAATACATACTGTACATGTAAATAATTTACTGTGCATTGTAGGTAGGTAAGTAGGTAGGTTTTCACCCTTTTTTATAGGCCACGAAGGCCCTTTGGGTGAGTAGAGGTATAGCTCTACTCTTTCTAGGACCTCAGCACTAGATGGGGGGGTGTTCAGCCCCGGGTAAGATGGTGCGTTGTATATTCTTATAATAAAAGCCAATGACCTCGCTAGCAGACAGTCAGTAGAATTAGGATGATAAATACCAATTGCTGTGTATGCAGTGTTGAGACTCTTAGGTCAATAAGCACAGCATGCTTGGAGAACTGAAGCAATATAATAAATGTGTCCAAAGTCTGCTTTATTGTTATGTTATTTATTATTTTTTAATTTATGAAATTTAATTTACTTAATTATACCTTATCTCTTTGTATACAAATTAATCTGACAGTTGCGTAATTCAGTGCAAATTTGAAACGCTGTTTAAAGTAAACATGATAATGTGTCACTCTTTTGGCTATGTATTTGTCTGCCTGTCTGTCATTGTTAATTGTATGTATTTATTTGCAGTGTGAGGTGCATGTGGAACTAATTTCTGTGGTTGCAGTACTGGGTTCATTTTGGAATTCATGCTGATCTCGTGTGCACTATTTGTGTAAAAGATTAATGTGTAAAATTAATATTTCGTCATTTTATTTGTATAGATGAACCCACATGCAAGCATACAGAAGCTAACAGAGACATTTGTCACAGATCTTCAGGAAGATTTCCCAGCAACTGTGTCTACAGTATTCCGGACTGGAGATAAACTCAGCATTGGCAGTAGTACAGCTGAGGATGAATGCTGCGTTCTGTGCCAGGTATGTGGGATACAGTTAACAGTGTATGTAAGTATACAGGAAAGTATCTATACATGTGCTGCACTAACACAATAATATAAACCAGATCACTGTTCACACAAGTGAGTATATGCTGTTGCTGCATATGTATGATCCCAATATTAAAATTAAATGTTTCCAGCATACATCTGCCCATTCATACTAATGATTTCATTGACTTTTTTTCTCCCACAGGCTCCTATGGACACCACAGCTGCAGCATCATCAGCTGTTCAGGCAACAGAGTTTTCACGCATGATATCAACGCTTGGACCATTGGGCTTCGATAGCCATTCTGTTGGCACTCTGAGTAATGACATACCTGAGTGTAATGATGTAGAAGAGGCAGAGCTGAAGTCACATAAAGATAAGCCAGATAATGGTGTAAAGTACTGTGGTACTTCAGCATTGACACCTACAAGGAAGAACAAGAGCACACATCGAGAAAATAAAGAAGGCTGCCATTGTTCCAGAAGCAGCATCGCTATAACATTACCAGAAGCAGAAGCATGCTTTTGTTATGGCTGTAGGCTCATTGCAAGGGAAATGGTTTGTATCAAGGTTTCAAATCTCACGTCTCATTACTGTCTGTATGCTGTTGAGAACATTATTATCTACATATGGTGGTGTAGCTTAGTGCACTGATTATGCTGCACATTGCATGAACAGGGTTTCGTTCATGGTAGGGGCAGAAACTTTCTTCTTTGCCACCATATGCAACTCAGTGGGGTGCAGGCATTCAGCCTCATACCCACTTGGTACTGGGAAGAATTTATTCCTGGGAATGAAATGGCCAGCATGTGAAGCTGACCATTTTCTTCCATCACCAACATGCAGACTGCATGGAGCTATGGCTCATTCTCTGAACACACCTTCACGGTATGGTACATAATGAATTGAGCACTGGGACAACAAGACCTTTCACTCTTTCAACCAGAAAAATAGTTCATGTACATTTAAAGATTTTCACAGCAGTAAAGATTCCTGTTGTGGTCTTTCCAGGTCTTACACTGTGAAGATGGCAGCAGTATATTTGTCATAAGAGCTGGCATCTTCTTGCCCAATTATATTTTATTATAACTCAGAAGGCCTCAATATAAACAGAGACTTTCGGAGTGACATATCACGCAGGTCACATAATTGCTGCTTTGAGAAAATGAGTTGCTGACAGTATACAGAGTTGGAAACTTAGAGTATGATTCTTGTAGAATAAAGATTAAATTTGCATTAAATGGGCAAACATTGATATAAATATCTAGAAACATAAGTATGTTAGATTTTTCAGGAAGCGGTATTGGCAGGTGGAATATCATGCTTGTCAGCTCCTGAACCCTTTCTTGACTCATATAATACAATAAAACATGTGCACAATATATTGATTAATTGGAAAGTTGCCTGTAATAGGAAGTTGAATTGTTGCCAAAAGTAGACACTTAAAACTAATGTAAAATTATACCTAATGAACAGAAACTCTTTAATGCAGGAATGGAAAACAGGAACCTAACTGATAATATTTGCTTTAATATTTATTGTTTTCTATTCATGTAGTTTTGCTGTGTATTCTCATTACTGTGATTTATCTTATGCAGTTCCCAGAAATGGCCACATAATTCAAAATCTGATAATTTTTTTCTTATGTTTATTGGACCGTGCATCATCTTGATAGTTGAGTAAAGAGAGACCAACTTGATGTCACTTGCTTTATTATTTCTTTATTTAATGCTCAACATGTTTCGGATGTTAATAC
>Ga0123357_10013415_pt1 | contig 10638 bp, 3 predicted proteins | sample TergutEmb28metaG_FD_89873 | JGI IMG/M metagenome (GOLD analysis project Ga0123357, IMG submission 89873) | Embiratermes neotenicus P4 segment gut microbial communities from Petit-Saut dam, French Guiana - Emb289 P4 | ecosystem: Host-associated > Arthropoda: Insects > Digestive system > Gut ...
ATGAGTTTACTATTTTATAAAACTTATCTTTAAATAGTGGGCAGCATCCAGAACGAATTAAACGATTTTCTATAGAAACCTACGGGAAATAACGTTTCGGCTAACGAAGATTTCGGCTAAGGAATGTGATTCCGGAACTATATCTTCGTTAGCCGAGGTATCACTGTGTATGTTTCTTAGGTTTTCTGGCGTCAGTTACGGACGGTTCATAGCCGTACGTTTTCGGCTTAATTTGTCGACGTATATCCAGAGCCGTTGGTGATAGGTAGGAGGGATTTAAAAGTCGAAACTTTTGGGAGCAGTTAACGGACGTTAGCAGTGCAGTGCGAAAGCAGTCGCGTACGTGTGTGGTGTGAGGGAGTACTGAGAATTGACTGTCATTTTCCTAGAAATGCTCTAGTTGTTTTACTGGATATGGCACTCCATTTATTATATCAAGAATAAAATGAATGAATAAAACATAAGTAAAAAGAAAATCACTAAAAACTAAACGTGATTCGGTGAACCACACCCGTCTCCCGGTAAGAGGATCACCTACCAGACTGAGCACGTCAGGACAATAAAGTTACAAGGGGTGATCGTGTAGAAGGTTAATGTTACTTTTTGATAGTTCAAATAAAGACTGGCACGAAAATGCAAAAATCGTTTCTGGGGTCCACTCAGCCTTCTATTCGATAAGTACTAGTGGCGCTCTCCCCGGATGTAAAGCGGACGGAGCGTGAAGTTGACCGCTCACGACCTAGGATTAAGAAAGAGTGTGGCCATATCTCATTTCCCCCATAAGCCTTCATGACGTGCACAGGGTCTTCTCCTTTTTATTAAATTCGTATTTAGGCATTTACTCATTTTCAAATCATAGCAATGGATATGTAATAAGAGATGTTAAAAGACACCAATGTAATGCAGATATTAGTTATTTCGTGCAGGAACCCTGACACTATTTGTTTAACTACATCCCTCTTATTGATACATGATTGACAGTACTGGTACATACGTTAAGTTAGAAAAGGGGCGGACAAATCCAAACCTCGACAATTCCAGAATATTAATTACATTCGGGTAGCAGCTTACGAGCTAACCTAAGGTTAACCGACATAAACATCTAAAACTATGTGTTGGAATTCACTCCATATCTTAGGTAATTCTCGTTCTTCGAAGCACGAAAATTGCTTCTGGGTTCTAAAAAGAATTCAGTAATACGGAGCAGCTATAAAAATCCGTTGGATACTAGAAGAATCGCGGATAATTGTATTCTTGGCGAAAGTTGGCCATGACAGCCTCGTGTATTGAATTGGGGTTGACTACTGGACTGTCACTTTAATACTAAAGCAGTCTAAACACGAAAACACAACAGACCCATCCAACCAATTAAATTCCTACAACGGAAACCTATTAATCCAAGAAGGAAATAAATAGAGCCATAATTCTTTCAGATATTTGCAAATGATTCGGGCTTTAAAAGGCCCCTCAAACCTCTCGTTCAAACAAAGTAAAACTGAAGTAACTCGATTGAAATAAACAATGTAGAGGCGTTTTTGGATTAAGTTGGTATTCGATCAGCAGAGTCTAGCTTGTAAGATTTGACACACGTCTGCTGCAGGTTACGGGCACTCCACTCCCACCACAATAGGTGGAAAGTTGTTCACCATGTGCTACGCCATTGTGGGAATCCCCTTGGGGCTGGTGATGTTCCAGAGCATCGGTGAGCGCCTAAATAAGTTATCATCGGTGGCGATAAGAAATGTGAAGCGTCTGCTGCAGTGTAAGGACGTCCAAGCGTCTGAGATCAACCTGATCTGTGTGGTTACAACGCTCAGCAGCCTCACGATCGCAGGGGGTGCAGCAGCCTTCAGCCGATACGAAGGTTGGACTTACTTCGACTCGGTGTACTACTGCTTCATCACGCTGACGACGATTGGGTTTGGCGACATGGTTGCACTGCAGAAAGACAGCGCCCTGGAGACCAAGCCCGAGTATGTAGCATTCGCCCTCATCTTCATCCTATTTGGGCTGGCAATAGTGGCCGCATCACTGAATCTGCTCGTTCTTAGGTTTGTCACCATGAACACAGAAGATGAGAGGCGCGACGAGGCGGAGGCCCTCCAGGTAACTAACATTGTTCACTTATTGCGACGGTACAAGCACATGGTAAAGCGAAGTGCCGCATGACACACATATGCACTATACGGTCCTTGCTGCGAAGCCGGGAGAGCGTCACCTGCATAATGACTAGGCTAGGGTGCAGGTTCCCGGCAGGACCAAGAGATTTTTCTGTTCTCCTAAACGTTCGGAGAGGTCCTAGAGCCCATCCACCGCCTATTTAGTGGATACGAGGGTCTTCTTCCACGGGGATAAGGGAGCTTAGTCGTGAAGCTAACCATTCATCTCCATCTGCTGCCCAAGTTAAGAATGCATGGCGCAATACCTCCCCTACCACATATGCCTTCACAGCAGGTACAGAAACAAATGTACATTTACTTTACCCTGTCTTTAGAACTTAATATCTAACACCTGCTATGATGAATTACTGGTATTTGAATGGCATCAGGTGATATATCCTCCATTATCTCATCTTGGAATCTTCATCATTGTACTTAATCACTTGAACTTTGTTTACAGCTATCAGATAAAAAACATACTTGTGTGTAGTTGGTGTTTGTCAATAAAGTTAACTGGATGTACTTTTTCAGCTGCTTAGTAGCAGTTATATAAAAAAGTTAAGCTTAAACACTGATGGTGTACCTGCATGCATTTCCATCTGCCTTAAACAGTTAAGCCCCATGCATACAATTGGTACCTGAATCAAGTAAAAATCTCTAACTTAATTTTACAAACTATTTTGTATTAGTATAGAACTTGGTGTCTCACATTAAGGGAAGTATGCAAATTTATGGTACGTCAGAACGGGGTGCTGCGAATATTTTCTGGAATGAAGATAAAGAAGAAATCAGCAGCAGGCTGGAGAAAACAATGTAACAGGGAGCCTTGTACTTTGCACTGCTACCAGATATTAGAACGATCATATCATGGAGAATAAGGACAGAACATGCTACACACATGGGAGATACAAGACAATGATATTAAAATAAATTTTAAATAAACAGTGTGATATGGTGGGCATGGGATTCATCTTGCTCAAGACTTTAACCGGCACTGTGCTATTGATAGCACTGTAATAAAACGTCAGGATCCACAAAACGCAGGTAAATCTTGACTAGGAGGGCACTCTTGTGTCTTACATTTTTCACACTATTCCCAGTCTTGTGGTTTGATTCTCTAACGACTGCAATTTGCTTAGCCTGCCTTCTTTGATCTAAAAATTTAAAGTGCTTTTCTTCAAAGCTTGTTCTGTGCTGGTGTACATCATAATAACTTAGATTATCAGTGACTCTAGCTATTATTGTGCCTCATCAATCCTTCCTATGTGCCTCAAACAATGTTAAAGTAATGCAGAAAAAACTTTCTGTATCTGCCTTGGATGTGCAAACTTTTTGTGTGCAGCTCCCAGAACTTTTCATTCTTGTGAAAAGGAACATGTAAATATGGACTAATATATTTCCGAGCACTAATGATGTCTGCAATGCAATCCAAATTTTGCAGAACCACAAACAATATAAGTTAACGAAGACAGAATTTTCACACACTGAGGGTTAGTTAAAGAGTTCAACATTTGCTTAACAGAAGTAATTACAGACGACTTTAAACACATGAAACCCTTGAAATGTCAACATCAGACATAAAATTAAACTATAAATCTTTACAGAGATATTACTTGTGTATCACATGTAACAATCATATTGCCAAAAACAAGCAACTTATGTACATTGGAACATTCAGGCTTGTTTGTGTAACCACTGTTGCAGTGGAAAAGCAGTAATTATTATCGAGTGTGTGTCTGTAGACTTAGATATCCAGCATGCAATCCACATGTGCCATACTATTATCTGTGGCCTATCTGGCTCTACCATATTTTTGCATATTATCTCATAAACGGCACGAATTTTAAAAAAAAGTTACTGAATGTAAAATGTGTATTCTGATTCTCTCTAAAAATTTTGTCATGAACATTTTTCATTCTAAGAAGAATCCAGTGAGATGTGGTCAAAAATGTATATTGATCTTCACATAAAGTACCCACTATTCTTGACAGATTTTAATAAAACTTGAATTTTCTGGACAGATTTTTGAAAAATACTCAAATATCTAACTTCATGAAAATCCGCCCTGTTGGAGATGAGTTTTTCCATGTGGAAGGACGGACAGATAGACGCACATGACAAAGCTAAGTTGCTTTTCACAATTTTGCAAGCATGTCTAAAAATTGAATTTTTTAAAAGAATATACGAGCAGTACGTAGCATTTTCTGCACATCAAATGAACCAATAATGATTCACATCAACTGGGCTGTGGTATCTAACATTGTAACTGTGTGACTGCTTCCTTGTCAGTAAGCATTCATCTACAAGTGGCTGTAATGAATTTTGTTGCAGGCAGCGCAAGGTGCAGTGAGACTAGAGGGTGATGTGATCACAGCAAATGGTTCTATCATCAGTGGACATCTTGGAGGAGGGGATTCCAGTTCAGTGGATGATGGTGCTTCAGTTTGCAGTTGTAGCTGTAGTTGCTACCCGGGGCCAGCTGACCATGCTAGGCAACGATACACTGTACACCGCACCCCTGGAAAGATATCACACTTGCTTCCATTACAGCCTCTTGGACTTCAGCAGGAAACAAAGGAAAACATGTGCAGAGAATTGCACAGCCATCGTGCCTCCATCTGACAGCTCCTCAGTGCCAGTGTTGCCAATGGACAACTTGTTATGGTACTGCTGGTGACTTCTAGAGGGACGCCATCTGTGAAGTGGTGTTCTGATGCTCACTGACATATAAATCATTGATATAATTTTCAAGTTTAAATTTCAGACCACTGTGTTCGACATTTTGCATTATTCCTTTGTAGTGCAGCTTAGGAAAGAAGACTTAAAACTGAACTATTTTCAGACAATATTTCCTAGCTTGAAGATATTTCAATCCGCCAATTAAGCACGTGTGACTCTTACTGTGCAGGAAGTTTCTTGAACCCTTCAATTTACATAATTACCATTTTACACTTTACCAGTGCTGTTCAGTGCATAACTTCTTTTATGTAATTTCTGGATTACCAGACCCTTCCATATTCTGTGGACCGCTGTGCACACAGAAAATACATTTGGGCTCCCATGCTTCCTATGTGTTAGTGAGGAAACACTTTTGTGTGCCAGATAAATTTAAAACTGCTGCTGTGGTTGAAAGCAATTATGAATTGTGGTATCTTTAATATCATGTTTTGCTACTGCATGGTCCATACACTTACGGGAACATTTTCAGTACTGAGTCACGTATTATTTCTTACTCTATCACATCAAGGCTCCGAGGTCCTGGCACCATGTGAAACAGAGAATGGAAGGTCATTACTCTGTATCCACTCAAGTGAAAGGTTACAGGTATGAAGATGTCTCAGACAATTCTAGTAATGTGCTGGCTCATCAGAGATTTATACCCTAGTGCTACTTTGCTCTTTCTTAAACTTTTATTTAAGACATTACAATTTGCTTACTTGTAACCCTTTGCCATTAGTCTAAATATCACACATGGTATGCAGACAGTCTGAGTTGAATAAGAGACATAACAGAGACTCTTCTCTGAGTTCTACATGACTGTCTATGAAGTAAATCAGAACTTATAGTTAGGTCAATCAAAAAGTAGATATTTTTTCTCACATAATTTTTGGCACTAGATACACAGGATACATATTTATGATTCAGTCTTCAGCAATTATGTAAGGGAGTCGCCTCCACACCAGGACCCTGTTTGAGGAAGGAAGTTTGGAACAAAAGAGTAGAGGCTTTACTTGCATGTTATAAAACAGAGGTGCACAGGTTGCCATGGTGACTAAATTTTGTATGGTGGTCCGTAATATTCGTGGGTCCTCAGCATGGAACTTGCATCATGTCACCCTTCTCGCCTAGAATTTTGAGGTGGTCTCTAAATTTCTGGAAAATTTGTGCACCCCTGTTCTAACCCTGATACCACATAAAATTATAAAGGATGAGAAAGCTACTATATGTCAACCATGAGTACAGTGTCCTTAGCAAGAAAGTACTGTCTACATAGGTTCACTTAGACACTTCACAATAGGAAGTTCACCAACATTCAGTGGCATTCTCTATAAAAGAAAAAATGATACCACAGTGCCAAATATTTTATGGCTTCCCTGGTGTTGGTATGAACAACCAGCATGTTTTAAAGACTGGTAGTTATAGAAGTGTGGTTGAAAGACAGTAAGTTGTGTATCACTGTCTAATGATTCAGATAATATGTTGCTTTAAAATCAACAAATTTGTTTCACATCCTTTGTAGTCTTGCATGACAGACTGCTGAGTTGTGCCACTGGGATGCAATGGGTGAAAGTGAGGAGCAATACAAGTCCAAAATACCACATGACAGGGATATAGCAAAGATAATGACAATAATTACTACTAAACAGCAGAAAATCTACTCATTGCATATAAGTAGAGTAAGTTCATGGTTTACTAAGCAAACTTGAAATTTGTAATTTTCTTCTGCTGCAATAAGTTTGGGGGCTTAAAACACGTGGATTTTCAAGCAGTCAAAATGATGTCATTAACAAAACAAAGTCCAAATTATTTATCTGACAATTTAACCATGGAGGTGAGTAAACCCATTCTTCAGTGCAGACTACACTGTGAAATTGTACAATCAGGTTCCAAGAATATTAGTTAATAAGCAACGTTAAATCCCTGTTCCTAGATACCATGCAATGAAGGCATACTGTACAAGTACAGTGTACATAATACTCCACACACTGGATAACCTTGTAATAAGATGGCTGAAACAAAGGTAGTATATATTGAAAATATTTGATCCAAGAGCCTGCAACTTCTGGTTATTTAAAAAAAATGTTTCATAAAGATACATAATGTCTTTCATTAAATACAAGCAGTTAAATATCAGGAAACAGAGGGTCTCTATCAGCAGTCATGACTCTACCCATGGTGTATTACAATATGGGAAATGACTAAAAGCACTGCAATATACATTCTTTATTTAGTAAATATATATAGTGGCCCAACGATGTATCGTACTGCATCCTGTGACTTCCTTAAACTTTTTCATGTTGGGGCAATGAAATAGCCTTGTTACAAAAAGGATAAACCTTCTGTTAAAGGAATCAGCACAGTGCATTCCTTGTTTTGGAGACGAGAGGTAGAATGTTAATATCAGCTATGGACAAAATCTGTTTCTGGAGCAACTGTGAGGGAAGTTTTCAAAACAGAAACAGACAACAACCCTGTCGTCACACAGGAACATGTGTTCTATACCATCAGATGACGAAATGTGACAAAAAGACCAATGTGCAGAGCTAATAAAGTAAATTTTTGCCAGTCTAAGAACTTGTACTCAATTTCCTTCAGGAATGAATACCAGAGGGAATTAAATACTGGAATTAACCAAATTTATTCCTGAACGAAGATCTGTTACCAATGACCCAAAATATTTTAACCTTGCCATATTTTTGAAAATTTATTAGTTACCTTCACTTTATAATCTTGTTGTACAGTCTGATAACGAAAAGAGAACAAAGAGATTTTTCTGTGTTCACTTCAAAACCAAACATTTAATTGAACTTCTGTGTTTCTTGTTGTTGCTTTCTTGTTTTTGTTCTGAATAGTAACACGTCCAGTATTGATCTGAAGCTGTTGCATTCCATTCAATTCTAATCCCCCATGGATATCTTGGCATACTCTAAATCAATGTTGAAGAGCAAAGGCAAAAAAGCATTTCCTTCTTTCAGAACATTCCAAATAGACAGTGCATCAAACAAAGGTTTAACTATACAGATTCCATTTCACATTTCATTTAAACACAATTTAATTAGACAGAATAGTCTCTTGGTATAATGAATTCAGCATGCAATTGTACAATACCCTCTCTTAGCTGAATCATAAGCTAACTTGTATATAAACACCCATTTTTACTAATGAGCTTCTGTTATATTCTTCAGTATGTGACAGATAGTGGGCCAGGACAGAGCAGTCATTATAGGAACTCGTTATCAGCTGGGTGGTCCAAGTATCAGAACCCAGTGGGGTGAGATTTTCTGTACCCATCCAGATTGGCCTAGGGAACCTCCCAGCCTTCTATACGGATACCAGGTAATTACTTGAGGGTAAAACAGCCGGGGTGTGGCGTTAACCACCCATCCTCATCAAGCGCCCAGGTTAAAGAAAGAGTACAGCTATATATCTACTCCACCTGTCATGGCAGGTTATAGAGTGCAATTTTTATTTGTGTGTGATAGATACTGAATATCCGGTCAGTATACAGTCTACTATATTGAAATCCACACTCATAATCCTAACAATTCTGTGTACAATAAATTTACACTACAATCAGTTTCACCACCCTTTTCATAAATAGGCTAATAATAAATAATGGATTCCTTCCACTTCCTCAATAGTTCTTCTTTATTTCAAAAGAGTAGACTTCGTAAGCCTGAGGAAATCACAACCAACATAAGTTTCACTTTCTGTGTGGACCAGTTCCACCTGCATTTCATCAAAGCCTGGCAGTATATACCCTTTCTTCAAAAGCAGCCTCCATATCAAAAGAACTAGCTTGAAGCACTAATGGATCAACTGTATGTATTTCACCTTCCTGATGCCATTACCCAAGGTACAGTACACTGAAGAACTGAAAGAATTAATTCCCAATACATTTATACATGCATGGGAATCTTCCCCATCGTCCTCCACCAAGTTAATTTTATATTTATTACCCTGCTTACATTTATGTATGCACCTACACAAGTCTCTTGTTCTTACAGTATCACATTCATTGATTTTGTCTTTGAAATGTTTTCTTTCAAAAGGCTAATTTTCTGCCTTGCAAAGAGAAGAAATTAGCCATGCTGTGTGTGCATCACCTCCCATTTCAATTCAGAACAAGTTAACCAATTTTCACAAGGTTCAATATGGACATTATATCATTAGAAGGTACCCAACACTACAATCAGTCATAAAAGAGTATGTTGGAAGCAAGAACTTGTGATGTGGAACCAATACAAGACAGATAGATTAACATTGGGTTCAAGCCATTATGGTCCCGATGCACCTAGGCCTTATAGACGGGCCGTTTGTGCTCCATAATCTTATATCAACTCAGGAGAGCCCTGTTCTTTACTAAAAGATCCAGATGGCCCCCAGACTTAAAATCTTAATGACCTCTGGGTCCAAGAAAGGTACCCCTCCAGGTTCCCCAGTGGGTCCCCTGTGGAGAGAGATACTCGTCTACCGGGCATATTGCATATCTCTAAAGGGCTTAATAAAATTCCTCTAATAAGAAGGCCCCAAGAAAGAAACGCCCATCCATGTTCCCCAAAAGCGGGGCACATCCGTGGCTCAATCCTCGCGTTAGGACTCCCATATACTTACCTTTGCACTACTCCCCAGTTGCCTCGTATTTCATTCCCGCGCCGAACTTGCAACACTTGCAATTCACAAACACTAACTTGAACAACTAAATTCACAACCACTGTCTTCATGTCACTGGCGGGGTCGGGGATCGAACACGGGCCGTCGGCGTGGGAGTCCAGTACGCTACCGACTGAGCCACTAGATGCCCGAGAGAATACATCTTATTTTAGAATTATATAGTTAATGTTCATCTGCGTTTTGCGTTGAACGTATCTATCCTCCTTTATTATTAAATTATAGTACTGATTAATTAATTATAACTACAAATATTTTCCCATACTATTAATTCGGTGTTAATTTGCGTAATATTTTTTACAACGTAATTTTTACCTATTCTGCCAGATGGAGTGCAGCTGTAAATGACATGACCAACAGACAATTTATGCAGAGCTAAATGAGGATAATAAAAATTACGGTTCAACCCAACGATAAGAGCTGTATAACGGTAAGAGTGAAAATGAAGCCAATTTCTGTTCTTCCTGATGTCTGCGAAAATGTGTAAATATGAAGCCGTGAAACCGAGATTGCTGGTGACATGAGATTCTAAGCATTTATTTTTTCGATGATATGGAATGAATTAGAATAACATAACTTCACAGAAATCGAGAAAAAGATTTATATCTACATTATTTACGAAAAACAATACAGTCTATCTTAAATGAAACGTGAACATTTAATGAAAACTTACATTTATTTTCTACAGGAGTGTAACAGAATTCAAGCAACTGCGGGCATTTACGTAGTGTCACAAGCGTGAAGGGAAATGTCCTCCACATACAAACAGAATTTCTGCCTCGTAATTCAGTGATGTAAATTAAATACGACAAAAATAATACATTTGTAGCTTAGTTACAACGTTCCTCTTAAAATATTCATGAGGCTATTCAATTATACTGAAAATTTATTTTAAACGAGGGTAATTTTTTTCTCAAGTGTAAGTTTTGCGTTTCATGGAGTACCCAATAAGGGACAGACTTTACAAAGCTGGACACAAAGATGGCAGAGCGCCGCTGTACTCCGTGACAGTGTGTTTTCCGTGATTTTTGTGAAGTAGTAGTTAGAGAAATAGGTGGATGTGGAGAAGGGTGATGACCGGTGAAAA
>Ga0123357_10013418_pt1 | contig 10637 bp, 10 predicted proteins | sample TergutEmb28metaG_FD_89873 | JGI IMG/M metagenome (GOLD analysis project Ga0123357, IMG submission 89873) | Embiratermes neotenicus P4 segment gut microbial communities from Petit-Saut dam, French Guiana - Emb289 P4 | ecosystem: Host-associated > Arthropoda: Insects > Digestive system > Gut ...
CGGGGGATGAGACGGCGGCTGAGTACTTGGCGTCCGGGCGGTACTGGTGGAACTCCGGCATGTTCGTCTGGCGGGCGGCCACCCTGCTGGAGCAGGTGCGACAGCTTCAACCGGAAACGTACCAGGCAATGGTGAAACTGGCGGCTGATCCACAAACGCTGGAGGCCGTCTACCCGAGTCTCACGCGCATATCCATCGACTACGCCGTCATGGAACCCGTGTCGAGGGGGAGGGGCAACGCGCATGTCGTGGCCGTGCCGCTGCCGATCGCGTGGGCCGATGTGGGCTCGTTCTCGTCGCTCTATCAGGCGTTGATGACCGATGAGGCCGGCAACGCGAAGGTTGGCGACGTCCACACCTTGGACGCCAAAGGCAATCTGGCCTTCAATCAGGTTCCCGGATCGATCGCTCTGATCGGCGTCGAAGGCCTGGCCGTGGTGCGCACTGCCGACACCACGCTCGTGGTGCCGTTACGCGATTCGCAGAAGGTGAGGCAGTTGGCTGCCGCCATCGAATCTTGACATCTATGATTTTTGGTGGTAGAAGTGTATCTGTCTTGACGTTTTCGGGCTACAAGAGTGTAATTTCATGTTAAGGATTCAGGCAGAGGAGGTCCAACCAGATGTCGTCACTGTTTTCTGCCTTGGTCGAGGAAGACAAAAGCGCCTTGGCCTGGCAGAGCAATGCCCTGTGCGCGCAGACCGATCCCGAAGCCTTCTTCCCCGAAAAGGGTGGATCGACGCGCGAGGCCAAGCGCGTCTGCGCGAAGTGCGATGTCCGTGCGGAGTGCTTGGAATACGCTCTCGAACACGACGAACGGTTCGGCATCTGGGGTGGTATGTCTGAAAGGGATCGCCGCCGCTTGCGTCGCCAAGCAGTCTGATGGACGGCTTTAAGGAGCCTTTCGCGGCGTGTGCCCGGCACTGTAGACTCGATTGAGTGAGTTCATCAGCTGACGATTGGGCCTGGGCACGTCAAGAAGTTGACGAAGCCCCACCGGTTTTCGGTTTTGAGCGAGTGACTGCCATATTGGTCGCGCACAATGGGCAAGATTGGTTGCCCGCCACGCTGAATGCGCTGGCCAGGCTTGAAAACCGTCCCGGTCAGTTGATCGCGCTGGACGCCGGATCGACCGACAACTCATACTTCATCCTGCAGCAGGCGGTTGGCAGCGTCGTCACAAGCCTCTGGCGGGTGCCACCTCTAGGCTTCACACAGGTGGTCAATGATCTTGTGGCGGCTCTCCCGATTGAAGACGGCTGGTTCTGGCTGCTGCACGACGACTCGGCGCCGAGCCCCGGATGCTTGACGGAGTTGTTGCGCGTCGCCACCATCCCGAACGCCATGCGCGGGCCGGCGATAGTCATCCCGAAGTTGTTGCGTCCCAAACTGCGTCACCGGCCGGATCAGGTGCAGAGCATCGGCGAAGCCGTGTCGATCAGCGGGGTCAGGGTGGTTGGCACTGAGGCCGGCGACATCGACCAGCAGCAGGACGAATCCATGCGGGCACTGGGATCGTCCACGGCCGGGTTGCTGGTGCGGCGCGATGCCTGGCAAGCCCTCGGCGGGCTGTCGCCACAGCTGCCCAGGTTCCGGGCCGGAGTCGACCTGGGCTGGCGGGCCAACGAGGCGGGCCTGACGGTCAGGACAGCACCAGACGCCACTTTGCGGCACCAACAGGCCGGGTTGATCGGGTTGCGCGACGAGCAGCTTGAGGACGACCCGGAGGTGGCCGATCTCGTCGCCGGGCTCCGGGTGTACGTCGCCCATGAGGCTGACCCGGTGCGGGCTGCCCGGCGGGCGAGACTGGCCAACCGGTTGGCCTGGCTGGGAGCATGGCTGGCCAAGGACACCGGCCTGGCACACGCTCGGGCAGCCGCGCTCAAGCGGTTCCGCGCCGAGTGGCACCAAACCAAGGAGCTGTCCAAACAGGTGCATCGCCAGGCTCAGGAGCCGGTGGCCAAGAGTCTTTTGCCGGGTGCGACCTGGGGCATCAAGGGCGCGATCGAGTCCATCGGCGAGCGCTTTGGCGGATCCGATGACAGCGCGTCTGAAATCAACCTGGACGCGCTGACGGCAGACGATGACACCGTGACACTGCCAGCACCACACCACCGGAGTTGGTGGGGCGCTGGTTGTGCCGTCCTCCTCCTCCTAGCCACACTGGTGGCCTGTCGCGGCCAATTGGCCATGGGCTCATTGTCGTCGATAGGCCTGGCGCCAGCCCCTCGCTCCCTGGCCGCCGCCTGGCAGGCCTGGTTGACTCCCAGCGCTCCCGGGGGGGCAAACGCCCCTTGGCTTGGCATCATGGCTCTGGGGTCGACTTTGATGGGCGGCCAGCCCAGCTGGTGGTCGACGGTTCTCGTGCTCGGCGGCGTGTTCCTGGCGGCATGGAGCGCGTATCGGTTCGCCCGTCTTTTCGTCGCCCAGCCGCCGGCGCGGGCTTGCCTCGCCCTGCTTTGGGCGTTGGTGCTGCCGCTGACGGGCGCGACCACCGACGGTTCGCCCGGCTGGGTCATGCTGGCTGTCGCGCTCCCGTGGGTGGCGGAGTCGCTGGTCAGATGGGAAAGGGACCCGGTCAAGGGGCTGGTCGGCGTGAGAGCGCCGGCGATAGCGGCGCTGGCCCTGACGTTGGCCAGTTGTGTCACCCCCGCCATGTGGTTGGTCGGTGTGGCCGGAGCCGTCGTCGTGTTGATCAGGGTGCGTGACTGGAGGGGATTCCTGATCACCGTGCTGGCCCCGCTGGTTTTGCTGGCGCCATGGGTTCCCCGGTTGCTGGCTGATCCCGGGCGGTTGTTCACGGGTGTCGATCCCCTTCTGAGCCGGTTGTTGCCGGTGCCCGATGCGCTGAGTGTGCTGGTGGGACGGATCGGGCTTGGCCATCAAGCCCCGATATGGGTGTCAATTGCCTTTTTCGGCGCGGTCTGGTTGCTCGGTCTGATCGGGATCGGTTGCCTGCCGCCTGAGCGGTGGCGCTCTTTGCTGTTGCTCGGCTGGGTGGTGGCACTGGGCGTCGCGCTGCTCGCATCACGTGTGACGTTTTCCATCGACGGGCAGGAGGCAAGAGCCGCCATCTTGCCGTGGCTGATGGTGGCGGCGCTAATCTCGGTGGCGGCGGCGTCCGCCAGTTGGCCGCCCCCCATGGTCAAGCCGGCGATCGACGACGAGGCAGCGGCGGAGCAACAAACTCGTCTGCCTTCCCTGGCCGGTCACGGGCATCGCGTGGTGGCCGGAGCGATCCTCGTGCTGGCCATCGGGCTTGGGTCGCTCTGGTGGCTGTGGGCTGGTGAAGGCCAGCCGCTGCAGCGGCAGACTACGCCGGTCCCCGACTATGTGGCAGCATCCCAGACTTCGCCCCGGGCCACCCGCACGCTGGTCGTCTCGGTCAGTGGTGGCCAGGCCAGCGTCAGCTTGCGCGACGCCAACCACCCGGTGTGGGGCAGCGGCGAGCAGTCGCCCATCGCCCTGAGCAGCGCCGATCGTGATGCCGTCGTCACCCTGGCCGGGCAGTTCGCCGAAGGTTTCGCCACCGACGACCTGGCCGGACGATTGGCTGCGCTGGGCATCGGCAATGTCGTGATCAGCGGGGTGCGTGCCTCGATCATCGACGCCATGGCGGGCGTGCCCGATCTGGCGGGTGGCGCCGGCGACAAAACCATGGTCTGGACGGTGGGCGGTTTGCCCAGCCGTGTCGAACTGCTTGTGGACGGTGTGGCAACCCCGGTGACCGAGGGCACAGTGCCAGCTGGCGACGAAGGACGCCAGTTGGTGTTGCTGGAAAGCACGGATCTGCCTTGGCGGGTGAGTGTCGGTGGGGTGCGCCTGCAGCCGGCCGACGAGCCATTCCACTACCAGGTGCCAGCTGCCGGCGGCGTGCTGCGATGGTGGGTGCCGCCCGTGTGGTGGGCCTTCTGGTGGCAGCTCGTGGCAACTGTGGCCTTGGGGTGGCTGGCGTTCCCCGCATCGCTGTCAGCTGAACGGGCGGCCCGTCTTGACGCCAGGAGGGCTGTGGCATGAGCAACGATTATTCATGGACGCCCGAATACCCGCAAGGCCCGAGCCGGGCGCAGCCCGAACCGTCGGGATACGAGCAGCCTACCGGCGATATCTACGGCCAGTCCCCGAAGCCCGATTGGGCGCAACCTTACAGCGACATGTACGTGCCGCCTGCGGTCCCCGGGCAGGCGGAGCCTTATCCGCCACTGGCCGGTGGCGTCTATGGCCAGCCGACCGGCGAAATCTACGGTCAGCCCGTCGGGGGCGTCTACGGCCAGCCCACTGGTGGGGCCTATGGACAGCCCGTCGGGGGCTTCTACGGACAGCCAACCGGTGATATCTACGGACGGCCCACTGGTGGCGCCTATGGACAGCGAACTGGTGACGGTTACGGCCAACCGGCGACTGGTGGATGGGGATACGGTGGCGCCTACGCCCAGCCGTCGATGCCGGGGCGGGCGCAACCTTACGACGATCCCTATACCGAGCCACTGGGCGGCGCCTACTACCAGCCGGAGGCCCCCGGACGGGCGGATCTTTACGGGGATGTCTTTTCTCAGCGCACGAGTCCGGGATGGGCGAATCCCACCCGGCCTGGGCGCGCGCTAAGCGACACCAACGAGATACCGAAGGTCGAGGTCACCGGCTCATGGAGCGCCATGGACACCGTGGTGATGCAGCCTTTCGACATGACGTTGGCAACCGGTCAGATACCGCCTATTACGGCGTCCACCCGTCGTCGTCCATCCCGCAATGTGACAGAGCACGTCGCCCAGCGGTCGGGCTTGCCAGCCGGTTGGTTCCGCCGAACTGTACAGTCGGTTGTGGCTGTGGCCGTTCTGGTGGCGGCGTCAATCGCCGTCAGCCTCCTGCCGACCAGTTCGCCGCAACCGGCACCGCAGCAGGTCTCGTCCCACATAAGTCTGACTTGCCCAGGGGTTACGGATATGCAAGGTTCGCTGGTGGGGGTCGCCACGAGCGGCGCCACCTGGCAGCAGCCCGGGGGAACACCCGTCACGCTGGACGGATCCATCTTCACGCAATCGAGCACCGGTCCCTCCGAGGTGTCGGGCGATGGCTCCGTGGCGGCGTTGGCCCAGTTCGAGCAGCCGGGCATGATGGCAGCTGTGGCTTGCGCCCAGCCGCTGGCCTCGGGATTCCTGCAGATGATCTCGTCGGATGCCACCATGATGATGACCAACCCCGACGCCAGCGATGCCGTCGTCAGTGTCTTTCTCATGGGACCAGACGGGGATGTCTCGGCTCCCCAGCTGATCGACATGTCTGTGCCGGCGGAGAGCACGGTGCCGCTGTCCCTTGGCGATTACGCACCTGGTGTGACGCCGCTCGGCATCACCTGGCAGAGCACCGTCGGCCGGGTTGTGGCCTGGGCGTTGACCGAAAGCCCCACCAGCCTCGATCTGGCCAGTCCGACCAAGGCCGATGATGACGTCGTCCTGCCAGCACTGCCCGCCAGCGCTCAGGTCAGCCTGTTGCTGACAAACCCCGCGTCCGTCAGAGCCACCGCCAATGTGCAGATGATGACGGCCGACGGATCCTTTGACGTGGTCGGCGGCGAGCAGGTGTCGGTGGAAAAGCGTACGACTATCAACCTGGATCTGTCGAGCGCTCTGCAAGGCCAAACCGGGGCATTGCGAGTCCACGCCGATATGCCCCTGGCCGTCACTTTATACGTCCAGACTGACACAGACTCGGCCAGCGCGCCTGGCGTCCCGGCCAGCCAGATGTCACGTCCAAACCTGCTCGGCGTGGTAAACGGCCCCGCCCAACTCGTCCTGGCCAACAATGCCACCCGACAGGTGCAGGTGGTGGTGACCATGACGTCGTCAAGTGGCGCCGACACCCCGCAAACCGTCACCTTAGCCGCCGGCGTTTCGACCGTCCTGGATGTTCCGGACGGGCCGCAATCGATCACAGTGCGGGGCACATCCGCCGTGGTGGGCAGCATCATCCTGGGACAAGCCGACGCCGATGGAGTGTCAAGCGGCGTCAGCCTGGTGCCATTGACGCCTGACCCGGCCTGGCGGGGCACCACCCCGACATGGGTCGAGGCTCAACCGCACAAGTAGATCACCAGTCGTCCTCGAAACCCGGATCGATGTCGCTGGCTCTGCGCCCGGTCAGCGACGCCAGTTGCTCGACCAGCGTGTGGTGCACCAGATCGGCCAACTCGGCGCGATCCATGGCGCGCAACTCGATCGGGCGCTCGTACAACGTGATTCGGGGAAGCTGGTTGGTGACGTTGTTGGTGGTGTCGGCCAGTGGGATGGCATCGTGTTCGGCCATGCCCTGAAACATGGCGGTCGGTGTGGGCACCGGTTCGACACAGATGTCCACGCCGCGTGCCACGTCCGGGCTGGTGGCGTCGATGCGATCGAGTGACTTTTTCATGCAGTCGAGGAAGGTGTCGATCCGGGAAGGGGCCAGGGGGACTGGTGCCGCCTTACCTGTCAGCCTGTTCGACTGAGCCAGGGGACCGCGCAATCCGTGTCCGTGCCGATCTCGTCTGCTTGTCATGCTGGCTATTCTACGGTGTGCCGTCTGGCGTCATGCCCGTCGACAGGCTAATGTCGATGCGTGATCCGTCATTGCTATCGCGCCGGTTGCCGATCCGTGCCTGTCGCGACGTTGACGTACGATTATGCCCACTCGGCGGCCACGTTGAGCCCTTTGAGCCCGTCAGAAGAGTTGGGCGCTTACGATCTTTGCCTCGAACACGCCCGCAATCTGCAGGTGCCATCGGGATGGCGGCTTGATCGCATTGGCGTCGCTGTCCGGCAGAAGGCCAACAGCGACTGGCTCGACAACCTGGCCGACGAGGTGCGCCGCATCGGCTGGGGCGACGAGCCGCCTGAGCAGTCGCACCCTGATCCAGACGGCATCGTGGAATTGGGACGACGCGGGCATCTGCGCGTCATCGCCGATGCGGCCGCTCCACGATAGGCTGGTTCCATGACCACCGATGCCGCAGAGGTGCAACTTGTCGCCTTCGACCTTGACGACACGCTGGCTGAGTCCAAGACGCCAATGGAACCCGACATGGGCCGGGCGCTTGCCAGATTGTTGGCTCTCCGGCCTGTGGCGATCATTTCGGGCGGACGGTTGCAGCAGTTCGAGGACCAGGTGCTCAGCCGGTTGCCCAGTGGGGCCGATCTGACCAGGTTGCATTTGTTGCCCACCTGCGGCACGCGCTATCTGCGGTTCGAGAATGGTTGGCAAGAGATCTACAACCACGGGCTCTCGGACGACGAGCGGGCGCGAGCCATGGCGTCGGTGGAACGCCGGGCACGGCAACTGGGCTTCTGGGAGCCCGACGACAAGGTGGACGGCGAGCGTGTCGAGGATCGTGGCTCGCAGATCACGTTCTCGGCTCTCGGGCAGCACGCGCTGCCGTCCGTCAAGCGGCAATGGGATCCGGACGGCACGAAGCGCCACGCCCTGCGCGATGCCGTGGCGGCCGACATACCAGATTTGTCCGTGTCAGCCGGTGGCTCGACGTCGATCGACATAACCCGTCGGGGCGTCGACAAAGCCTTTGGCATGGTCAAACTATCAGAACAAACCGGGGTGGCGCTGCGGCAGATGCTCTTCGTGGGCGACCGCACGGAGCCGGGTGGCAACGACAATCCCGTGGTGCTGCTCGGCGTCCCGGTTATCACCGTGACGGGCTGGCAGAACACGCTTGAGGTGATTTTCGATTTATGCGATCAATTGGAGGGACGTCCATGAGTGAATCGGACTTCTTCGGGAGGTCTTACGCCATGCCGGGTGTGGCGGCCATATCGCCGCACTTGATGGAAGTGGCGGCCTGCCCGTCTTGCCGGGCGAAGCTCGCGATCGATCACGAGACGGCTACGCTCGTGTGTACCAATCCGGGCTGTGGGCTGATCTATCCGGTGTACGAGGGCATACCCATACTGTTGGTCGAGGCTGGACGCCGCCCCGACCGGGGAGCGGCGTACGATGACCGCTACGGCTTCTGAGTTCGACGACGGGCGGCTCGACGATCCGGAGGTATTGACCAGGCACGACGAGGCGCTGCGCGATCTGGCCCGGCTGGGGGCTCGCATCAGAGTCGAGGCGGCGGCATCGGCGTCGCTGGCGATCGACCCCGGTTCACAGCCGCGGGGTATCGTGCTGGCGGGCCAAGAGTCGCGTCTGATCCGGTCGGTGATCGAGACGACCAGCCCCGCACCACTGGTGGCTTGGCCGCATCAGGGGCTGCCCGGGTGGACCGGTCCACTTGACCTGGTGGTGGTGCAAGCCAGCGGTGGCCCGTCCGAACCCCTGCTGCCTGTTGTGGACGAGGCGGTGCGGCGGGGTTGCGCCTTGGTTGTTGCCGTCTCGGGCGATTCCGTGGTGGACGATCACCTGCCAACCCGGGGCGTCGTCAAGCTGGCGACCAGGACCGACGATCCGTTGTCTGCCGTCGTCGCGCTACTCGACCTGCTGTATAGGGCGGGGCTGGGGCCGTCGGTCTATCCGGAGAGCGTGGCGGACGCCGCCGACATGGTGGCCGAGGATTGTTCGCCTCACAAGGACTTGTCACTTAACCCAGCCAAGGGTGCGGCCATCGCCCTGGCTGACGCCCAGCCGCTGGTGTGGGGAGGCTCGGGCTTAGCGGCGCGGGCGGCCCGTCGTTTCGCCGAGGAGGTGCGGCGCCACACCGGGCGTCCGGCCCTGGCCTCACCGGCTGACGACCTGGCGACTCTGCTGGTGGCGGCCCCGCCGCACGATCCTTTCGCGGATCTGGGCGAACAGACGGGTGAGCCGGTGCTGGTCACCCTGGACGACGGTGACGACGACATGATTGTTGCCCGTCAACGCGTGATGTTGGAAGAAATCGCCGAGTCGCGCGGCTTGCATATCGTCCGCCTGGTATGTGATGACGTCCAAGCCGGGGCCGTCGGCCGATACGTGTCCCTGCTGCAGCAGGGCCTGTACATTGCCGCGTACCTGGGTGTGGGGTTGGGCTAGCGATCCGGGCCCTTGTCCTCACCCGGTTTGAGGTGCTCCCAGATTTCTTTGCACATGGGGCAGACGGGGTACTTGTCAGGGTTGTGGGTGGGCACCCAGACCTTGCCGCAAAGGGCGACGACGGGGGTGCCGTTGACCATCGCCTCCATGATTTTGCCCTTGGGCACATAGTGGCTGAAGCGTTCTTCGTCCCCCTCCTCGTAGAAGGTGTCTGTGCGCTCCAGGACGGTCGTCTGTGAACCGGGTGCAAGTTGAACCATAGGAGAAAGTCTACGGCGTAGGCTGGTGCCAAAGATACATCAGCGGCCGGTAGGCGGTCGCGTGAGTCAAGGAGCATGAAATGTCATTCGAGGGCAAGGTGGCCGTGGTCACCGGTGGGGCGTCGGGGATCGGTCTGGCCGTCTGCCAGGCGCTGGCCGCCAAAGGCGCCAAGGTAGTGGTCGCGGACTTCAACGCCGAGGCCGGCGAGAAGGTCGCTGACGAAATCGGCGGGACTTTCTTCAAGGTGGACGTGACCGATTGCCACCAGGTCAAGGCGATGGTCGACTTCGCCGTCGAGAAGTTCGGGAAACTCGATTACGCCGTGAACAATGCTGGAATCGGCGGGCCGCAGGACGCGATTACGAACATCGACGAGGCCGACTACGAGCATCTGATCGCCGTCAACCAGCACAGCGTGTTCTACGGCATGAAGTACGAGATCCCTGAGATTTTGAAGACGAAGGGTGCTGTCGTCAACGTCTCGTCCATCCTCGGTCTGGTGGCAGCGCCCTTGGCGGTGTGCTACGTGGCGGCCAAACACGCGGTGGCGGGCATGACCAAGGCGGCGGCAGTGTTCTACGCGGCGCAGGGCATCCGGATCAACTCCGTGCACCCGGGTTATATCGACACGCCGCTGCTCGCCGGTCTGCCGCACGAGGTCATCGACCCGATCGTGGGCGCGCATCCGCTGGGTCGCTTGGGGACGGCCGAAGAGGTGGCGTCTGTGGTGCTGTTCCTGCTTTCCGACGAGGCTAGTAACGTCATCGGTTCGCAGTATTTGGTGGACGGCGGTTACACGGCTATCTAGGCGGTGTCACGACTCGGCGCATAACGCGTGTGAGCCGAGGCTGGAAGACGACCTGCGATGGGTTGTGATGGGTTCTGCGGTGGTTTTCGCGTCATGACCCATCGCATGTCGTCTTTCAAGGTGTGAACCATGACGGTTTGGGCCTATTTGTGTTATGGGCTTGGCCCACGCGGTCGTCGACAGTTCACTTTGCACCACCAGAACTGAGTGATGCGAGCAAATGACCATGAGTCAAGACCCCCAACCGTGCGAGCAGCAATTGCGAAGCTAGTCGATAGCTAGACAAAACTATTTTGTATAGGATATGATATTGATCAAGCCACCACCCGGTGGTGTCAAATCCGACGGGGCGGTCATCCCGCTCCAGATCTCAAGGACGAGGATTAACATGCGTGCATTGTCACATTTGAAGTCCCTGACCGTTGCTGTCGTGGCTGTGTCGACTCTCCTGCTGGCCGCAGGCTGTTCCACACCTAACAGTGGCGGCACGGGTTCACCCACGAACGGCGGAGGCGGGGTCACGCTCACTTTGTGGCACTCCACCACCGACACCCAGGCTGTGCTCGACCTCTAC
>Ga0123357_10013419_pt1 | contig 10637 bp, 7 predicted proteins | sample TergutEmb28metaG_FD_89873 | JGI IMG/M metagenome (GOLD analysis project Ga0123357, IMG submission 89873) | Embiratermes neotenicus P4 segment gut microbial communities from Petit-Saut dam, French Guiana - Emb289 P4 | ecosystem: Host-associated > Arthropoda: Insects > Digestive system > Gut ...
ACCTCTTTGTATGTTGCACGAAGATTCCCCTAGAAACACTCCCCCCCGGAGATCCGAGTGGGGGAGTAGTTTACCTCCGGATTGTTTTGTGTCCAGAGGAATCATCTCACCTGTGAGTGTTACTGAACATTGGTTTTAACAGGGAGGGTTTGTTAGCACCTTGCCCAACCCCCTAGCTGGAGGACCACCCCTCGTCGGCTGTCCGCGACTGCTTATTCAATTTATTCGCAGCTACCCTCCTTATCAGAGTCTGTTCCTCTATCCGCAAACAATACTAGTGACAAATTTGTATTGCATACATGTGTACATATGCCTACATTACAGGGTGTCACATGCCCTCTCAGCTACTTTGCGCACGCACATGCATGTGCGCACACACAACACACAGCATTACAGAAATGTGCCTTCAACATCTCTAACATATGGTCATGTTGCTGTACAAATTCTGCATCTATTAATGATGGAATAGTTTCAGGAAGCGCAAAACAAAGTCACATGCTGGCAATTGGTGTGTTCAGTCTCACTGAAACATGAAGCAATGTTTAGCTTCCAATGCCAATTCTGAATAAAATGATAAACACACTAATATCTATTGCACAGTACAAACCAATAGCAGAACAGACATGGAGTACTGTAAACAAATTATAAAAACCAACACCACACACACAGGTTGTGAAACCAACAACCATTTACTCACCCAGTAACGCTTCAAACTTTCATAGTCATATTCAGGCAGACTGTTATTTAGAAAATTCAAATATCAAGGACCACAGATTATAACACAATGTTCACAACAGCTAGCTGCTCGCTACACACTATGACCTAAAATTACATATAGTTATATGTACATAAGATTAGCTAGTTATGCCCTTCAGGAGAAGAGTATAAATGAGAATTCTAATGCAAACCTTGGTGCCTGAGGTATTACCTTTCCCGAAGGTGACCTGACAAAAGTTCAAAACATGTTGGATAGTAAAACAGTCATTAATTTCATAACTTCTGCATATGTTGTTGGCTTCTTATAATTTCCTTCCTGCAAATGTAATAATTTAAACGCTTAATTTGTAATTTCTTTAGGCCATTCTAGAACACAATAAATAAGTACACCCACCATGACTGCCGCTTTGGGTTCCTTCAGTTGTCGACATTCTTCAATAAATGTTTGCCCCTTAATAAGCACTACATGCATGCACTTCGGAAACCATGCAGCATGTTCCACCCATGGATCATCACTCTCTTCCCAGTCCCTGAGCCCTCCACCACAGTAGAAACACACAGTCTGGTCTCCCTTTCCTGCAAGCATAGACACACAACTCAAGCTATTGGGAAGCCCCATGGTAACAAAGGTAAGCATGGTAACCTCCATGACCGCAGTAGGCATACGCATACATGCAGTACGTTACCTTTGCCCAGCTTCGACCAAACTTGAATTTTCTTAACACAGCTTAATGAAACTCCCCCAAAATAAAATTAAAAAAAAAAATTGTCCAGCAAGAGACAAGTATTGTACTTCTATGCAGAGATTGGCAGACATGACAAAACTATTAGCTGCTTTTCGCAACTCTTCATATGTACCTAAAAACTTGTAATAATGCTAACCAAGGTTGGTACACGCCAGTTCAATGCGCACTGCCTTCCCTAGACATGTCATCATCAACGTCTATTACACTTCTGCTACTATCAGGTCTGAGAGAAAAGTGAAACTTTCACTAAACTTAACCCCCAACCAATTCTGTATAGAAAGCGAAACTTTCACCAAAATTTACACATTATTTCAAGAGATGTACACTTAAGTACTGTAAAAGTTAAAAGTTATCCCCATACATGCCATGAAGGCATATGCAGGGCATGGAGGCAGAGTTCCACCCACTCTTAACCTTGGCACTATGGAGGTATCTCAGCTTCACACCCTGGCTGTTAAGACCACAACAACCAATGAATAGGAGGTTGTGTAGGACCTACAGCCACTGTCACCATTTTGAATAAGAGAAAAATCTCTTGCCAATGCCAATATTCGAACCCTGGGATATTCAGCCCATAGCCTGGTCATTACATCAAATACACTATCATGGATGTCATTGAATGCACTGCATTCACCCAAATGTTAAACACACACTGTTATTTATCCAACATAGAGAAACTTCCAGTAGTCCAGCACCAAGGCCTGGCTGTCAGATGGCCAATGCAAAGAGGAAACTAAGCAGGGTTCAGAGATTAGCCTGCTTAGGGATAACAGGAGCTATGCGCACTACTCCCACCAATGCTGTGGAAGCACTTATCTGCCTCCCCCACTGGAGCTGGTGGTTCAGAGTGAGGCTAGGTCAGCTGCGCATCGACTCTGGAGTCTGGGATGTTGGTCTCACCTACATCCCAATAGAGGACATAACAGTATTTTCATGTGGCTTCAGCAGTCAGATCCAATATTTAACACGGGGGTTGACGTTATGAGGCCGGCATACAAATTTGGACCCCAATATACAGATGATGAGGGAAGGCTGGACAAAAGCAACTGGCGCTCCTCCTGTAGTCAAAGGGATTGTCTGATTTACAGATGGGTCCAAGATGAAAGGGACCAGGGCTAGAGTCTACGGGCAATCGATAGGATGAAGGCTCAGCTTTTCTCTAGGCAAATATGCAACAGTCTTTCAGGCGGAGATATACGCTATCTTGGCCTGTGCCTATGAGATTCAATCTCAGAACAGAATGGAGAAATACGTATCTGCTCTGACAGCCTACTGGCCTTGAAAGCCCTTAAGGCCATCAGAACACCATCTCCTCTAGTTCACCAGTGCCAAAAGGCATTGAACGACATCTCTACCCGGCATGCGGTGGGGTGGGGCTATATTGGGTCCCCAGACATGCTGGAATACGAGGTAATGAAATCGCCGATGGGCTCTGCTCTGAGGTTTCTTGGACCCAAGCTAGCCCTGGGTATCTCTAATCATGACTTACAAAAGAGGCTCAGTCGCTGGTTGGTCAACCAGCATTGGGCTCAATGGCGTCGTCTTGGTGATACCCAAAGAGAAGCTCAAGAATTTATCTCAGGACCCAGTCTGGGTACCACGGCTAAATTTTTTACCTTTATTAGGACTCAATCCAGGGCTGTAACTGGCCTTATTACGGGTCATAACACCCTGAGGAGACATCTTTACCTACTACGGCTGCTTGACAGTCCCTTGTGCAGGAAGTGTGGGGTGAGAGAGGAAACCTCGGCCCACATTCTTTGTGAGTCCAAGACCTTGGCCTCACTCAGACATGCGTATGTGGGCTCCATTCTCTTGGAGCCAGAGGATATTAAGAGTTTAGGCTTGGGGGCCATCTGGAACTTTAGTAAGGTTACAGGGCTCCCATGATTTGATATGGGGCACAAAGGGCCCATTAAATCAAGGCCTAGGTGCATCAGGGCTGAGACCCCGAACCCTAATGCAAATCGATCAAGTCCAGCACCATCAAGGACCAAAATAGTGCAGAGCTACTGGACGGGCTCGGCCATCAAGATGGATCCTTCAGTATCAGTCTTATAGGCCTTTTTCACACCTTTACTAGCACCAGCACCTTCAATAACCTTTGATGGCATTACTACAATTTAACAGACATAAATATGCCAAACACAGGCTGAGAGCAGTCCTGAAAATACAGGTACTGTTAGTCACAACAATGGAAAATGGAGGACTGAGACAACATGACACGGCCAGGAGCTGAATCAGTTCTGTATGGTATCCTTCGGTTCAGCTGACGCTGTGGGGTTGGAGCCTCGTTATCACTTGTCAACTGTTATGCAGTGCTATTAGGAATGCTAAATCATTAGATTCTAAACTACTACAGTTGTTCTTGCACAGTAACTGTAGTTCTGTCCTCACAGAGACTTACCGGTATAGTAAAAGCCTGCCTCACTCAGTCTGTCTGGCTTCTGTTTGAGGGAACGTGGCCAGCTCTCATATGACCATATACGTGCCTCGTATGTGTTGTAAGATGGGTGCTGTGGACCACGGCACTGGTTGATGCCATGTTTTTGCATCTCTGCTGCTGTCAACATGGTCTGGTTCATCATACTGCCTGCAGATGCAAAACATTATCAGATGATGCCACATTCACACATACTCAGGGGTACCATGATACGCAGGTAATGTAACCTACCTTGCTCTGGGCCTGAGTTTGGTCTCAACTCCATATATGGCCCACACACATCATAGCTACGGCTAGTTTCTTGAGATGATAATGGTAATGATGATGATGATGATGATGTCCCAGGCTGGCCATCAGAACCAATAGGAATGTTTCCAACTCTCAACCCCTTGACGAACCCACAAGATGGACTCCAGCGCTGATGGTCCCTGAAGGCGTCATCTCCATCCTCCCACCGCCCCACCTCCACTCCACAGAATGCACAACAAACCACATCACTTCGGTTTGTGAAGTAAAATCCAGCAGCTGACAGGTGATTTGGGTTCATGAAGGGCACTGGCCATTTCTCGTATGTTCTTCGACGATCAGCCTCACTCTTCAAGTTCAGTTTCTGCGTGTTTATGTTGCCAGGCTGTGGTGGTGATGATGGGGAAGGACCCACATCAAGAGGTACACTAGCAGAAGCAGTGGAAGTGGCAAATGTCAGGTTACGTGCAGCAGTTTCCATGGAAGGTTTGATAGGTCCGTCGGGGCGGTCAGTGCGGTCAGTAGGTATTAACACATCAGCCGTAGTACCATTGGGCGGCATGATATATGGAATGGCAATTACACGATGTGGTGCGTTGTTACCTTTTTTACTCTTTTTTTTTGGGGGGGGGGGCTTATATGAAACACCTTCAAATGTTATCTTCGTTTCTAGTATTACTACTATTTTCTTCTGTTCACCAGACAATCAGCAGCTGTTCTGAAAAGAGGGAAACCTTTTATGAACTTTCCACATATTCAGGTCACACGCTATGCTTAATGTGGCAACGCGGCGTCTGACGTCGCTAAATTAGAACAAAAGTGCCGTTTCACCCATAGCGACAGTAATGACTAAAATTTCACGCAATATTAATAATAATATTATTAGCAGCAGTAGTAGTAGTAGTAATAGAAGCCGCAACAGTATACACACTATAGGCACAACACTCGTCTACAATAAGTCAGTTTACTTCTTACATGGCCTCCATAGTGACATTCTTTCACTCTAAACCGCACCACCAATAAAGTATTAAATGCAGGGAAAGGTGCTTACCAGACAAGATTCCACGCCAAAAAGGACAAATAATAGATGCAGCGTTATTATCATTCAGTTTTTAATCACCCAGTCCTAACAATTTTGACTTTGGGATCGGCAGCAAACTTTCCGACACAAGCAGGATGTTGACGACTCCACCGTGGGAAATTGCCTGAGAATGGCATTCGATTCAGAGCAGATATGTACACTGGTGCCACGTAGTCCACATGAACGAGCTGTTTTCATAGATCAGTACTGCTTTCCGTTGAAAAAGAGCTTTTCTTGTACGAATACACAACCCTCAGGACAACGATTTCTAAAAATAAACTTATATCAAAACTTCCACCTTAAATAACCACAAATAATTGAAACTCGCACTTCGCTATAACTGGCAACATTGAACGTCATGTTATGATAACACCATGTCCTTGTAGGTGTGGTTCTAATTTTCCACACAATAGCGTCATTTTATATACTGTTCTTTATATTTTTAAATCAGTAAGAACGCCCGTTCATAACGCCTTTATATAACTCTCGCAACAAAATAATTTGTCACGAATCAATATATGCGTCATCGTTGTGCGGTTAATTCAAAATCAACTTCAATGCAGGTAGGTACACACACACACACACACACAAACACACACATTTCATTAATCCATCAGACAGCCTAAGGGCCACTGGATGTGAAGCAATTCATTTAACACCATACATGACCAATATACAGCGAATAGACAATATTATACAACTTAAAAATCATAACTATGTATCTACTAAAATCAAGTTTAAAATATCTAAAATCATGAATAAATTTATTATGTACATCTATTTTTTGATTTGTCATCAGTCCTTATCTTACATAAATTACTTAAAACATTCATCAATAGAGTAAAGAGTTATCCATCAGAAACTTTTTCAGGGCTGTTGTAAACTGCTTGTTATTTGTTACTTGTTCAGCAATTGATATTGGTAACGCATTAAACGTCTTTATACTCTCATAATGGCCACCCTTCTGGTATGATGTTAAGTTAGCCACTGGTCTATCGAGCCGTAATCTGCTTCTTGTACTTATGTTGTGAAACTGAAGAATTAAAAGTAAATGATTGAAGTTGATGGTCAAATACGTCATTAGGGATAGTACATATCAAAAAAATCCTACAATTTGCCTAACTACTCAAAAACAACTGTGGTCCACCGTGTAGTATAAAGGCCTGTTTGCATTGCAAGAAAATGTGTATAATGATAGTCATTATTCAATCTCAGGAAGCTAAATGATGTGGAATTTAACAGAACAGTACAACACATGAAGTTGTCCTTGTGCACACCATGAAGGTATACAAGGCAGCAGAGGTATACATAACTTGACTTAATCTTATCCACAGCACTAGTGATCAGCTATACACTCCAGTAACTTTAACTATGGGAAATGAGCCCCTGGTTCCCACTGGACAGGAGACTGGATGGGCACCAGAGTGGGTATGGATTTTGTAGTAAAGAGAAAATATTGGTTCACAGAATAGTATCAAGTCAAAATCTCCATCAGATTTAACACTTTGGAAGTAACATAAAGGACACCAATTAGGCTTGGGGAAATATTACTGAAAATAACAAACTCACGGCTAAAGAGGGTCCAAGTTACCACAAACCACAGCAACATACATTAGAATGACAATGGACATTCAAATTTTTCAGATGCAAGAAGCTACATTGCAATGTTTAGAGGATTGCAGCCAAATTAAAAGAGGCAACCTGACATGTCAGGAACACAAGACAGGAATGTCCAACAGGCAATATTAATAAGCTTGAAAGAGACACCATGAATTAGAATATAAGGAACCTTTACAGACGCATAAATTTAACAAGGGTGGGTCCAGCCCAGAACCAGCTTGGTGAGGGCTGAGAAGGGCGATGTTATCTGCCTGCAGATTCCCACAGTATTCTAAATCACTTATGTCAACTGTTAAATGTAAAACAGGGTTAATGATGTCCAGCTGGTTTCAGATACAGGTACCAAACAGTTCAAAGGATACAGATTGTCAAGTAATGACCAAATAGCAACAAAATTAATCCAGTCATGTGGTAAAACAGCATGCTGTAGACTTATTAATTCCAGGTGGAATTACCTGATAAAAGGGAAAATCCGTTTATTGTTCTTATTTATAAGAAGTGTGATAAAACTGACAGCTGTAATGATCCACATATCACTGGATATGAACCACACTTAAGACTTTAATGAACAAGATTAACTCCAAATGTATATCAACTTAATGGTAATTCTCAGTGTGGACTTTGGTACAACAGATCAACTGCTCATCAGATACTGTATATTGTATATATGGCACAACAGATCAACTGCTCATCAGATACTGTATATTGTATATATGGCACAACAGATCAACTGCTCATAAGATACTGTATATTTTATATTTGGCACAACAAATCAACTGCTCATTAGATACTGTATATTGTATATATGGCACAACACATCAACTGATCATCAGATACTGTATGTTGTATATTCATCATCACACACACTTCACAAATAGTGCAAATGCAATGAAGCAGTACATCATCTACTCACAGATTTCAAGCCACCCTCTGATTCAGTTATGTGGCAGGTTTTTATAACACTTCAGTCAGTCTGGTACATTCAAGAAACTAGTAAGATCAATTAATGTGTCTTTTAATAAAGTCTACAGTAAAGCCTGGCCATGCAACAGTAATCTGTTATATTTCCTGTCCATAATGGACTGGAACAAGATAAAGCTTTATAAACATTGCTTTCAACTTTGCCCTAGAAAATGCCATCAGTAAGGGACATGTCAGCTTCTGGAATAAGCTGATGATGTTAATTCACCTGGTAGCAACATAAAATCTATAAAGAAGAAAACAGAAGCTTTCTAATTTACTACAAAGAAGGTTGGTTGCAGAGTACAAGCCCAGAGGATGCAGTATATGTTCATGTCTCATAAACAAAATGTTGGGCAAAATCATAACATAAAGAATAACTTCTGTGAATGTGTGGAAAAAATCACATATTTTGAAACTGCACCAACAAATCACATTTGTATGCCCAAAGAAATTGAGACAAATTAAATCTGAAGAAATCCTGCTACCTTTAAGTCCAGAACTTTTGCCTTCTCATTTGCTATCAAGAACAGAGAGCCTGACATATACAAAATTATAATCTCTCCTCTCATTATACATGGGCATGAAGCTTGGTCCATCATGTGAAAGGGAGAACACACACTCGTGGTGTTTGAAATTCGGGTTTTGGACCTGAGAGGGGTGAAGAAACAGGAGGCTGGAGAGAAATTCATTATGAGGAGCTTCCAAGGTTTGTATGTACTCCTCACCAAATATTACTGGGGTGATCAGTTCAAGGAGGGTCAGATGGGTGGGCGGTGCATGCAGCACACATGGGAGAGATCAGGAATGCATGCAGGGTTTCAGCCAGAAACGCTGAACAGTCCACTTTGAAGACCTAGGAAGCATTTGCAGAATAATATTACAATCAATCTGAAAAAATATAACGTAAGGTATGGACTGGAAATCTGGCTCAGGATATGGACAAGTGGTGGGCTCTTGTGAAAACATTAATGAATTTTCAGGTTCCATAAAATATGAGGAATTTATTGATCAGCTAAAGAAATATTAGCTTCTCAGGGACTCTCCTTATTGTGATTAGTCAGTTAATTATTATAAATACAATTATTACAACCTTGCTTCTATCCATTTTTATGAGATGATCTACATGGTAGCCCTTTTAAGTCTCCTACTTTCAGAAGCCACATTTTCGATTGAGGGTATGTGATAAATAGCTGTCAGATATACATGTGACTTCAACAGCACAACACAGAGATTGGTTAATTTTGTGCAATGTACCTCTAGCGGTATGCCAGAAGTCAAGGCCAATAAATGTATTTAAAAAAGTACCATCATGCAAAACACGGCTACATTGCTAAGGTGACTAGTTTTGGCCTATTTTCAGGCCACCATCAGACCTACACATCAGAAACTATAACAAACAATACTCTCGTCTATACAACCTTAGAGAAAGAGGTCTGGTCCTTTACACAGATGTATACAACTGGTAAAAAAATGCATATGAATAGTGAAAACAAAGGGAAATAAAATAAAAATAGTTAGAAATATATACAAAATATATAAAAAGCTGTAATTTAAAACAAGAATATGATCAATAGCAATAAAATAAATGAGGTGGGCAGAGTAAAATGAACGATTGACATGCACAGCAAAGCTTCCGCTTGTAGTTTTACAGTGGGCGATCCAAAGTTGTCAGATATTTGCTACTTTTTGAAAGAGGGGCCATGGCGTTTTTACAGCAAATACGTTCTGTTCGTTATCATGTGTTAAGATCTGCAAAGAGAGGATGGTAAGTGTAACAGAAAAAATGGTTATTACTGTTGTAAAGGAATACAGGGTAAAGTATACATACAGTATTTACATTCGTTGTGGGCCGGGAGAGCTCAGTCGGTATAGCGACTCGCTGCGGGCTGGATGGTCCGGGGATCGAATCCCGAGGGGGGGGCGAGATTTTCCGTACCCTTCCAGACCGGCCCTGGGGCCCACCCAGCCTCCTATACAATGGGTATCGGGTCTTTCCCCGGGAGTAAAGCGGCAGGCTCGTGGCGTTGACCACCCACCCCATCTAGCGCCGAGGTTAAAGAAAGAGTAGAGCTATACCTCTACTCCTCGTGGCCTGTTCTAGGGTGAAATCTACCTTTACCTTCACATTCGTTAAGATAATAGACAGTAATTTTAGGTAGCTGACCTTGAGGAAATACACTGTTTAAAACCAACAATGCCTACCCCATACAATTTCAAACTAAACAAATGTTAATATTCCAACAACTTCGAAGACTTCTAATTATGTCCGTAATAAGGCACAACTGTTAAGAATACAAAATGATATTAAATTGCTATATACTGAAGAACATAATCTGAATCAGCAACCATATCACAGCCACCTACCAGGGGACTGTACAAGGGTTAACAAATGGCAGGCAAAATATAGCACAAACCGTCGCTGAAATATCCGACGACTATGGATCGCCCGCTATGCAACTATAAGCGGAAGCTGCGGTGTGCACGCCAGTCCTACATTTTAATCTGCCCATCTCATTTATTTTATTGCTTATTGATCGTATTCTTGTTTTCAAATACAGCTTTTCATGTACTACGTATATACACCTACAGTACATGAACATATTTCTAACTAACTTTATTTTATTTCCCTTTCTTTTCATTAATCATACGCATTTTGTTAGAGTGGAAACGGAATCTGGTGTCACACGGCGACGCACGCGAGGAGAAGTGAAGGGGAAAGAGGCGAATGGAGTGGGTAGCCAGCAGTCTTCAGCTTGACTCGGAACAGTCCATCCAGTGTTACTACAATCGTTCTCCCCCGACCCGCACTCCAAGAAAGCCA
>Ga0123357_10013420_pt1 | contig 10636 bp, 9 predicted proteins | sample TergutEmb28metaG_FD_89873 | JGI IMG/M metagenome (GOLD analysis project Ga0123357, IMG submission 89873) | Embiratermes neotenicus P4 segment gut microbial communities from Petit-Saut dam, French Guiana - Emb289 P4 | ecosystem: Host-associated > Arthropoda: Insects > Digestive system > Gut ...
ACACTCCCTGAGGATGGTCAAAAGGAATGACCGAAACATGTAGGAGTTATAACAAATTTTAAACAAAGTGATATGTTTTAAAGTATTCTATGTAAATAAATATTTTAAAAGCATATAACAATGCAAGTAGTTGATCCACATTTACAATCATAAACTATTGCACGGAACAAAAATGACAAAAAAAAATGGAAATAGTAATTAATAAAGTTCAGGGGTAATGCAGATTTCAGAAGGACAGTAATCTCACGGGTTTAGTGTTATTGTTCATTTCCGAATTGTCTCCCAGCGACAGTATCTTCTCTCCTCTCTCTCTCTCTCTCTCTCTCTCACTCACACACACACACACACACACACACACGCATATATATATATATATATATATATATACACGACGGAGAGTCAAATGAAAATGTTAGAAGTGTCATAATATATATATATATATATATATAAATATTTAAGGATTTCATTTGACTCACCCTCATATATATAGATCTCAGCTTGTTTGTGCCCCAAACAACCTACCGTCGTAAGGCAGGAACTCATACCTTGAGGGTGTGCGAACAGGCAGTGACGATGTCTGGTTTAAATAGAAACCATATGACGGGACACTGGGAAGCAGTTAATAATAAAGACATTCATAGTTTGAAGTCTTGTCCATATATTCGTGTTTCAGTGATGTTCAAATTAAAAAGTACGATACGAACTGGTAACAAAGCACACACGGAAAGGACAAAAGTGTACTACGCTGTTTCGAACAGAAAAGTAAACAAAAACAAGAACTGGGAGACGTGAGCCTAAGAGGAAGAAGTAATTGTGGATCTTGAATATGTTGATTAGATTCATCCGGCCAGTATAGAGGGCTCTTGTAGGGTAAATCAGTCCCATTACAGGCCCGAGGTCCCCACAGATTTCCAGAAAGTTAAGGTTCCCAGATTACGTGACAATGGCCCAGGATGGTGGTAAGGTTGTCAGTCTTACGCACCAGCCGCTTTTACCTCCAGGACATACTCCTGGTACTAATTTCTGTTAGAGGCTGAGTCGACCCCAGGGCCATAGTGCGATCGGAAGGATTATGTCAATGAAAAATTACAATGACACCATCTGGAATCGAACCAGCGTCCTTCCGGTTTGTAGCACGGCACCTTAACCACTGTGCTACCGCGGTCCCCAGGGGGCTCTTGTAGATACGATAAATAGCATAATGTCCATAGCGCAAATGTTAGCCAACACGAAAGACCGCGATGATTGTGGTGATTTCATTCGTTGAGTAAATACAATTGCAAATGGTCTATTCGGAAAGTTTTGAGAGATTATCTTGGCTTGTTTAACGACACCATCCCGGTGTTTGTGTGGTGCACTCGACAAAAATACGAACGGCCATAGCGAAGATATCGCGATTCAACTCAGTCACTTCCAAAAACATACTATATGAACTATCATAAAGTTATCCTAATGCTGAAGGCAATCAGAAAACTTAAATTTAGGAAATGACTAGGCCTGTAGTAAGAAACAGGATTTACTCTTTTGACATCTGAACGTGTTACAACTCTCCCGCATTTTGCGAAGAGGCATTAACAAATTAATATTTTAGTGGTATATAAATTTTCTAAAACTACCGGAGCTACTTCAAAATTATAGCAGGCTGGAATGTGACACAGAGTAAGTTCAATTCTGAACGCCCACAAATATTAGCAGCAACCGAAGAAAATTTCGTCGCCGGTGCGTCCTGGCGCCAGGTATTTGCGCACCGCTGTTACGTTCAATGATAAATGTAAAGCAACTGAGAAGCGTCCTTAAAAATGAAAACAAACAAGGAACAAAATAAGTACTTCTTTAAGATGACCAGGGAACATAGAAGTCACTCGATAAGGACCACTTCCAGTTACAAGCTGAAGACAGTATTGTTAAAGCTACATACTGTACATAGTCCATCGAGCATACGAAGTTCGCAATGAAATGAATATTTAAAGCGGAGGAAAGTCTTACTTACATTTTGGAATTTGTCTTTGTTCCTGACGTGTTGAGCAATAAACCTGGCGTCCTCAATGGTCTTCTCCATCTCGTGCGACGGCTTGTCGAACGTTGGACTGTGGTCGTGGGCACCGCACACCCCCGCCGCTCCGGCGACACATCCTGTTCCAGGACCGAACAGGTCGTCGTCAGCTCCCGGAAGTGGCAGTGGGGGTTCCCCGAAACAAGGTCCGTCACCTGGTGCGGCCATTTCAAAACGTGAGGGAGGTAAAGCAGGTATATCGTAGTCTGCACTGAATCTCTTCCCTCCATATGGAAAATATTTTTCCATATCTGATGGAACATCAAACACGCCTGTTAGAACGCCTTCTGGAGGTTTGAGTTCATCTTCCTCGTCATCAACTGAGTCTTCTGATTTAGGTCTCTCTATAAATAACACCTTTGGGAGTAACTGTATAAACAAACGGTGCACCCACGGTCTCATCCGATGTGTCACCGGTGACCGGAAATTGACGTTGAGCACGGCTATAGTGACCACTACCGAAAGAGTAACTAGTACCATGGTGAAAAGTAGGTACTTGCCGAGGAGGGGTACAGTGAGGGATGTCGGGGGTATAATTTCGGCGAGTAACAGAAAGAAAACAGTAAGTGAGAGGAGAATAGAAATACAGAGCGACACTTTCTCGCCCGAGTCAGAGGGCAGGTAGAACACCAGCACCGACAGAAACGATATTCCGACACAAGGGATGATCAGGTTGACCGTATAGAAGAGTGTCTTGCGACGGAGGGTGATATTGAAACTGATATCAAGGTAAGGCTCCTCGCAACAGCTGTAGAATTTCTCGTTCCGCACCGCTGGTACTCGCATGATGTCCCATTCCACCGAAAGATAGTAGTCTTGTAGGTCGATCCCCATATCTATCGTATCAGAGTCCGGCGACTGGGAAATATGGCGCAGATCCAGCTGTCAAAAAGTCACACACATATATCCCATGAAAGTCGTTTAAATTATTATATTGTCAGTAATATTAATAAGCATATAGAGAAACAGGGGCACAATTAGATAAGGAAAATTGGTATAAGCATGCAATAAAATCGGTAGAAACAAGTCATGAAAGTAAGATAACCACACTACATGAACCGTAACATTAAACAGGACAAAATAATTCACGATAATAATGTAAACATGTCTGGTTAATAAAAATCGCAATTGCAGGAGATATGTGATCAAGAAAGAATAGGAGAATGTTTTCAAATATAAAGAACTTAGGATAGAAATACATCCCACGCGGAAAGTGAAAACAAAAGTTATACCAGTAGTAACAGGAGCAATTGGAAACCACAACAAAAAAGTTCTGAACAACGTGAATAACACACCGGCCAAGCAGGAAATCAGCGAAATACTGAAAACAGTAACACTGGGCACTGAACACTTTACTGGCGGAAATGTTAATGTAAAAGTACACAATGTTTATCATGATAAACAGCACTACATGTACGTACCATAAATTGGAACCACAGTATATCTGAAAAATTGTATGTCCTAGAAACATGGTTTGTTTCAGGAATATAATTGTAAAACCCTACATAATTACAAATAATAATAGCGATAATAACAATAATAATTATTAGCCAACCATTTTCTTTAATTATTTGACAGACGCGTTTCGACGTATGACACATTGCCAGCAACTCATCCCGTGCTAAAATGGTTTGTTAATAAAAGACAAAGAAAGCAAAAGTTAAGTTGTCACCGTGCACGCCATCAGAAGTTATAGAAAGTGGTTGGTATACCTGCACTAATTCTTAACCTCGGTATTACGTTGAGGTAAATTTTGTCGTTGACAGTTTTATCATGCTGTGAGTACGTGTTGTTACTACCTAACTGACCCTAACTACTGTCACTGTTTGATTGACTTAGTTCCACACGAATTGAAATGAATACAGTAATTTAAATCACAACACAAATCTACTTTCGAATGCAGACATATTAATGGCGGCTGTATACAGCTGGAACTTCTCATGACCGTCTGGCTATACACTAAAAGTGGAGCATCAACAACAAACGCTTTCTTCACTGCAAGCTATTCTGAAGTGCTCAGGTTATTACGGTCTGCTGTAACATACAATGCAATCTTTTGCTGTGTGGTTGCATGCAAACTTTTCGGTGGAACCTGCTGCACTAATAACCCTGAAAATACAGACAGAAATTTCCTTCGAAACGTTCGCAATCACCGATCAGACTGCACGACGTCGTAAAACGGAAAAACGCAATAAAAAATTTCACATTCATTGAGACCTCAAATATCAAATTTTAAAGCGGTCTATTTATTATTCTGCAAGTTCACTCTACATGTTTCGGGCGCCAACCACACGCATCAACAGGAGTACACAAAACTGTAACTTCAGCCTCCGGTACTGGTCAAGCATTGTTGACAGCTTGCGAGCAAGCTGCTAACGATCCTGTATGACATAGACCATTGCTGTGTTTACAGTGAAAGACTCCTGAGGATGGACAGAGGAACTGCCCGAAACATGTAGAGGTTTATTCCAAAAATAAATTTGAGAAATTAGTGCATCTAGTTTGTTTTATTATAAGAATTTATCACGATGCACGGTCACCTGAACATCAAACATTTCCATAATTTAATACTTTCTGCACATTCTAATGTTTTAATGTTCGAATTGGCTTTATATAAAGCCGAATATGTAAACAAACATTTGTATTTTTATTCATTATATTGTTTCGAATAAAATGGCTCTATACGTTTTTTTATGTTGCACGCCAGGGGCTGACCGACACAAACACTATTAACGAATCCGTTATTTTGGTAAGTACTTCCTGCTTCGAGTTTAAGATGTGAGAATTACTGTCTTTCCGTCAATTTGAAATCCCGTATTCATTTCCATTAGTACGTGAAAAAACCTCTCTTTTACAGTAAGTAAGACCTGTAACATTTTTTCTAGCGTCAATATGAAAGTTTGACCGAGATAAATGAAGTAAGCGGTGCCACTTCTTATTCGTATTCGCGACTGGAAAGAACTACGAGAAGTTGTAACGTCTGTTAACCTTCAGGTCACCCAATCGATATAAGACTAGCGGAAACTATTGAAAAATAACTGTAAGAGTTAGTTACCCATCGATGTTCACAATTTATGGTTACAAAAATTCCAACTACGTCAAATTTTCCACATAAAAGTCAAAATTTCGAAACATCACAATAACTGTAAATATGAAGAACTTCCACACAAACACTGCAATTGTTTTACCTGTATGGTTTATATTAATCTCGAGTACCATGAGTAAATCTTCGTGTTTATAACAACGAAACCCAAAATTAAACGCAAACTTCAAGCGGCCACCATAATATTTTTCCAATTCTACACAATACCGAAACATGCCACGCACTGTTGCTAAATATTTCCAAACAGACATTCATGGCCTTACATTAAAGGACTCCAATGCGGGGCCCACCTCAAATTTTCGCACGAAAACCATATTTGTTATGAATGTAATCATGAAAAGTGCAGGGGCGTCTAGTGTCACGTGTTTCATACATATTCTGTAACAGACCAATAAAAAGGACTTGAGGAACTTAAAGGAATGACTTTTAAACGTCCTGGGACGTAACGCCATGTAGACTGGTATATAAATACAGACGTGTTGAGAACGTGCTGCCTCCATATAAATGGAAGGACTAGTTTAAAAGTTTTTCAAGGACATGTGGATAAGACAATACGGGCAGCTGGCACTCTTCGGCTACCCTGACTGAGGTTTTTCCGTGCTTTTTCCTCAGTCGTAAGGCAAATGCCAGGGTAAAACCCGCAAAGGTGGGGCATGGCCCGCACTTTTCCAAAATTTTTGTGTTATTCTATGTATTGTTTGTTTTGTGTCGTTCTGTGTATTGTTTGTGTGTAAATGTGTACTGTACTACTGCCACCGGGCGGCTACCCAATTGCAGGTAACAAAAATATCGTCATATCATCATATATGGCCTTGTACATAAAATGAAAGGCTATAACACTTCCTTCACTAGAATCCGGTACAATGCAGTCGAAATTCTGAATAGACTACGGGATACACGATCTGGGGTTCCAATTTAGTTGGGGTCAAAACCTTTACCCTTCACAAAACCCCCAGGACTACTCTCGATCCCCAGCCAAATTCATAATTAATAGGTGACGCTTATAAAGCTGATGGGGCTTTCAGTTGAAAATGTACAGGTAGATAATGAATGAATCTATACTTTTACACGCACGGTACAAAACTCAACAACCCCCACAGGGACAAGTTTGCCTTCTGCATTTTTCACATGCTGCATTACGTTCAACAACTGTCAATAAAATCACACACGGTATAAAGAATGAACCGCACACCAAACGGCCACACGAGGCCCATCTTCTGTAGTCCCTCTTGTGGTAGAGCTACGTGTGCGTCGAAGGTTCGTGACCACATGAGAAGTTTATATATGAGAGAACTAACGTTGTAGTAACTTTAATGGAACAAAATGTACTGCAAAAAATGAGAGAGTTTTGAATTCTGAAAGTGCTTAAACTAAGTCAAAGTCCCTGCAAATATAAACCGGACCCACAACATACCCTAAGAACGGTCTCCCTAAAATCCATCTGGTTGTTATTCTTTTAACTATCTATCCGCGTAACAAACGCCGCAAGAGGCATATGATGTGTTGCTAAACATTCAATTCTTCTCGAACGTGAACGAATGTCAGAATAACCCAGCGTCACAGCGTTACAGTCCACAAAATTTGAATCTTTATACGGTCGCTTCTCAAAACTTTTACCGAAATGACTTCTGAACGTATATTTTGTCTCTCGCGTGTCCATTTCAGGTGTAATCAGCGAATCTAGTACATTAACTAGCAAAAGTGAAATCTAATTTACATGTCTACATCGCTCATTTTGTCAAGAATGGATATGAAGCCCCTTAAGGGCTAACTAATCCGCCAAGTAAGGTTACACTCGTCCTAACGCATTACGTGATAGGGGTTTATAAGGAAATGGAGGTAAGGCTCCAACTTTCTTAACAATGACAGCAAATGAAGTTTAGTCAACGTTTCAATTTCCGTCCTTCTTGCATCAGGAAAACAGCTGTAGCATTGCAATGTTTAAGATGCTGGGTTAAGCCCTGCGCGGATCTGGACATTGCGGTAAAATGAAGAATTCGCTCTCTTGCCGAAAATGGAATATCGTTCACGTTCTTGACTAGGCGAACCTAAATAACAAGTAGCTAATAAATTTTAAAAAGCACGTAATATGGAAAACATACTTACTTAATTAATTACTTACTTATTCCGTGGAGCAGAGTCCTTCTTGAAAAGCTAATCGGTTCTCAGCTAGTCAAGGAACTCCACGCATTTTATGGAACCCGAAGGTCCATTAACGTATACACAAGAGACCGCTACCTATTCATATCCTGAGCCAGCTCGACCCAGTCCATAACCACACATCCCACTTCCTGAAGATCCATCTTAATATTATCTTCCTATCTACGTCTGGGTCTCCTAAGTGATCTAATTCCCTCAGGCTTCCCCACCTGTATACGCCACTCCTCTCCCCCAAACGCGCTGTATGCCCCGCCCATCTCATTCTTCTCGACTTTTTAATAATAAAACCAACTAGCTGCACTACTTTCTCAAATTTATTTTTGGAGTAAAACTCTACATGTTTCGGACAGTTCCTCTGTCCATCATCAGGAGTTTTTACTGTAAACACGGTAACGGTATTTATCACACAGGTTTGCTGACAGCTTGCTAGCAGTATCAGGACGGAACTCAGCGGTACCACAGTGGTTAAGGTGCTGTGCTACAAATCGGAAGGTCGCTGGTTCGATTCCGGATGGTGTCATTGGAATTCTTCATTGACATAATCCTTCCGATCGCACTATGGCCCTGGAGTCGACTCAGCCTCTAACAGAAATGAGTACCAGGAGTATTTCCTGGGGGTAAAGGCGGCCGGTGCGTAGGGCTGACAACTTTAACACCATCCTGTGCCGTTGTCATGTAATCTGGGAAACTTAACTTCCCGGAACCCTCTGGGCCACTCCACTATTTTACCTTTACATTACATTAGAGTTCGTGCATTCACGTTCGGAGCATATCGGTGAGATCAATATTATCGAAGTACGCTTCCTGAAGATTCATTTATCCTAAAAATTTTCTCTAATTTTAGCCTTGCTATTTATTAATCTTTGCTTCCCAAGGCAATTTCTCATAACAAAATTCTGCGGGTGTTCACAGTGTGTTCCACTTGAGTCAATCGTGTCATGTCTCAGCTACAGAGAACAGCAGCAAGGCTGTTTATTGTAGCTAAACATTTAGTGTTGCGGAACTAAGTACCCTGATAACAGCTTCTGGACGAAACAGGAGCAAAACACTCCATCATTTCCAGCTGTCACAAGAACAAGAATACAAATGTTGATCTCGCGGGTTCGAATTGGATGTTGGTTGTGATGTTTACATCGCCGCCAATCATAACGCTGTTCATCTCAGTCTATTCAATTTCGGAGTTCTACAGACAAAACCCTTACGGCTGAAAGGTAAGACGCCACGGTATCCTCGTCTCGGTTTACCCACGGCCGTAATCATCTACATGGGAGTTTGTCAGTTTGCGTTGCTCTTCTGAGTAGCTCCTGGCACAAAATGATCGAATGAAACAATAACATTTGCGCTAGTATCCACAGAATACGATACGAAACGAGTCGTAGACAGAAACACGAGCACATTCGGGTTCAAGAAATTTGGAATCGCAGAAAATGTGTTTGATTATTGAACACTTTAGCACTGGAAAGTGATTTTATGGACTTAACTTTTACGGAAAATAAGGAACACATGTTTGAGACAATAAATTACGTCATAAACGCACAACCATATACGTCACTTCTCCTTTCTTTCTCTCTTCCTCTCTTGCTTTCTTCTTTCTTCTTTCATTTCTTTATGGTTGATTCTAAATGTGTTCTTAATTATTTAGTTTTCATAACTTAAATGATAACTGAATTAATGGAAAGTAAATTCCAAAGGATGTGCAATCAAACAATAATGACCTAATTTTAGATAATATTCCGGAATTTGGACGAAATGTGGAAGTCACACAAAATTTTAGTCGATATATTTGTTAAATCCCTAAAATGAGAATATGCGCGTTATTTACAAAACAAACATATGCACAGACCAAATAAAAACATTATTTGTTGTGTATACGTCCTGTGCTTATGTTTGTTTTGTAAATAAAACACAGAAGCAGTCGATACAATTTGTCTTTGGACCAAGCTGTTAGCATAAAACACACTGCAGTATTTCCCTCATGGCTCAAACGGCTGTAGACATACCACTTACAAAGTTAAATAATTTCGCCTTTGGATAGAAAATAAGGAAGTAACAGTTAAATTCATGAACAAAACGAAGTAATGGACTGATTACTGACACTGTAGTCAACATAATGCAAAATCCAGTTTCCTGCACCTCTGCTTCCCCTTAACACGTTGAAGTATGAAATTAATCTAAATTACAGTCAAAATGTTACCTCTACCCTCAATGGACACCCGCCCCTTCACCATCACAAACATCAACATGTTAATACTAGGCAAATATCTGTTGTCTTTTGTGAAAATCGTATGGTACAAGCAGACAAGACCTACGGATATAACGCGAAATCTATGTACATCAAAGTAGGCAACTAAGTTTGATACTGTTAAACAAACAACTATGACGCACAAAGGGGCAATATACAGACCAGGTAGCCATCGTAGGTCCAGGAACCAAACTTCATGAAGCATGTCTGTTCGTCGAATGGGAAGTACTCAACATCGATTTCACAGAAAGACTTGTAGATGGCCGGAGGTTTCCAAACCACTTTGCCTGTGTGATGGAGAATAGCCTTTGTCATGATGGTCACCTCGTAGTTTCCATCGGCACTGAAACACATTACACACTTTCAAGGGGACCCTGTTAATTATAACACTATTAACTTGCAAGCCTTGGAGCCCTGCCAATCAGAGGAAGGGCGCAAACTTTATGAGGGATGAAGGATAGAGTAATGGTCTATAAAGGGCAGGATTTCTGCTCGGAAATTTTCGTCACAGAAAATGTTAGGTTTAGTTCATTATTAATTAATATTACTTGCAGTACTATTAGTCTACCATGCACTATGATATTACATGCTGGTGTGAGTTCTAAGCCATATCTAACAGTGTTAACTCTAACAAATTTAGGTTAAAGATTCTAACTAATCCCAGGACCTAGAGGTACGAAATGTGGAACAGGTGCGTTTGAGTATTCTCTGCACTATGTGTTTACTCTGGAGAGGATAGTTGTCTTTTATTAAAAAAAATTGTTTATAATCATATTATTGTAAACAAGGGCAGTAAACACTGTCAAACCTCAACCACAGACACGCCACATTTAATGTGTGCAGCACTTCCTTTTTAAAAGATATTCTAAGTTCAATAAGAGCCATACTCAGAAGATATGATTTAAATACAACTTAAAGCTGCTTAACACTATACACCACGAAACAACGAAATACATACTTACTTACTTACTTACTTACTCCATGGTGCAGAGTCCTTCTTGAGAAGCTAACTGGTTTGCCGCTAGTCAAGAAATTCCCCGCATTTCACGGAACCCGAAGGTTCATTACCGCACTCACA
>Ga0123357_10013421_pt1 | contig 10636 bp, 5 predicted proteins | sample TergutEmb28metaG_FD_89873 | JGI IMG/M metagenome (GOLD analysis project Ga0123357, IMG submission 89873) | Embiratermes neotenicus P4 segment gut microbial communities from Petit-Saut dam, French Guiana - Emb289 P4 | ecosystem: Host-associated > Arthropoda: Insects > Digestive system > Gut ...
GAGTGCGGTAATGAACCTTCGGGTTCCGTGAAATGCGGGGAATTTCCTGACTAGCTGCAAACCAGTTAGCTTCTCAAGAAGGACTCTGCACCATGGAGTAAGTAAGTAAGTAAGTAAGTGCATTTGTTGGTTTCGTTACCGTGTGTAATTGCTCATTGCACGGCCCTAGGCTGCGGTTCTGTACGAAATATTTTTTTAGAGAATTTGGATATTTAATATGGACGACATATATATATATACATATATATGTATATATATACCTATATATATGTATATACCTATTACGATCTGAGCCGGTTAATCATAAATACAGAAGACGAGGTTAAAACACAGATTAAATTGAAAAAATCTACTATTCATCACCTTTTTTTTCACGTACGCTTGTAACTTTAACGAACAAATGTCTAGGTCACCAAACAAAGTGAATGTATAAAAATACGGGAAAGAGCATTAGTTTTTCTGTTCGGATTCAGTGCACGTGTACAATACATTTGTTATGTAATCAAAAATGTCAATCAATAATATTTATCATAATGAATATCTGGTCAATTGTATAAAATGAATAACGGTGTTGGATATGAAATTTCCTTCTCATTTAACAAATAATACAACATGCGAATTTCAGAATATTGATATGAATGGCTGTGAATATAGGCATATTATTAATAATAATGATGGCGATGGTGAAACAGTGAAAGGGTCGGGGAGATATGTCACGAAAGAACGGAGAGCAGCAGGAAATAAAAATAAATATAAGAGAAAACATTGATGTAAGACGTGAATACATTTCTGTAATGGGTTTTTTATCCGACTCGTATATTAAGTTAATTTTACGTCACCTTTTGTTTGCTGTTGCCTGGTCTCCATACATTCGTCAGAATTCTGACATGTCTAGAATCTTTTATATTGAAGATTTGGAATCATTATCGATTATCAGTTAGGCCTACAAAGTAGACGCTAAAGTACGTTTGTAAGGAAAAGTAGTGGTTTCGTGCTTCTGGATGGAGGTAACTTCAGAGCAAATTCAGAGCAGTAAATAACATTTATGGCCTGAATTGTCACCTTATTGTGTAGGAGACCTATGCTAATGGATAAAGTGCTCTATTATTGTGTGACCATGCACTTAATGCAATGCATTTCACTGTTACTTTCTCATTTTTTTTATTATTGTATGAGGTCAGTGTTTGTCCCTGTACTCGCATGTCTTGACCAAGTCTTTGTAATACTTTGTAATAAATTACGTTTCCTTCTGTTCCGTCGAGGAGGAGGAGTTTGGAAAGTCACGTCGAACTCATGCACGTAGTACGTGAAAACCATATTGAGTACTGGCATGGGTTAACGTGGTCACCAAAGTATAGAAGGCAGAATGATTTTAAGCTGGTTGTGAAAGTAATAGTTCGGAAATGTATGGAATAGAGTCATTTGCCTTAGAATAGGGTACAGGACCGAAATCTTGTAAACATTCATTCATTTTGTTGTCTGCCTTACGGTAGCGCTTTCAAAGCGAATTCTCGACAGGATGAGATGTAACGCTTTCTCTCTCAATTTCGAGGATCCTGCCTTTTTCTTAAGGTCATCCTGTAGCTGCTTACATCTTCTTCCTTCTCTTCCCGTTTGTTCTAGCCTTCAATCCATCTGTCCTTCAATATCGTGTTTTAGAAGGCAGTGAAGATGTGACCAATTCCGTCAGCCGCCATTCCTTTTTATTATTCTATTTGTGGGTTATTCCTCTTCTCCTTGGTCTTTTTAACACTCATTTCTCACATGATCGGTCCAGCTGATCTTCTCCATCCTTCTCCAATACCACATTTCAAACCTTTCCAGGTACTTTCGATCTACGTTCCGAAGTATCTGGTAAACATTGCAAGTAAATTGTTATTGTGTAAAAAGGCTGTCCAGCGATAATAAAATTCTCAAGAAGAATTGTAATACTTGGAGTTGCCGTAGACTCATTGTGCTTGCGCATGTGAATAACAGCACTTCATTATTGTTAACGGGCACCGATTCGTTAATTTTATATGAGAGTTTTTAAGATATCCTTGCATTATTCACCTGGCTGCAACTCATTAGAGTACTCAACATTCCTACCCAAAATATTTTCAAGTGGTTCCTAGCCAATGCCTAAAATTTTGCAAATACATATTCACCGGTACCCATATGCTACCCATTTTCATAAATTGGCACGGTACCTAACATAACTTATGATTTATAGAACACATTTTAAGGGTCCAAAATCTTCCACGAATATTGAAAATGTATTTCTTTATTCTTGGGATGGGACTGACGATGGCTACTAACAGTAGCCGAAACATGTGGCTGACTTATTGACTAGTAAAATTGTGTTTTGACTGAAAAGACTTTCAATTTTAGTTTGTTTTAAACACAGTAGGGATTATTCACATTAAGATAACTCATCTTACCAGTGGGCCAGTGAGTCATCCAAGCAAAGATCACTAGGATTTGCGAAACTTCTAAATGTGTAAACGTCAGAGTGCTTTATGTACCTTGAATAACAAGTTAAAAGAGCAGATAATAATAACAATGATTATCTTTTAGTATATTTCTGAGGTTAGACGAAGAATTAATCACGTCCGCAATATATACCTACTCGTAAAATTAAATGGTGTGTGAAGTCACAGTTGAACAAAACTGCATCTGAAATACAGACTGTGTAAACACAAATTTTCGAAGCAGAAAACCGATGATGTAGAGCTCAGTACTATGAAGTAATCGTCCCTACGTTCATCCATTTCCTAGCCTTGCTATCTTAAGTCATTGTAACGTAAATCCATTTGTGGGTCGTAAATCTAAGTGTAATATACACTGATTTATGAACGTTATGGTGATTTGCTTATAGCCTGTCCGTAGAGGAGTAACATACTATCTGATACGTTTTAACAGTACAGACTTTCCTGTGGTTTAATTTATCGTAATGTGATCGATGTTTAGGATTGAAAATTCACGTCCGAATTTTATTTTGATTGTCCACACCCTACAACTTTCGGGGTGTAGAATCTCCATCGAAGTATTTTATTGTGATAGGCTGAAGTTTTCTTCTGTTTGAACCTAGTATTATAACCGAAACACAAATTTTACTTTAATTACTGACTTACTAGGATAAACTAAAAGGCGAGACACATGCGACTTCTCACAGTCAAAAAAATTGTTCGTTGATAATTTTGGCAAACATATAGCCTATATTTTTAGAATTTGCAACTCCCTTGATATTTATTTGTGTGACAGAAATTCTGGAGTAATTAAAATTTATGTGTAGATCACTTTAACATTGCTTGTGAATTGATTCATTGAAGAGTATGCTAAATAATTGATATAAAGTGACATGCCAACTTGATGCAACTAGGTAATTTTATTGATGTATTCTTAGCTCGACATGTTTCAGGTACATACGCACATCATCAGGAGCATTGTATGTTGAGTTGCAGCATATGGTTTTCTGCACCGAGTTTTTGGACGGGAGGTGGTCTTGAGAGCCGCTGCGTAGGTCGTGTGTGCGGTGCGGATGGTGCCGTGCACGGCACCATCCGCACTGTAATGGGTAATAGGGGTTTTCGCCCAGCCTAAACTGGCCATATTGTGAAGCTGACAACTGGTCGCCCCGGTCGCCCCTGTAGTGGCGAGTTTGCATGATCTATACAACCAGTGGCCCATCCGTCCTTATGGATTCGACAAAGGCAGCTTAAATTTACCGCTATAAATCATTAACTTATCTTTGTTCTGTGTCACTTGGAGGCGACCTCATATGTCTATCGTGTTATGAACGGTAAATGCCTTCGAAACGGAACTCTCCAGTTCGAACTTATAGCGATGAGATTTGTGTGTATGGTTGTTACTGCGTTATTGCGCTCAGGTTTGCCTGTCAGTGACAAATCAATGATCCGTCATCACCTGCGTGCCTAAGAGAGATATGCTTGCTACAGCTCAATGCACTTGCAGTGTGTAATGCGTTGCAAATTTGTTTTAACTGGAATCTATGCTTATTTGGATGATCCGCTAATCACTCCATGTCTGTCACAGCTGATACCAAATCCCAAATTGTCAGATAGTTACTTGATAAGCAGTGTTGTTTCATGGTTAAACAGACGCTATGATTTGAATGACAGGCTGTATACCATTATCATTGTTGTTATGTTAATGATTTATGTGGCTTCCCTAAGTGATGATAACACAGTGGCGTGTACATAGTTAAATTATGGGATTTGTTAAATGCAATTGTCATACGCAGCACGTCTAAGTGGTTTAATTCCGTATCCTATTAAGCTTATTTGAACGATAAGTGTAGCTTGATAAAGACATACTCCATCGGGTTTCAGTGCAGTCACAACTTGTCATGTTGCGTGGCTAGAGACTCGGAGTCACAAACGTTGCAATAAACAGCGTAGTTCCAATTGGGGAGCTTGCTTTTGGATGCCAGTGTAATGAATTAAAGCCATTATTTAGTTCGTGTTTCTGGATGGTCTCTAATTTTCCGAACATACGCATATTACTCGTATGTGCTTATATATGTATGTATATATATATATATATATGTCGACTCGCCACAGGCTGGTTGGTCCTGGGATCGAATCCATGTTTGAGCGATATTTTCCGCACCCGTCCATACCGGCCCTGGGACACACCCAGCCTCCTACACGTTGGGTACTGGGTTATTCCCGGGGGTAAAGTGGCCGCAGAATGACCTTCGTTACCGCCTATCCCATCTAGCGCCAAGGTTAAAGAAGTAGAAGAGCTATAACTCTGGTCCTTCATGGCCTTCTCTGGTGAAATTTTATGTTATTTCTCAACCTAGACGTGACAAATGGAGTATATTTTTACATGTTTTCCTTCTTTTGCAGGTAAGTAGCCTGACTTCCTCTACGTCAGCCTCAATTGGTGCCGTAGTTCTACGCCTGATGTCGTCAGGTAGGCAGCATATTAATTTTGCCATTTACATGTAGTTGCGGTTAATGATATTTGATAATAACAAGGTCCTGCATGTAACATGTTTCTGAGAGATTTCAGTCCAGTTCGCATCTGCAGTACATATTAATGTAATCCATTTTATTGTGAATCTTATGTTTATTGGACCGCGCATCATCTTGATAGTTGAATAAAGAGAGACCAACTTGATGTCACTTGCTTTATTATTTCATTATTTAATACTCAACATGTTTCGGATGTTAATACATCCATCCTCAGGAGCTTGCGACTTACTTGTTGAGTTATTTCATGGGTTGTATCGCTCTGGCTGAGCACTAGTGCCTCAGCCTTCATACGGATACCACACCACCACAGCCAAACCACAACGTAACACCAACACACATCGAACCAGAGCAATACCACCCATGAAATAACTCAACAAATAAATCGCAAGCTCCTGAGAATGGATGTATTAACATCCGAAACATGTTGAGTATTAAATAATGAAATAATAAAGCAAGTGACATCAAGTTGGTCTCTCTTTATTCAACCATTTTACTGTGTTTATGCCATTACTTCGCCGTCTTCCAAATGAATATTTCTGCGAAATTTATTGGAGTAACCCTCCTAATACGTGTACAGCTATCTTTGCGTTCTTTCTGTCGTAGTAGCAGAACGTCATTTTCCATTTCGTCGCTCTTTGACGCAGTTCTGACAGTGGGGCGCGTAGAGTCGCAATTAGGCCTTCGTTCCCTTATGAACGTATCCGTGCTTTTTCGCGTAATGAATGCAGCTACTCCTACTCACACACATTCTTTCATGTGATGGGGAAATTTCATTTTATGGAGCCCAGATTTGCGTTAACTTGTTCATAGATGCCCAGCTCCCAGACTGCAAACTGGCCCGCATGATTATCGTTCACACCCTGAGAACCCAATTCGTCAACGTCTGTTTTAATATTGTCCTTCCATTTACACTCAGGTCATTCAAATAACATAATCTTTTCAGCTTCTCAAATTAAATTATTTATGACAAAATCTTCTGACAACATAAACACCCTTCAGGTTATTAATGAATGTAATAATGTATAATGTTCACACCTGATGGGTTATGTATTTAGTCTGGGTTGAAATTGTTTAGTGATATTAAACACTTTCCTGTTGACTGTGTGGGTCTACAAATGTTCTGTTCCGTTTCTGATAGGCACTTTGCATGCTTCGCAGTAATTTTCCTTATGTTTGTGTAACAAGCTCTGATTTCAGGGAGAGTACAAGCCGATCTGCAACCGTGGGTGGAGGGTTTTGTTGGAGTAACTTAGGAGAGGCTTAGGTTTGTAGCAAACAGTAGACACACGAAATTAATGAACGAAATAGAGAGTAGATGTACGTTAATGAGAATGTCGTACGCCATTTAATACAAACGGAATATAGAGTGTACTTTAATGATCAAATGTGTCTGCAGCGCCGAGGGAAATGGTTTGGCGGTTACCAAACAAAAACCAATCTGTGACACGACACACAATCATTCATACGAAACAAGGCATTGGGAGCGATACAGGGCGACAGCTGGCACTTAAATTATTCCAAAGCATTAATTTGCCATAAAGTTACAATGAAATTGCTGTATTAAGGCTAAGTTACCGATGTCTTTCCGATGTGTTATTTTCGAATTTGATACGTTGTTCATTCTTTATATCAGCATGATCATTAAGACATAAGAGATTAAACTCAAAATGACTTCAGTTTTTTCGGAAGTATCTTTAGTGAACATACAGAAAAGGAAACACAGAACTCTTTGCTGTACTGCAAATAGGAAATTGAGTTGATCTTATAATTTAGATCCTACACAAAACGGATCAACATTATCGTAATAGAACAGATGATAGAAAATTCAGGACTGCTAATACAGAAGCTAATATTTACCTCGAACTTCAGTCAGATGCGTTGATTTTAACAACTTCTAGTAAATACACGAAATGGATTTATTTTTTAGATATTGATATTCGCTGAAATAGTTACAAATTTTCCCCTCTTTCTACGAAACATATTCACAAGTGCCAGCTACTGGAAACTGTCCTGATGCAGATAAATCCGATTTCGTCCTAACATCCCATTTCTTGAAGTCAAGATTATAATCCTACCTACTCCTAGGTCTTCCAAGTTTTCTGTTTACTTCAGCTTCTCCGACAAGTGGAGAAAATTGTTTAACCTTGCCTTATTTTCGCCGTTATACCCCTCAAAGTCGACGGAAGTTTTCATTTAAATGTTCTCCCTGAAGACTTGATCTACCGATATACAGATATGAATACCCCAATTTTGTGTAGTTATTTTAGTATAAGCAGTCATTTGTCATATAAACTTGTCACACTTAAACTCGTTACTTTATTCTCTTTGTACAGCTGTATTGTTATTCTTCGTGAAGTAGCACGCATTTATACGTCGTTTAGGTACCCACCTTCGAATGATCTCAACAGAAAAGCATAAACGTTTGTATGGGGCATTGTAAGAAGCCTATAAGGAAAAAGGTAGCGAAAATGTTTTAATCTTCTGAGTTTTGGCTCCGCGCACTGCTATTTCTTAGGTTTTTATTAATGTTTCGGTGATAACCTGCTGTCTCCATCATTAGAACATTTGCATTTTGCGGCTGTAGACTTGCTCGATATGCAGTGAACCACATTTCACACTACACTGCCATCACCCATATATCCATAATTTAAAACTTCACCGCCCTTGTAACCTTAAATGTCGCCTACCGTTAGACTCTTTCCTATGCTTAAGTGCACGTGACTAAGCGCTGATGGGTGTTTGAATGTATGATGCATAGATCTTAATCTCAGGACTATGTGCAGAAGGAGAATGGTATTGAGCTTCATGTTCCGGCCCCTTCGCTCCCGAGGAAAGTTGCTATCGATTAAGGCAGTGGGAGTCTTCGAGAGAGGACCATCTGCGATGATAAAATTTCGCGGTGTTTGCCAGGAATCTAACAGCGACACCCGGGTCGTAAACAGTCACGTAACTGACTGAGTCCTACAATCATTGCAACATTTCTTTGTGACTTCTGAATATCTGAAAATTTACTACGTCGATCTCATAAATTTCACAGTATGAATCTCGTTAGATTTCTGTGCGTGCTTCGCGTATTTCATTAGGACATCTTCTTCGTATCTCACAGCACGGCAGTAAGAATAGTGTGCATGTCTTTGATTTTTATTTGTAGTATATATAACAACACCTCACCCAATATTGTGCGGGTGATAAAACCGAGAAGAATGAGATGGGCTGGGCATGCGGCGCGTATGGGTAAGGAGAGGGGTGCATAGGGTCTTGCTGGGGAAACCGAAGGGAAGGAGACCACTAGAGAGACCTAGGAGTAGATGGGTGGATAATATTAGGATGGATCTCCAGGAGGTGGGATGTGGGTACATGGATTGGATTGGGCTGGCCCAGGATAGAGACAGGTGGCGGACGCTTGTGAGTGCGGTAATGAACCTCCTGGTTCCGTGAAATGCGGGGAATTTCTTAACTAGCTGCAAACCAGTTAGGTTCGCAAGAAGGACTCTGCACCATGGAGTAAGTAAGTATATGTAATAACGCTATAGTGCCGAATGTTAGTACGATTTTGAAGGACAAATTAAGATAAGAACAATTAAAGCAAGAACAGATACATTTTGTTTTTCCATTAGGTCTAGTGGTGTTTGATATCTCAGTAGAATCACCACGGGATGTCACTCATCAGTAGTGACTAACTGTTGAAAGAATTCAAAAGAATGAGTCGTCGCCCGATTGAACATATTGTTCCAACATTTCCTTTAGGGACCAGAGGAAAGCCACGAAAATATTCAAGATACTCTCTGTGTCTCCGCGATAACATAGTTGGTTGAGGCACTGAGCTACAGCCCGGAAGGTCGCGGATTCGATTTCAGATAGTGTCGTTTGACCCTTGGGGTAGACTTACCCTCTAACAGAAACCAGTACTAGGAATATCTCCGGGGAGATAAAGGCGGCCGGTGCGTTGAACTGACAACCTTACCACCTTCATGTGCCAACTGTCTTGAAATTAGGAGCCTCGACCTATTGGGACCCCAAAGCTAGTACAGGAATTGCTTTACCTTTGTATTCTGTGCCTCGGCCGAGTTTCTAACCTGGAAACTACCGAAAACAAGCCATAAGCATCGCCTCTCGAGCCAGATGCTCGGCTATTAAATGTTTAATTACTATTCTGTGAATACACAAACTTACATTTTCGCACCTTTGGACCTTTTTTCATGCTGATGAACCTCACGTCAAAGTCGGATTAAATCATGGGCTCAGGGCTGCAGAGCGCTGGGCTACAATGCGTGACCAACACATACAGGGACTTTGAATTTTGTTGATTACGTTCCCTGATGGAAATAGCCCGTACATAAAGACTCTTTTTCGGAAGATCTAGGTAAAAGGAGCAGTACTTTAAGCGATGATGGGAGTTGTAATGGGTATACCGTTTGTGGTTGGGCAGCAGGTGCCGAGTTACATGTGTGTATGCATTAGTCAGAGTGTGGGAACAGTATGAAGATATGTGACGTTTCTACATAATTAACGTCCTTCTTGTCTGAAACAGTTTACTGTCGTTTATTTTCAGAGCTGGATGTGGTCACATAGTTATAGGCGTTGTCCCTAACTACACAACCCGTTGTATCTTGTTTAATAGCTTGTAACTGTACCAGCTTTGGTCACGGAATATTATAAACTTTAAAACAGAGTATTATCTAATTATTTCTTAGCTACTGGAAGGTTACAACTTCACAAGAAAATACCTAGAAAATTTACCTTTTTCTTAAAAATATTTTCCTTTATATAACTTTGAAACAATTTCTATGATATCACTGTTATAAATAAATGGTTTGATATTATTTGTGGGGTTGTACATTCGATTTGATCTGTCTTGGTTTCTGCAGCAAGTTTCGTCTACATTGACCCTTTTCGTATGATCATGCTATGACGTAAGCTGTGGTTTTAAGCTGAAGAGCTGGTATCCTTATATGGAGTGTAGCTGTTGATACGCTGAAGAGGCATTCGACGAATCCAGACAGATATTTTGAGATTTTAAGACTTGCACATGGCGACTGCCCCAGTATTGAGAAATGCAACAGGACCGTTCATTTTAGTAAATGAATTCAGACACGTGATAAGTTTTTGAAAAATTTACTTTATATCCATAACTTGGTGTTTTGTAAAGTGCAGGCAGTAGTCATGGCGAATTGTACGGAGCGTTATGTTTGCTCTAAAGCAATCAGCTTGTAGGATTTAGGACATGTGGCAATAAACATAGGACATGTGGTAATAAACATAGGACATGTGCCGATAAACAAAGACATGTGGCAATAAACATAGGACACGTGGAAATAAACATAGAACATGTGGCAATAAACATAGGACATGTGGCGATAAGCAAGGACATGTGGCAATAAACATGGGACATGTGGCGATAAACATAGGACATGTGGCGATAAACAAGGACATGTGGCAATAAACATGGGACATGTGGCGATAAACATAGGACATGTGGCAATGAACATAGGACATGTGGCAATAAACATAGGTCATGTGGCGATAAACAAGGACATGTAGCAATAAACATAGGACATGTGGCAATAAACAAAGACATGTGGCAATAAACATAGGACACGTGGAAATAAACATAGAACATGTGGCAATAAACATAGGACATGTGCCGATAAACA
>Ga0123357_10013422_pt1 | contig 10636 bp, 4 predicted proteins | sample TergutEmb28metaG_FD_89873 | JGI IMG/M metagenome (GOLD analysis project Ga0123357, IMG submission 89873) | Embiratermes neotenicus P4 segment gut microbial communities from Petit-Saut dam, French Guiana - Emb289 P4 | ecosystem: Host-associated > Arthropoda: Insects > Digestive system > Gut ...
CCTATGAAGATGGAACCGATAGTGAGTTCCGAAACGTCGGCAATTAAATCTCAGACGCCGGGGAATTACCCAAAAAGGAATAAATTACATTTACAACACGGCGAAAGCTTAAGAACAAGATTTACACAGTATGAGTTTAAAACATTAGGACATATTATTTTGAAAAGCACATGAAGAATTTTCTGATGTTCATTACTAAATTACAGATGATTGAAAAGTTTTTGAATATTTATGGATTAAGCTTGTATAGTATTTGTTAGGTCTTTTATGGATGAAGCCATAACAGTTTTTTCATCTTAGTATGTCATTAAATTGTGAGAAACTTTTTACAATGGGCCAGCAGTGACTTAGGTGGAGCGGCCAGTTTTATTGGTGGCATACTTATTCTGCAGTACAAGTGACAAGTGGCCAATACAACAAGTGGCTTCTTGTATGAGATACATACAAGTTTTCTATGTGTGGCACAGTTGTGCAAGTTGTAGAGTGAGATTTGAAATTTTTCACTTCATTTTATCCAGATAGTCTGTTTAAATGGTGAGCCACTTTCAAACAATTGATGTAATTACAAGGGATTCACAGGTCTCAGGTGCCACATTGCTATGGTATGAAAATTTTGTATGGTGGCACCTAATATTTGTGGGTCTGTAGTATGGAACTTGCTTCATGTCACCCTGCTGGCACATAGAATTTGGAAGTGGCTCCTGGATATTTTGGAACATTTGTGCAACCTTGATTATAACACAGTTTGAACTCACAAATCCCAGTTCAGTAAGAGGTTATGTAAGTTTTAATTTGATCATATTAGGGTGGGGTTAGGTCCTGAAACCACAAATTTTGAGAGAATTTTTGTGGTACAAGACATCATGATGTTGCATGTTCACATATGATGAACAGTATTTTGCATTTATTTTGCAGCACAGTGGATGTGTCTGTCAGTTTATTGTAGGAAGAAAATTCAGTATAAATGTAACAGCAGATTTGTCCTGCCCATGCCATCAAAGGATGCTGCAAGTTAGAAACTAATTAGCTTCAGGTGTTTGGGTTACTGATATTTATGAGACACTAGTCAAAGTACACATTCTTTGCCCAGGGTTAACTTAAACTGTACTAAAGCAATTAAATCAATTATTTGAGGCCAATAATAAATTATAGTTTTCATTAAATAAGGTTCTAGACATGAAATGATATCGCATGTTTTCTGTTATTTACCTTTAATATCAAACCGTGTGGAGTTTGTAGTGACGAAGGAGCAATGAACACAACTTTCTCTGTACATTATACAGTAGTGTACATGGTCACCTAGCAAACATTGGACATGGGTAACCAAAAGGCATGAAGATGAGGAGGATTTTATATTCAGGGTATAAAATGTTGTTTATTGGCCAGTGATAAATAGTATTTACATTGAAGTATCTTCTATTTCAGAGTATATTGTTGCATTTGATGACTACTACAAAACAAATACCCGGGAAAAATTCATCACTGCTGCACTTAATGGGTCTGATGTGGCAAATTGGAAGATTTTGATGAGGAACAACCCAGCAAGTGACTATCCCAGTGATTTTGATGTTGTTATGGTAAGTGTAAACACATTATGTTAGTTGGTAATGATCACCCAACTAATAACTCTGTACTTATAATTGACTGTGTAATTTAAATATGTAAGTTGTCTGAAATATATTGTATTTAGTTACATGATTGTTGCACAAGTTACACAAACCAGAAATTTTAGTTTTCATGATTTATTGTTCTGTCAGTGTGACAAGAATGATCAGACATATTTTCTCTTCCAACACAGTAAATTCAGAAAGGTACAGTGGAAAGATTCTTGCACTTTTTTTTTTTTTAATGTAAGTGATTAGGAGACGCAGTGTGGTGGATTTTTCCAGCAAGATGGTGCAACCACACTTGGGACTGTAGCTCTGTGGGTGCTTCACATAATAACATTTTTCTGGGACTTGGTAGCTAGTCATCTAGTATGGTTTGCTTATTCACCAAATCTCATGCCATGTGACTATTGTCTATGGAGATGTTTCAGATACATTGTTTATCAAAAAAGTCCACACACAGAGGTCAACCTTAAACGAATGTACCTGTGGTATTGGTTTATAGAAAGACCAATTTTTAATAACATGTTGAGTAGGTGTCAAGGGTGTCTGTGGCTTGTAGGTGGTCATTTTCAACACCTGCTGTAGGATGCAGTATGTTATGTAGGCTGTTAATATTCATTGTATAAGCTTATTCTGTGTTAAGATGGGCATTGTGCAGCTGCACACATGTTGAGAGCGTTTGTTTTCACAGTTTGTGGTGAAGATACTTGGGGCTCATTGTTATCACTGGAAATGAAAAGGGAATGAGAATCAACTAGAGTGAACATTATGGAAATTAAATGTTATGATTTTGGTAGAAGTGACTTGCAATATAAATTTTCAAGTTCTGTTGATAGACACCAGCCACCAATGTTGCAGTTTGCTGTCACTGCAATAATAGTAACCCAACCTTCTAGTTTTAAAATACGTCTCACACTTCTCCATCTTCTCAGATAACTGCCCAAAGTGGCAAAGACATTATGACACTAAAAGAGTAAAAATTTCTTGGTATCATTAATCTTCATCTGTAATGAAATGATCAGGGAAGAAAGTGACATTGTATACACACGTGCATCTTGGACTTAGTACAGGAAATACCAAACCAAAAAAAGTGGGAAGACAAGGCAGTTAAAACCAGGAATTGAACCTATAGATTACATTTATAAAGGTAAATGTGACAGAGACTCCAAGGTATGGCCATTTTTAAACATATAATTTTCTCCTTAACTATCAAAACTTATTCACTGGTACTGAATCCTTCACTCTAATGTTACATGATCATGACAGTTCACTCATTAGTTGTATAAATTAACTTTTACCTGAGATTTTAGTCCTACACTTTCAGAATGAACCTGTCACTTGTGAGCAGTTTTATATTCATGAAGTGAATAGTATTCTCACAAATTTGTTATTATTTGAACTCAGCAGCTTGTCTGGGATTTACTTTGGTAGGTGCTGCAATAGCAGTGTTTTGAAAAAGAAATGACAATCATGCAGTCACTAATCGTACTGCTGATGATATACATGTTCGTCCCTTAATCATTGGCCTTTTCGTTTGTTTAAGTTTGACCCTTCTTTCCTCCATCCCAATCACATCCATTGTCATTCCAAAAGGTGACAGTGGTGGGTTTCCTGATATCTCCCCCAGACTTCTTCAGTAGAGCTCTGTTGTGTTATGTCAACAGTGAAGAGCCCTGTTTACAGCAACAAATAAGTTTCTAATATATATTTAATAAATCCTTGACATCATAATTTTGTGCATGCCTTTCATTACATATAGTATGATACATAACTGGGTTGGTGTTTTATGCAGCAACTGGCAACTCTGGTCAATTGGCTGTGTTGGATCATGTGACTACATGAGTTAGAGGTTGTATGTCAAATATGCTGATCTAGATGTGAGAAAAGTGACTGAAAAGGTGAAAATAATGTCAGTTGAATGTGGAAAATTGCAGATGAACTGAACAAGAAGAGAGAAACTGAGAGACTGATTTTAACCAGAGACCTGAACTGAAGGTATACGTCAGAATGGTACCAGAGAATGTCAGCAGTGAAGAAAAAAATTTTTCCAGGTTCTCCCACAAAATGGTTACAAGAACATGACCTGTTGTGAAGAACAGTGGCTTTGGTTCTCTGGTATACACAGAAAAAAAAAAGCCCCACTCTGAAATAAAATAAAACCCATACTCTGAAACATCACAGATAGTGTGAATGTTAGGATAGTCAATCTAAACATACCAATCTCCTTTTCAGCTGTAAAGGAATTGTCTGTTAAGCATTTGTTCCTCAAAAACAATCAGTGCAGGCCTCAAGGGCCCACTGGTTTTGGAATGTTTACAGCTCCACATTTGTCAGAAAGGACTAAACTTTGGGGAGAAAAATAATGCCAGTGTTAGAAAATCCACTGTATTAGCCAGATTTGGCCCCATACAGCTTTCTTCACATTCATGACACTAAGAAACCTGCTTGCAGATTTGTATTTTGAATTACTCTAAGATTTTGGAGCAATATAATGACAATTCTGAAATGGCATACCACAGACATCTTCTTCAGAATCTACAAACAATTGAGAGTGATTTTCCAGCATTGTTTCTAGGTGTGGCTGGAATATTGAAATGTATGTATAAAGTCAGAAAGCAACAGCTTTGAAGGTGACCAACCACACTGACTAATCTGATCCATTTGTTTAATTGTATCTGATAAATATACAGGATGTGCGTTGTACACTTGGGGATTGGGGTTCGTTTCGTGAGAGGGACTGAGATCTTCCTCCTTCATGATGTTCAGACCTGCTAGAGGCTGACCCAGCCCCATCTTCATGCAAGGCTGAAGATTTACCTCCACCCTCCCATACCTGTTCATGGCATGGTGTCAATTAAGCACAGGAACACACTGATAAAGGATAGTGCAGCAACATTTAAGAGAGAGCTTATCTGATCTATTTAGAAAAAAATTGTAAAAATGTGTGAAACGTACAAATTTTCCATGTCACTAATAAACATTACTATTGTGTATACTGCAGTTGGAGGAAACTGAGAAGTTAAGTGGACTGGCAGCACTTAATAGGCATCCATCAGTGCGACGTGTGACACCTCAGCGAGTAGTACATCGGACATTGCAGTATATTAATCTCACCGATTCCAAGGCAAATTGTTCAGGTTCTGGTTGCTCCTATCATACCTGGCAATCATCTCGACCATTGCGGAGATCCAGCTTAGCCATCGTATGTGTCACATATGAAAGTTCATGTAGCACACAAGTAGCTTCGATCTTCCCATAGTATCCCTTCCCAACTTCCATCTACTGATACATACAGGATCTTTCACAAAATATTGCCAACCTTTAGGATGTTATTATATGAGTCATTTTGAGTAAAAGATACTTTATCACCATATTTCCGATTATGAACCATTATGCAGCTGCAAGCATTTTAATACATGATTGTGATTGTAACTGAAAATTTTACAATATGTTTGCCCTATTATATGGTGCACCATGAAAAGAAAATTGTGTGTCAGATGATACCACAAAGGACACATTTTTTATTGATGTCACATCAATAAAAATGTGTTTTTGGATAATTTCATCATTTCGTTTATGATGCAGTGGACTCCTTGATTTGCTGCAGTAGTTCCTCTCTTGAGCTGGCGATTTTTGCTAGTAGGTTGTTCATATTCTTCTACAAGAAGTAGTTAATGGGCTTGAGCTCTGTTGACCTTGCAGGGTGAAGTTTGTGGGCTAGTGACCTTTAAAATAATTAGGATAATGGCAATTAAGTTGCCAACATGCAGTTGACATGTTAATAATTGAACTCTGATTGTCACTTTTACAAATATTGTACTAGAGCAATGGGGGGTGGGGTTTAGGAGGAATGGTATTAGCAGAGGTGAAAGTAAGTGTGAAGCTGGTTCATGGGAACTGATACCATACAGTACTCGACAGTATCTTGAAACATTAAAAGGCCTATAGTGATGTAATAGTTGATTATTGCCCATGTGGTGATAACAGAATGCTTTACTCGCAACTCCTGTAGTAACACATTGAAGTTTGGCATGTTTCATAGAACACCCAGTATATCTATTTGGGCTAAGGTTATAGGCTTCTTAAATCATTTCATATTATTTAGGTGAATTTATTTTCTTATTTTGAAGTCTTTGTACAAACATGGATCATTGTACTAGTGTGTGACGAATGTTAAATTATTATTTTACATACTTCTACTTCATATTATAAACTACCAATATATCTTATGTTGCATGCTTGAAGTACACTGCAAAACATATTTGAACACACAGTCGGACTTGGTTGTAATGAGCGCTGTGCAACTGGATAGTTTTGCTTAATATTGCATTTATTTGTAATAAGCATGAACATAAAATCCTGCATGTATTTTATAGTAAGAAAAAGTTGTAGTAATTACATATACCCATAAATAGAGAGTATGTTTAACATACCTTATGAAAGGATATTGAAATGTACAGAAGGAAAAATTTATAAGTGGACATACAAAATGTTATTTACAGATCCTGTTGATCATTAATCACTCCTTTTTTTACAAAGACAATATAGAACTGTTGCCTCTTTCACTTTAAGTTTCTTAGAATTTATTTCATTGCACTTAATGCATTGAAAATGGATCAGAAATGTAACTGTTTTAAAAAAAATTCTGTCGGTGTGTCCACAACATCCAGAGCCTGCAAATAATTTAGTACGAGTTTTGAAGTAATTGTGTCTTCAGTGCATGCAGCATTGTCTTCATCACTGTCTTCTTTGTTTAGTGTAGTCTGTGCCATACCATTGTGCCAAGAAGTTATCACATCACCATCAGAATGAACAAAATTTTCATAGTTATTTAAATGATCAGCATTTGTAATTCACTTTTATTTCAGTCATTCTGATAGAGGTAGACCATCTTCATTAACTTTATGAAGCCTAGCGGTTACTTTATGTACCACCAGATTTAACATTCAGCAATTCTGCATTGTGCTGACGTTGTGTTTGTGTGTTTCGTATGGATCTAGGAACAAACTGCAACTTTTCTGTAGCTTGTACAACATAAGCTAATTGGTTTTTTTATAATCAAGCTGGAGAACATTCACTGCATGGTACACACTGAGTCCTTGTATATAAAACGATTACATTTCATCCCTAAAGGGTTGATGTTTTAGTCACTAAACAGAAGTGCTAATGATAAACCATGTTTCCAAAAAAATTATCTGACCATTGCTGGTGTACCACTCACCCATGTATCTTCCTTCAAGTGAACTAAATCCAGTATGGTCACACTGTCACCTTATGCTCATTTAGTTCAGTAATTCATTTTCAGAAACAAAAATTGCCTGAAATAATTCTTGAAGTTTTTAATTATGCCCTTGTCGATTGGCCACAAAACAGGAAGTTTTGTTTTGAGGCAGGAGGACCAGTTCTGTGTTGAATACATGGTGCACATGAGGATGTGCTGTACAGTTGCTGGCTAGTAGTAAAATTTTTTTGTTTTTTATTCTTAGCTCATTGTTCCACTTTTGCCCATATCATAGAAGCAGTTATTATACAGTCTGCAAAACAGAATGAGTCTATATTCCTTAAAAGTACAACAGAGATGTACCAGTTGATACACATGTACATATTGTTGAAAAATGTCAGAAGTCATGCACACCTTGTTACTTGCTGCATATTCATTAGGAAGCTTTTGTGTGATTTTGAAACAATATAGTGTATTCCACTTTCAAATGAAAAAAGTTTTTTACAAAGTCAAGGCACGTTCACACTCTCTCTCTCTCTCTCTCTCTCTATATATATATATCATGCACCCCCTCCCACACACACGCTTGTATGTACACGGTTAAGACTGTGCACTACTTGTGACGTGCTGAATGCTATTGGTGGTATAAAGTTATAATTTCATGTAATTCCCTTATGTTTTGTAAAACTGTAGAGAGCCCACACTGACACACTTTTCTCTACGAACTGTGGATATATTTATGATTACCACGTTATTATTGTTGGAGAATTGCATATTGTAGTGAGGTTTCTGCTCTTATGACATCCTTACTGATTTTAATAAAGGCATGGTTATTAAAATTTATTATTTAGAAGAAATAGAACACATGCCAAAATACTCATCCACAAACCTCCCATTTTGTATGTCCTTTGTGTAGAGTGCATAAAAGGAGCATGTAGTGGGGAGATTATATGTATCCATGCAGCAGTTTCTTCCCTGAAACCACCTGACACGTTTTGACTGTATGGATCATGTGTGGTACGTGTTGATATCAGTCCATGGTTCTTCCTTTAAGTGAAGCTAGAATCTAACTTGAGTAATCTTCTTACAAGTGATTTATCATAGGAAAAAGCATTAAATACAGTGCTGAAGGTTACTGTCTACTGGGTTGTGACAACATACACTTTTTTTAGTTTGGTACCAACATTTAAGCAGAATGTGTTCCTGTCATCTTTTAAGGTATTGGTATAGTCTGATGAACTGGTTTGGTGTCACAGTCCAGAAGACGGTAATAATTATAGTTACTACCTTCAGAACCTCAAGTCTTACAAGTACAGATCTCATTAAGATCGCAGTGCGGTATGTGAAGTCACAAAAGCCATGTCCAGAAAGTATATGTGCTTAAAATTATAATGCGCTTTTCCACGCTTTGTTTTTTCGGGGTAATGAAAAGGTTAAAAGTTTGTGAATGTTACTTTACATTTTATACAGCAAATACTTCTCCATATATTTCATGGCAGTTTTTAACAGACACCTATTTTTATTTCACCAGAACAACCAGTTTTGGCAGTCTACAGGTAGGCATACTAGCAGGCGGCTGTTGAGAGCTGTCCCAAGGCAGATTACCACAATACTGCAAGCAGATGCCCTTTGGAGTATGGGAATAACAGGTATGCATTTCATGAGGTGCAGCAAGTGTTACCCAGCTATTATAATGCTGTAATTCACTCACTCTGTTAACAGGACCTGAAGATGTGTCACCACTAGTACTGTAGCTGGACATTGAACATAATCCAGTCACTTTGATGAAAACTGTGTGTTGGGGCCCTGCTCTAGTTCAGGGGAACATATAAGCATGAACAGAATTAATCTATTCGTAAATAAATGCCAGTCAAAGCAAATGTAATTTAATTTTACTGTTATGCACTAATAATGTAATTTTGTACACTATCTGGAACTAGTTAATATTTCTTGTAATTAGTTTACACTGTTAACTATATGGTAATAAAATAGTAGGAGCAGGTGTTTTGCCTCGTGCAGAACACAAACTTATATGTGCCCTAGTGGCATGTAGTTACGGATGAACTCGCTACACTGTTCACTTGACATATTAAAACAAACTTGTGAATTGTACTCTTGTCACCCTTATGGTAACACAATTGTAATTGCCTTTTGCGATATAATTGTAGTTGTTTATGTTGTAAACACACGAGCTACGCTGTTAACTATATGTGCCGTAGTGGCTCGAAGTTACACATGAACTAGCTACACTGTTAAATCGCCGATAATATGCGCACAACACTTCGTATAACAGTTGGACATATTTCAGATGATAACCTTTGTATTAGTATGAGTTGCAACCACCTCATGCAATATGCAGTCTACAAGTCTGGTTAGACGCTGAGCCAGTTGGTGACTTGACTAATTATACTGATGATATTGACACCACAATTCTTGATGATTGTTGCACTGTAATGTACCCTATGTACATGTTTTGTTAGTATGGTTTTCCTTTGAAGAACTGCACTTATTGTGGGATGGCTTCTCCCCCTTGAAGACATGCCTGTACGCGTCTAGTCGAATGATTAATTGATGTTCAACTAACGCGAATTGAACTATAAATTATCACTTGTTCCCTATGAACAAACACTGTAACTTCTGCCTTGTGCAGATAGGTGAATAAGGTATTGTGAAAGCCTGCAACTTCCCCTTGAAGAAAACAAGCCCTTACACATCTTGTCGATCGCGGAGTTGTTAATCAACTAACTAGCAAGCGACACTACTCGCCCACCTCTCCTGACTTGAGACAAGGGAGGTGAACCAGTTTGATCTGGAAAAACCTTGCCACGTAAGCAGGAGTTTTCTAGAAGAGTTTTGTGATGATTGGGTCATCTACCTACCCCCCTGAGAATGTCATGTAGGCATCAAGAAATGCACTAAAATGATGCAACTTTAGTAACAAATATGAAATGAAAAATAGTGCACAAAATTAACACAAAAAATTAATCCTTGCATGAAACTGTGTTTACAGTTTTTTGTGAATGGTGTAATATGTGGATGAAAAATATTATTTTGGACTTTATTGAACTCACCATGTTTCATAAGTTATTTATGCTTCTGTCTTTATGTCTATAATGTGAGACAGAAGATGTTACTTGGTCAGCCATGGCTGGAGATTAGGTGCACTGAGGGACCCAGCAGAAGAGGTTTTATATCTTGATCAATTTAATCCACTTTCTTCATAGCATCCATCCACTTGCAAGAAGAGTTTCTTCTCCTTCATCAGCTGCCTTCTCTCCAAGAAGATTCTACCAAAATGTAGTGTTCATATTCTCATTTCCATTTTCCAGTTACCTGTGAGCTCATCATGACTTCTTTCACTTGGTCTATCAAATAGTTGGGGACTGTGTAAATTATGCACTTGGCTTCATTATGTAGTATATATATTTCTTAATTCCGTCTCTCTGGGGCCCATATGTTTCCCAAAATGCATTGTTATTGTACGTGTGCCTTTTTGTAAGTCACACAAAACAACTCTTAAAATGACAGAACTTTTGTAATATAAATAAATCTTTTATATGTTCTTGTAAGAGAAGTTTTACAAGTCAGAGGAATTTCAGAAGTTTTCTGTGTTGTGGCATTGACAAGTAATGATTTGCATGAATGAAATTTCCTGTGGTGTATTTGTGTCTGCTGTATGTAGTAGGTGGACCGCCTCTGTGGTCTAGTGGTCAGAGTTTCTGGCTACAGATACAGAGGTCCCGGGTTCGATCCCCGGCGCTACCAGATTTTCTGAGTAGTAGTGGGTCTGGAACGGGGTCCACTC
>Ga0123357_10013423_pt1 | contig 10636 bp, 7 predicted proteins | sample TergutEmb28metaG_FD_89873 | JGI IMG/M metagenome (GOLD analysis project Ga0123357, IMG submission 89873) | Embiratermes neotenicus P4 segment gut microbial communities from Petit-Saut dam, French Guiana - Emb289 P4 | ecosystem: Host-associated > Arthropoda: Insects > Digestive system > Gut ...
AACACACGCAGAAATGGCTCCGCCTTATTTCCCAAAAAATGCCGTTTAATCCATTGTTAAATCTTTTTTGGTTCCTGGAATAAAAAAGTTTTTCGTAAACCATGTACTAAAATTTAAATGCCTAGCGAAAATAATGCGGTACGCGAAGGGTGACCGTAGCTATTTAAATCCGGTCTCCTAAAGGTTAATACTGAGTAAGGTTAAAAGTAGAAATATTTTATCAAAAGATGTGAAATGAAAATTAATCAACCATGCATCTCTGACTCCTGCAACCTCTTATAATTACTCAGAAAGGAGTAAGTTTTGAGCTGAGAAGTAACTCAGTTAAGTACAACTAGCATATAGTCCAGTGTCTACAGTACTTCCATACAGCCTGTACACTCTACGTAAAGAAACAAAATCACAGAATTGAAAGACCTGACAGAGTATTTTGATGCAGATACAAAAGAATGCTAAAAACTCTCCAAGCAGATTTCTGCTTGCAGCACACAACTTAATTTGCACAACAATGCAGTTCACAATACTTAATTATCATACAATGAATTACACTGGGTGTTTATGCAAACATTTGTCGCAAAACATGGGATTATATTATGCAGTGAGAAATTCCAACATAATCAAAAAAAAAAAAATAACACTTAAAAAGTGAACAATCAAATATGTCATGAATGACTAACTGTAGCCCAAGCAATGGTGAAACAGCACACTGTAAGTTCTTGCTATCTCCACAATTTATGGTATTCAAAAACCTGTCCTTACCATGGAGCAAAGAATTTTGTAAAAGAAATTCCATTAGCAATGCCATGTTCAAAGTTGTCACCCGAGTAAGAAATAACTGGGCTGCTAGTTTCTGGCACCGTTTTTCCTTCTGCGGACAAGGAATTATTTGAACCCAGTTTCTCTATCACAAATGCCTTCAGATCTTCGTCTGTTCTCTGACCTTGATACTTTTCCACCTAAGACACAAAAAACCACAGTTCAACACACAACTGACAGTACATGCTGTTTCTAAAGTAAGTACCTTTCTACCGTGGTAATGACGAGAATAAATTGACTTAAGAAACAGAAAGTAACAGGAAATAACAAAACAATACATAACAAGAAGCTTGATATTCCTACCTGTTACTCAATGGAGTAATGAAATTGAAATATTGGTTACTTTCACATGTCTAAATCAAAGACTTTTTCACCACACATCTTAGTATATTCACACTACTGTTCTTACACAATGGTACATAACATCAATGCAACACCAATAGATCCATCAGAGTAATCGGTTTGAAGATCTACGAAATAATCATATCCTATGGAATGCTTTATGGTATTACCAGACACAAAACTATGAAAATCTTTGAACCGGTAATTACAAAATCAAGTCTTCACAATACTACTATAGGTGGGTATCCAGTAAAAATGTAGGTAGGATATATTTACTGTGATGTCATTTCTCAATATGTTTAGCCATCAAGGGAGATGACAAAGAAATCCAATACATGCTTTTCCAGCAAACTCTTGTTAAAGTATGTTATATGTTCAAACAGTTCATGACAAATACTTCGAGAATCAGTACTCTGGTATGACAGATTGACACAACTTTTAAATGAAAGTCATGTTTGATGGAATCTAAAAGCTGCTGATACTAATGTATATCAATATTTGACTTTTATTAGTCTTGTGTTATGAACTGAGTTCAAGTGGCCTGCACTTACTTTCTTTCCATCTTCAATCCACAGCAAAGTGGGGTAACCTTTTATGTCAAAGTTATTGCAAACTGACCTATGCAACGTGCAATCTACCTTCGCAACCGTAACAGTGGTGTCATGTTCCAGAGCTTTGGCAAGGGCATCCCAGGTAGGAGCAAGTTTCTACACAAAAGAAAACACACTCAGATTCAATGTAAGCACTCCTATATCAAAGTACTAATCATGAGATCTTCATAGAACCAATGTTGGATGAGAAAATACATGACTTTTAGTTTCACCAGATTATTTAACAACAAACAGCAATGTATAAAGTGTCAACAAAATCAAAGTTCTTAAAAAATACAGGTCTAAGAAACCTTTATTTATTTGCTCATTTATTTATTTATTCAATATATCATTTATACTTTTTTGCACTGTGCATTGTAATACAATTGTATAATATAAATCAACAAAATGCACCATTTCTAAATTAATATCTTAATTTTTAAACTTTTTTATGTCTTCTACATGTACATACAGCCGTCTTGCTGAAGATGAACCCTTGGGTTTGAAACATGTAGAAGACATAAAAAAATTAAAATATTAATTTAGAAAAGATGCATTTTGTTGGTTTATATCATACATACTACACCATTCAATCCATTAGACTCTATTACAACATAATACCAAAATATGGTCCATGGAGGGAAAAATTAAACCCACCATCATGGCTATGAGAATGAAATTCACAAGACACTCCATAACATATGAAAGACTAATTCTGGGCTAGTTAAACCAATGTTCTCACCATGCCACAGAATGCAGAAAAACAGTCTCGCCACATTAAAAATTGCAGCAGAATTTTTCTGGAGGGATTATGGAGGGACCAAAAACTTGGTCATGATACAAGTCATGGTTAAAACTAGAGCCTCCTTAAAAAGAAAAAGAAATGATAATCACTAGAGCATAAAATCCATCTGCAGTACAGGTGTGAGTTACAAAAACACAAAAGACCTTCCAGTAATGGTTAGGGATATAAGCCAAGATCCAACCTGAGAAGTCCTGAAGTAGGAATGTATATTAAGATAAATAACAATTCCACAAACTATGACAGGAATTGAAATCAAATCAAACTTCATAAGCAAAAACCAGTTACAAAAAACAAGTTGGCAAGGACTGACTTTAATTCAAACCTATTGTACAATGCAACAGCATAATTTCAACAAAATCCACAAAAAGAGGCAAAAATTAAGGACAAAGAATATGTGTCAAAACGTTATAAAATGCCATGCGTGATAATGCTAAAATCACAGTCTTAACACACAACGTACTCTGCATCAGAGGTCAAATGTTATTAAATGAAATAAGAGAATGACTATACGAGTGGCGAAATGCAGGATGGGAAAGAAAGTTGCAACTTATTTCAGTGTAATACTTTCATAATCATATGCATGCACACACAAATATAATTAAAAAATTCATTAATGTGCTTGCTGAAATTTCATTTAGAGATTTCCTAGATATAAATCATGCCTTCCAAATTACTGTTACTTCAAACATGAAATAACTTTACAGAGGTACTCTTAAATTCCCGAGTTATAAAAAAACATAAGAAATTCAAAATTACTTTACATTCCATTCACATGTGCATGACCTATCACAAACTGCTCAGACTAGTAGGAGAGTCAAGGTACCACAGTGCCACTCATGTAAAGTCTTGTCTACCAGGATGTTATGCCTTGTCAGCTGCGAAATGGTTATCATTGCTTTGGAGACGCATAATGGAGCATACTGGAAGTCTACAATTAACACTGCAAAACATCCCCAAACAGCAAAATCTTACTTTCACTAGTGTCAACTGCAAGACAGAGGGCAGCAGATGAAATGTTCAGTTTTTATGTAAAGAGATTCAGAATGTGAATGCAACTATTAAAAAAACAGTAAAAATGCATATACAAAGTAGATAAAAGTTTCATTCAAAAAACAAGTAAGCATGTGCCAAAATGTGGCCTTAGAGGAGTGGTGGGGGGGGAGAGCGAAATAGAAGTCAAGGAGAATGGATAACATGGAATTCACAATCTGCACACAGACAACAAACGTACATTCTACTCTGAATTCTGATGAATTAACATTACCTGACAATGACCACACCATGGAGCATAAAACTTGACAAAATGTTTCCCAGTTTCAACATGCTTGGCAAATGTCTCCTCAGTCAGTTCCACCAGACCATTTACTGGTTTCGGAATGCTGGGTTCACTCTCTGTTTCCTGCAACAAAACATCTGTTAAAGAATGCAACCCTATTTCCATTCATTTTACAGTAATAAACAAAATCAGGTTTGCTGTAAACAAGCAATTCGGGGCAACTGTTTTCCCACGACAGCTGTAAAGACAATGGCAAACTAATTAATTTGACAGTAAGGGCCTTTCTTAAAAACTGTCTTAAAGGTTAAGAGAAGTCCACTGCTGGACACTACACTGAGCCAGTCCAATAAACACAAACAGACCTTCACACCCCATTTTGCTATAATCCATCTGAATTGCTTCCTCCCATCTCAGCCTAGGTCACCCAAGTTGTCTAACAAGCACAAGAACTGTAAGATATTTTAACATTGGTTTTTCCAGGCCTATTTAAACAATACAGTTGCAAAACTTGCCATGGTGCAGAGTGGTTTGATAAATTTCCATGCATATTAAAATTTCTAAATGTTTTGTTAATTATTTATTATACAGGGACATTATTTTCATCTTACAACTGTTGCTATTCATTTCCTATTGGGCCACTTAACTTACAAAACTCTGACATGCAATGAACATGTTTTTTGTAATGCATGCCTGAAAATCGAAGAAAAACATTTAGGGCACCTTCTTTAAATACAGTGAGTGAAATCCTAATAATAACTGCAGGACACTGAACTAAAACATGTGGACCGAGACTCAGAGCAAATTGGAACAGTGGTGTGCACTGTGGTCTCTGTCACCATGCAAAATGAACTGAATGAAAAGTGATACGAACTGTCAGATATAATAATTTTCTGGTACATAAAAAAAAAGAAATATAAGTACTCTTGCAGTCATGATATTTCCCTCCCTTCATGGAAACCAAAGGTTCAGGACTGCATTCACATGAGCCTGCCACCAGACCCTACCCTAAACCATGTAAATCAAATCAACATTCTCACACCATTTATAACTGACGTCCATTTCAGTATTATTCTCCCATCTCTTTCCTTTATATTTGCCACTAAGCTCTTGGCAGCTCCCCATTACACACTTTTACCCAACTTCACTACTCTCAATTTGTTAAAAATATCCATTTTTCTCCAACCTCATTACTTCCTCTCTCTTACATCCAAATATACAATTTTCTCAAGCTTCATGTTCCTTCCTCTCTCTTACACTCAAACAGACAATTTTTACCAGCCTTGTGCACTTTCTCTGTCTTAAGCTCTAATATTCCCAACAGTACCCTCAATGACACAAATAAAGTTAAGTTAGACAAATCCTTCTAGTAAAAAGATAAGCACTTCTCAACAGGTTTCTACAACAAGAAGTTCTGCAAGTAACTGACAGATCCAAATGCTGCCATGCACACAGGAAGGTAAAAGAAATTTTAAAGAAGCAACTGTACAATTCACTGAAATATTTTCGTGAATAAATCCTACCAGCAAGGACAGCAGATACTGTATCATAAGTTCTATCCAAAACTTCTTGTTCAGCAAAACACAACTGTCCAAATCTTCAATTCAGTCAACTCAGCTGGAAAGAAATTCTTTTCAAATATCTTAACACATTCACTAACAAGCACTAATATTCCAGTTTCAGTATGAGGGTAAAGTGTCAGTAGCTACACATTATAACTTGCAGTATTTCTGATTAAAGAACAAACTGTTCTACAAAGTATGCATATAAATTAGACAAACCAAACTTTGCACTATAATCTGTGAAGGATTTATTGTGAAATCTGCTAGACAAATTAATATTACGAGAAGTTAAATCACTGCTAGCTGTGTTTGGCAGTTACAATGTACTCAGCATGAGTGGCTATGCTTCTCATTGACAGTAGACATATTAATATAATGCCAAATCAGTCATTCAACACTTTTACCTGGTGCACATTTCCAAGCTGTTCGTTAATAAAAGCAGTCAGGGAAGCCAAATCTCGTGTCCCACGGAACTTGACTGCTTCCGTCTCCCCACTTTTAAAGAACTTCAGTCTAAAAGATAAAACAAATTCTTTTCTCCAACAGTAATAAAGCAACATCTGGCACTGTAACTTGTTTGTTAACTTTACAATGCCACATATCAACAGCTAAAACCATGCACTATTAATGACATGGCACGATGATTGTGAACCGTGAAATTATTTTAGATAAAGAACTAAGTGATCATTATGTGCTTTAAGTTACTCTCCTATAATTTGTCATGATACACGAACCCTCAAGCAAGTATGGTTTCATGACATCTGCTGTGCCTTCCAGATTAGATTTGTCTCTACAGTAAAGGAATTTCAAAAAGCACATTCAAATCTTTCTATTCTTATTTGAACTATGTAGATCACAGAGTGATGAATGAGATAAGAAGACGAACATGAATTGAAAGAGACAGTCATGACTCCTGGCACTTGTCTGGAAACAGTGAAGGAATGCACAAGAAACTTTAGTCAAACTGACAACAACATGACTGAAATTTCAATCAGGAATCTCTGAAGCATGTGTCTAGCAAGTTACTACCATATCAACCCACCTGGTAACCACATCTTGCCTAGAATCCTTACAGCATTAGCAAAAATATACTCACGTAGGGTACCCTGTTACATCATGGTCTGAGCACAGAGAGGTATCTGTGGTGCAATCAACTTTGGCTATCTTTACTTGGCTGCTTTCATCTTTGTTATAATCTTCTGCCAGCTGTTCCCACGCAGGTGCTAAGCGATTGCAATGACCACACCTGCAACGTTCCCACTTATTACCACAGGAACAATGTCTGCTAGTTATTTCAGTTTCTTTCTGGTATGCTGTTATAGTTGCTTTTTTTTTAATATTGCGGTCTCTATGTGTGTGGCAATATAGATGCCAAGAGTCCACCCTTTAGACAGCACTTCCATTTTAACACTAGTGATATGATGATGGTGAAGATAAAGATGAAGGCCTGCCACAATGACAATAAAAGTCAGGAACACAGGACTTGGGTCAGTCAAAGAAAAGGCATTCACCTGCTAAAACACACGCACATTACTAATCAAAATGATTAATGGAACCATGAGAATATACATTCACCCACACCACAGGATTAACCAGATATGAGGACCTACTAACACTTGAAGATATACCAGTCTTTAACATGTTGGGTGCAATGAACAAGCATATCCACTTTACATTTTATTACCATGAAGTGAAACAAGAGGTTTTACCCCATGGCTTCGAATAACTGCTACTGGTAATACAACAGTCAGAAACTGCACCATGATTTACAAAATCTGGTGGGTGCTGCCATCTGTAAGTAACAGTGAAACTAAGACTATATGAGCTCTAAGAGAGATACTTTTAAGAAAACTGCAGAGTAACTAATGCCATATTTTGTAAAATCAGTTATTTTTGTAATAAACAAAAAAGTAGTTATTTGGAACCTAATATACACCACTTATGAAATGCTTTGTTCCTCCTTTTGTGTTTGTAATACATTCCACCATGTTTCTCTCGACACAACAAATACTTGGAAATACTTATCTCAGACAGGGAAACTACAGTTATTGAGGACACTAAAAAAGCATTCACTGCATTTTTTTGGTGAAAATTAACAATGGTTTTTGAATCAGCTTAAATCTAATTGTGCAGAAAGAGGGTTAAGGATGTCACTGCTGGTTACTTCACCTCCTTTGACCCAGAAGTTTCAGGACCTCTGGCCCTGTAACTAGCAGACCGGTGGCGGCAAATGGCACTCTGGGATGTTCTTAAAGATAGTAATCTTTCTATGCTTGTGGCAATCATAACAGCAGCCATCCAAAGAAGGCGCTCTCAATATGGTTAAAACAGAATATGCTAACACCAACACATGAGACACTCATCTCTGTCTACAGTTCAACCTTTCAGTCTCAATACCTCCATTCTTCCCAACTACGTTATATTTAGATAAGTATGACATCTGCATGAAGTTTGGAAACAATACGAGCGACACAACAAAATACTAGATGAGGTTTGGCTGGACAGATCCCAAGTTTTCATTACGTTTAACTGTTCCGTCCTTAATGCAACTTTTCCCTCATGCGAAAATGCGATAATCTTCGTGACTCCAAAAAATACACGTAAGTTTCCTAGCTTGTTCAGTTTTACTAAGATCACTGTCATGCTCTGTAAAAATGACAACGTTCATCTTGTGTGTTATATGTAACTACGTTCTTACCATGGTGCAAAAAACATAACAAAGTGATTTTTCTTGTGCACTTCAACAGGAAATGTATCGCTTGTATATTGGATGGTATAAACGTCATTATCATGTGCTATACTAATAACAACACAGCTCATAAAACACAACCAAACAGGCCACATTGTACCGCTGACAGCAGTGTAACAAGTACTACAACGAAAAGTCACGTTCTTACGACGATTGACCGGCACACACGTAACCTACAGCACTTCAACTACCATACGCAGACGCCTTCTGCTAACACTAGCCGTTATCTCCGCTACACACCACGGTCACCAACATACTCGTATTCCAGACGATACGATCGTACAGTTTCGATTGTGCTCGGTTTGCAGACAATGCACATTGAACCACGGTTCAGTTCTAAGGTTTTGTAACTGGTATGATAGGTTGACATCGATGTTTAAGAGGAGTATGTTGTCACCATTTTTATGACAACATTTGTCCAGATAAACGTAACCGTGAATGTGGAGGTAGTACAATCCCTCGAAATGTCGTATCAAAACCCAGACGGTTGCCATATGAAAACAACATGCTGTTAAAGACTGTAAATTTGTAAAGTAAAATTTCACGGATAATAGCTCTAATCTGAAGATTATACAAATCCCATGGATTAAGCGACACCTTGCTAGGCAAGAAAATCGCTTTGTTACTAAACATACATACACATAAAAATTGTCATTACCCCTGATCGGATTGTTTATTATAAATGAATCACGACTGAAAAACACGAAATATGAGATTTATAATTTCGTGTGAGAAGTCTGAGTAATTGTGAGGGCAATCCAGACGTTTCCTGCTATGGACATAGAGGAATTGTCACGTGACACAAAGTGCGTAACATTTCGGATTTGCGGTAAACCTATTCTGTCGCGAGTTCGCTGCGAAGGACGCGTTTTTTAACTTATTCCATGTCTCAGTCCTGTATAAGTGACACACACCATGAACGCATGTAAGGAGAGCAGAAGACGGCCTATAGTTCGACTCATTCTTAACCTCGGCATTGGATGTAATAGAGTGGTCAAAATCAAACCTCGACCGCTTTACTCCCGAGGAAAGACCCCCCCGTACCCACTAAATAGGAGGCTGGGTGGGTTCCAAGGCCAGTCTGGACGTTTTGGATACGACAGAAACTTCTCGCCGCTTGCGCAATTCGAACCCCGGGTTTTCCCGTCCGTAGCCTAGTCACTAACCAGACCGCGGTATCAACAGCTGAATTTATTTCATATTTTTGCTGGTTATTTGCAACAAATTAATTACGGAGATTGTGTCTTGACATAAAAGAGGTAAACTCTCTTTAATCTCTTTGAAACAACTATGGGCGTACATTTCTAGGTTTTGCACCAACCACAACTCGTCCAGAGGAGTCCTACGGAGTGTAGTGTGTCGTGAAGCCTCGATAATAAGGATGTCATGGCCCACCTGGGGCTGTTGTACCATGGGAAAGAGAGAGAGAGAAAGAAAGAAAGAAAGAAAGAAAGGGAATGTTAATTGTCCTAGCATCTAGTGAGATACGACGCGGTACATCACTGGCTTTGTACAAGCTACTTTTCAGCCACTGTGTTCAAGAGCAGCGGAGCCCTGCATTTTTAAGTACCGAGTTAGCGTGCCGCCAGTCCTTTGGACAGTGACGTCATTCGTTGGAGGCGTAGCCGGAAGGTATGCGACGTATGACCTAAAGTATACTTCTTTATAAAGTTCGAAAAAATCGCTTAGCATTATAGTCAGAACACGAAATTTTTTGTTGTGGTATTAGAAGTGTCTCAATTTGATTATTTGTTAGGAACGAAAATTAGGAAGTTGGGGTAGCTTAGTCGGTATGGCATTTACAAAATGACCTAGACGATGGAGTGATCATGGTTCAGTTCTCGTCAAGGGAAAGACGAAATGGCGGGGGGGGTCCACACAAGTGGAACTCTTTTCCCAGGTTAGAGAGGCCAGGGTGTGAAGCTGACCACTCACCTTCATCTAGTACAGAAGTTTCTCTACATGCTTTCACGGTGTGCAAAGGGACAATTTTACCTTAACATCTAGGGATAAAAGCGGAGGCTACACAAACTAAAACAGTCACATGTACTATAATATTAAATAGTGTACGTCAGCACAATCACTTTATTACTCAAGGTAATTATTAGGCCACATGTTTCGACTATAGATTAGTCATCCTCAGACCTATTTTGTCAATTGTGTCACAAGATGCTATGCACACTTTGGGATCCCATCCTGTTTACATCCATGGAATACATCAAATTAAATCGTTTGTCTCTAAGGGCGTGACACAATTTGCACGTCACGCCCTTGAGTAATAAAGTGCTTGTGCTGACGTACACTATTTAATATTATATTACGTTGCAAGCACATCGTGATGCTTCCATTCAAATCACGTGTACAGTTTCCAGGATAGTAGCCACGTTGTACTTTACCGAAGATTCACCTTATCTTCATGTTCCACAGTCCGTTCAGAGCAGCAGTCACAAAATTAAAAGGGAATTCTTTCAAAATCACCATTCAGTGACGGTAGATATT
>Ga0123357_10013424_pt1 | contig 10636 bp, 7 predicted proteins | sample TergutEmb28metaG_FD_89873 | JGI IMG/M metagenome (GOLD analysis project Ga0123357, IMG submission 89873) | Embiratermes neotenicus P4 segment gut microbial communities from Petit-Saut dam, French Guiana - Emb289 P4 | ecosystem: Host-associated > Arthropoda: Insects > Digestive system > Gut ...
CCTCCCAGTGCCATTGCTGCACCAGATTAGAGACAGTGACAGCAATGTTGATGCCGTCTTCTGATTCAAATCGTTTAGTCCACAGATGTTCTCTCACACATGCAAACAGCCAGTAATCACATGGGGTGAGATCTAGAGAGGAGGGAGAATGTGCCATCGCCTCCCAGTGCCATTGCTGCACTAGATTTTGTGCATAATGATGGTGATGTGTTGCATTGTCCTGGAGAATATGACACCATGCTCCATTTCTGGTTGTTTATGGTGAAGAGCCAGCCTTGTCTGTCCTGAAAGAGTGAGCAGTAATATCATCCATTGACTTGTTACAATTGGCACGGAATGGTCAAGCACAACTCCATTTTGGCTGAAGAGCATGATGTGCTTGAGTTCCAGAGCACACTGATTGTGCTGTGCAGTTTCCTTCCTTGGTGACTCTGGAGTGTGCCGTTCATCATCCTGTTGTTTCAGCAGGGGAGGGGGTGTCAAGTGACTGCATCCATGACTCCTTGACATTTAAAATGCAATGGAGGACTGCATTACCATCAGTTCTCCAGTGCCACAGATGGGTGATGGTGAGATAAACATGCAAGGCCCTTTGGTCATTGCTGAGCATGCGTGGAATCAACTTTGCACATACTTAATGTTTCCATAAGCTGTTGGTGAGGTTACAGTAAACATTTGCTGGGGAGATTCCAACTTTTGTAGCAATTACTATGTGTATGTTGAAGGGCAGATTTCAGTGCTATGTGGTGTTCATTTGTTGCTGATATGGGGGCTCCATGGCGAGGTTTATTGTTGGTGTCTCTTGTGTTTAGAAGTTATAAACAATTTGTTAATACAGCCAGGTTATTTGTATTTTGGTGTAGTGGTCTGATATAGCTTCCTGTGAAAGAGTTTGGTATGACTAATGAAGTAGAATGGAACTTGGTCCATGGTCTGGCAACCATCCCCTCAGGCTCCCCCACCCCCCAGTAAAGAAGGGCTAAGTAAACAATGGTGTTACTTTTGTTTGGGAAGATACAACAACTCAGCTCCTTATAAGCACCTTCAAATTTCTTGGCCAAGCTCCATTTGGTTTCTGGCCAATACTTTTAGTAGGTTCTGTGTTAAGATAAATAGGTTTAATGAATTGTATTTTATGATGTATGAGGGGCCAGTTACTGTCAATGAAATGAAAGGGTGCACTTCCTTGTAACTTCTATTTTCAAGCATGTAACTTCAGTTTTATTTGGTTGGGGCTTTACTTGTGGGAAACATAAAATTAATGTCGCCAAAGTGTCGGTATTGAAGCACAGAGAAGTATATCACCTTGCTCTGCTTTTAGAATATTCAGTCGTCTTGTCCGTAAGTAGCTGTCTGAATATGTAGCTTTGGGTAACCTTTAGCATGTAACCATTTACATGTTAGGTTTCTGCTGTGGCTGGAGCCCTGTTCATTTTAAATGTCCACTGTGGGGCAGTGTTTTTCCCTTTTGAAAGAAAAGGTTGTACCTTTAATGGGACACCATACCATTCGTTCATTAAAGGGTAATAGGTAATTTTTTTTAACCCTTTAATGAGTGCTGTTAAATGTTCTTTATTCAGTTTGTTCAACACTAAACACACTTCACACTTATGAACAACAAGGGGCTTCAAAATCTCTAGCTTCTCTTACTGTAATGAGAGTTTTGGATGTTGCAGAATCATATAATTGTGTTTTGTGGGTATTTTAATTTGTGTGTCAGCTGAGGGACATTAAGTCAGTGGGGATTGGTTTGAGAACATTTAGGAGTGAGTTGTGTCCCATTTGTAATTATTAATAAATCGGAATCATGTAGGGTTAACATTCTAATTGCTAGGTCTTCATGTTAGAAGTGTGAAACATTTTGAAGATTGGGAAGAGTGAGGCGAAGCTTTCACTATGCCTGAACAGTGCATTGTCTTTGAATTGTTGTTGGACTGTTTAAAAAAAATGTTAGTTGTACTAGGATACTCAAAAATGCATGAAGTATACAACTTTTTTAAGTGTATCATAGAATTATCATCAGAAAATGAAAGCTGGCGCATGTGGTTAAATAAGCTGTGCTGTGGTAAATATCTTTTTGACTTCTGGCATATCCAAGCATTACCATTTAGTGAAGTCCCATATCAGAACCCTCATGATGGAGATGAGTATGTCTTTGAAACCACCTGACACAGCTGTGAGCCTTAGAAGACTTAACTGATTACTGTCATCATGAAAGCTTCAAGACATATCTAACATAACCGTGAAACACACTGAAGAAACAGCCAGAATACTTGTGTTTTAGAAATTTTGTGCTCTACTTTTACAGCATTTGGTCTCAGATTGCATATTCAAATTTTTGTCATACTTTTGCCTGATTATTATTGCACTGTTTACTTGTTGCAGTTGGAGTTAAGTGACAATCGTATTTCAGGAGGACTGAATCTTCTCCACACAAGCCCTAAATTGACACACCTCAATTTAAGTGGAAATAAAATAAAAGACTTGGATACTCTTGAACCACTGGTAAGTTCTTGTTTTGTCATGTTATCATAGTCATAATCTTTGTAATTGTAGCCATAATCAGTAGAAAATCTGGTGACTTCCTGTGTTTTTTAACTTGTAGAATGTGAATGGCCCAAATGGCACTAAACATTAATGATACAAAGAACTTGGCTTATGTACTCTGTGATTAGCCAGATGTGTGGTCAAAGAGATAAATCCCACATTTAAAGACCAAGGATATGATAGTTTGCTGTCTGGTGTGCCAGCCACATATCCTAGATGGTGATTGATAAGTTGAAGCAACAGGTCACACACTAGCTTCTGCATTGGGAGTCCAGTATGTTGAATATGTTCTCCCCACAATTGTAACGATTTTCATAAAGTATTTAAATATGACTGGGAATTGCTTGATCTAGCATTAGTATTGTATTGTTCATTCATTACAAAATACTTAAAATTTTAGTTGCTGCTGCTGGACACTGGTTGGTAACATTTATCATGTGTTTAATTAAGCACACATGAAGGTATATGGGATATCAGAAGTATAGCTGCTTGCATTCTTAGCTTTGGCAGTGGATGGAGGTGAATGGGCAGCTTCATGCTTCAGCCATTTTACCCACACGGAAAGTCCTCAGTACCCATTGAATAGGAGGCTAGGTGGATACACGGCCAGCCGGAATGCTTTTGAGAAGAGAAGTCTTGGGTATTTAAAAGTATGACTGGCATCATAATTTGATGTTACTCGTTTATTTTTACAACACTTTTCCTTGTGAGAGAGGCGATGCATTTATGTGTATTTTTAGAGGAAAAGACCATTCATTATGCTTTAACATCCAAGAAGACTTGAATCCCCATCAGCACCACCGTGAGAACCTCACACCTACACGTACTGGAATTGTGATTTGTGTGGGATGGCTCTGTTACATAGGAAGTAGGCTACAGGTTACATGGTTAAATAATTGGGTTTCAGTTCCTGGCAGGGTGAGATACTGTAGTCTTTCTAAAGCATCCAGACTGGTCCCCTATCCAGTAGGTATTGGGGGCTCTTTACTGTTTTGGGAAAGGAATTATATATGTGTGTTTTATTTTTTCAGAAGGAATTCAAGAATTTAAAGAATTTGGACCTTTTCAACAATGAAGCAACGTCAATTGACAATTATCGAGAGAAGGTCTTCCATATGATTCCCAGTCTGAAATATTTGGATGGGTGAGAAAATATTTTGTCACAGTTGTGCAGCTACTCCCTTAATTATGTCATAGGTTCTGAAAGGTTTACACAAGTCAGAAGGGAGTATTTGGTCAGTTGTATTTGTGTATATGTACTGTATACTATATGAATGTACATTTGCTGTATATACTACACACGTAACTACATATATATGTGTGTGTATGTATGTGTTGTGTGTGTGTGTGTGTGTGTATATATATATATATATATATATATAAGGCAGTATTGAAAATGGCACCTTGATGAATGACAATCAGTGGTCCTGCATTTCCTCGTATAATATAAATAATACAAAATGATTTACTGAATGTTAAAGTACATGATGGAAATGGCATCTATCAAGGGACACATTCTTGACTGCATGTGAACAGATTATTAAATATGGTATGAGATTCTTTTCTAGAAATTGCAGATAGTGCCCATCAAGTTTAAAGACAGCTGTATGAGTCACGTGCTTCCATTTCTGTCACTGAATGTATGGTACATTGCATCACTACAATTACATCAGTTACATATTTGCATTTAATCTGGTGTCTGAAGCTCATTGTCACATTGCTTTTGTTTGTGCATATGCAGTACAGTTTAGTACAGAGAGTATTCATTGTGGAGATTGATATGAGGAGGTTATGGTATGAAACGTTTCACATTTCACAGGAAATGTACTTTAAAATCAAGCTTTTCTGAGGGGTGTAGGAGGTCATTATTAACACTTGGTGGTGGTATATACATGTTGAAATATAAGGCCACTAAGCTTGCCTTGCATTGATGTTTGGTGTGCATTTGAACTCCCTGTATACACTGCTGTTAACCTGTCATGTAGAGAAGTAAACTTTTACTGTGGAAAAAGCATTATCTTTGGAAAATTTTGATAGTGTGAAATTATGTAAATAAGGGTGTGTATATCTGCATTATGGGCTTAACATTTTATTAAGCCCCAGTTTTTCCAAAGTATCACTCTGCATGAAGTTTGACATATTAAATTGTCTGAAAGATAATACCTGGAAAAAGTTATGGAGTCACAGTTGTGGTTTAGCAAGTGGTATAGTAACAGCCTGTCTAGGGTTCATTTAAGTGGCGCCTTTTGTCTTTGTGGATGAATTTTTACCACTCATGTACAAAGTTCATTCATGAGACCTCTCTGTTTCAGTTTACCTCATTCTCCTTTATGTAATGAGATTGTTAATGAGTTGGCACAGTGTTATCGTCCCATGTCATCCTTCTGTTTGTTGGGAACACTTTATCTTGGACTTGCAAATTTGCAAAATCTAGCTGCAGGATTTGGGCATGTGGCATGTATGGGACACGAGAGGTGCACACAAGTTTTGGTGGGGAGACTTGAGGGCATGAGACCTCTTGGAAGACCCAGTAAAAGGTTGGAAGATAATATTAAAATGGCTCTTCAAGAAGTGGGATGGCTAGGCATATACTGGATTGATCTGTCTTAGGATAAAGACAGGTGGCGGGCGCTTGTGAGTGCGGCAGTAAACCTTCACGTTCCATAAAATGTGGGAATATATTAACTAGCTGAGGATCGTCTATCTTCTGAGGAAGGACTCTGGTCCATGGGGGTGGGTAGGTGGTTTTATCTGTTAGTAAATTTCTTCAGCGTAATCGTTTTTTTGTTCTGCATCAAAAGTTGCTTTAAGTTGTAAAGACAACTGTGGTAAGAATTGTCATACTGAACTCTGTCCCCTGTTTCATAGATTTTGCTGTTTGTAAGTCATAATTTTGAGATCTTTAATATCCCTGTTTTAGATTTGACATGGAAGACAAAGAGGCTGAAGACAGTGAAGTGGAAGATGATGAAATAAATGGTAATGGGAGTGAAGGTAAGAACGTGTGCTGCTTAGTGAGAGGTTAGACGTAATGCTTTTCAAGTAACTTTGTATAATATGCTGAGAGCTGTTTTACAGTTCTACAATTGAAAAAGTTGATATTCTTGCAACATTTTCTTGAAGAAGTGTACTGATAGAGTCAGATGCCTTGATATCTTAGTTTCCTAACACTGAACACAGCTGTAGTCATCACGCTCTGGCCACATGTTTGCTGGCAGAATGGCCAGGGAACATTATACCTTTGCCAGAAACATTGTGATGGAAGTACATTGTCTGTTGCATTGTGATGCTGGCTCCATTATCAGACTGCTGTGAGAATTGATAAAGCAAGGGAGACTTATGTCAAACTCCCTCCCTCCCTATAAAAGCAACTGAAGAGTAATGTGATTTTTACGTTAATTTTTGTGAGATGGAGAGAAAACTGTAGGAGCTGTGTTCATTGTGTTCTACCTTTTCTAGCATACCTCTTCACCTTCTGTCCCCCTTCTCACAACTTGGAGGAATAAAAGTTAACTGCTGAGAATATTACTTTGAATACCACTGAATATGTATAGACCTGTCCTTCATGGTAGAATATAGCAGTGTCGAATGAGAGCCGCAGTGCCTGAGGGAGTTTTTGTGTTATTATTTGCGTATAACATTCAGGTTATAGCTTCTTGGGATGTAATGTGTAGTTTTGGAAGAATCTGCTGTCTCTTGCCAATTATGACATGAAAGTTTTTGCTTGCCATTAGAAAATCACTGGAAATTTTGTACATGAAGGTAACATGGTAAGTAATGTTCCTGTGCAGAGTATTAGATCTTAGTACATTTCAAGTATCAAAGAATCGAAAGTTTTGATGGCAAGTTAATAGCAGAATTCACAGAGGGTGTGACTTGAAATAAATTCCTTGGTCTAAAAATGGATTTAATGACATGCTGAAGACAGAACCCATACACTGCTCAGTTTGCACGTCATTCAGTATTTCTGCAGTTCGCAAACACAGTTCTGTCCAAACAGAAATATACTGGTATTGTAAGCACTTGTGATTGTATTGTGAATTTTGTTAAAGTGAAGGTGTGAATGCATTCTGGAAATGGTATTATTAAAGTGGCTCAGACCTGGCAGTTGTATTGCAGATGACCAGGCTAGACAAGCTGTATTAAAACGCTCTCCAGTGATGAAACATTCCTCTTCTAGTGGATGAGTTGAATGTGGTCATTGTTTAGGTGGCAGTGTTAAACATTTCCATAGTTGTGGCTTGCAGGTTGAAATGATTGATGATGATATGATTGTAAATTGAGGTTGGAGCCATATGTGTGGTGGTGATTTATGGTAATTTGAAAGAAAACCGTTTCAGAAGAAAATCCTAGGTTGTAATCTTCCCATTGTGCTTGATAGCAGAGCATCATTGGCTACAGTTTCTGGCTGTGAACATTGATTTCAGGACTTGTGCCTCCCTTCACATGTACACTTTCGGAAAGATAGTGCCATCCTTGTCAATAAGCATAATGCTACAGAATGATTCATTTGGAGGAGGCCTTGAATTAAAATTATAAATCTTGTAATAGTTTATTGGTGAAAGTGAAACCTGGTGAGTACATACATAATTTATTCATGTGGAGTCTGATGAAGAGTAGGTGTTAAAAATCAAGCCTCAGACTGTTGATTTTAACACGCTCGTGAAATTGCTTCACTTCAGCCATTCTGGCTGCACTCTGTGCAGTGTCTTGTCTGCATGTGTCTCCAGATGAGGGGAAACCACCTGCAGCATCTTCAACCCAGTTCCTCCCGTCCCCTCCCCTCTGCCAGCATATATACTCACCAAGTTTCGCTTTGGTGATTTATGGATCATTCTGTATAAGAATGTGTTAAAACACCAATCGATTGAGATGCTGTTTGTGTGATTTTCCCCTAAACATGACATTATTTTATAGAATGTATTTCTTGTGGAGTCCTACCAGATCAGCAGTACACACAGCAGTCATACAGTAATTTTTACTATTTCATTTTATAGTCTATAGTTTCATTTGCAGCTTCCTTGATATTTGCTTTTTCTGTTGTGTGATGTCCCAGAACAAGTTTTGCTACTTACATGCTGCCAGTGTGATGATGTGTTTTTAAATGCAGAAGCATGGAAGTCATTCATGCTTATGTTACTTGTGTTGTAAAATTGTGTGAAGTACTGTCATAGGATAATTTTTGTGTTCATGTTAAGCTCTGACTTGAGTGAAGTCTGTGCATACAGCCACTTGTATATTGTGTCCTTTGGTTGGAGCCTGTGAGATGTGTGTTGGATGCATGGATATAGCTGGCACACAGATGAGACAAAACAAAACCAGTTGTGTACAGTAGCAGAATTATAACGTTTATTCCCGCCTTCACTGCTGTACTTCATGCTTTTAGTCTGCCACTGGAACAATCGATGTGGACTTCTTTGCTGGACTTTGTTCATGGCTTGAATGTAACATCGGTTTTTCAAAGCTTGTTGCTAGTCTGGTGTTCGTCAAATGACATCAGCATTTTGAGTTACTTGAAATTCATTTTTTTTTATGTCTGGCACATAGTAGTTTCCGTGAAATGCTTTGAAAGAGTATTGTATTAATCACATTTGGTGATGTTGAAATGTGTAGTATTAGCTGTTATGTTGCGATCTCTGGCGTACCTGAATTGCAGATTGGCAGACACTTACACTGTTCCCTTTTCATGCTGACAGTATTCAGCAAGTGGCAAGCTTTCAGTGACCTGTGAATCAGGCCTAGGCCGTAGTTTTCATTTCTTAGCACGTCAACCTATTGTGCAACTAAAGAACTTAAAACACAGGTTGCAGTACTGTCACCACAGTGTAGTCAATGTGCATTGTGTGGTGGTCTTGTTAATGCTACACCATTGATGTACTGGCACTTAAAAGTATACAGTACATGTTTTCAGTAAAGTATTTTTATCTTGATGTATTTGGTTGATGTGACGAGTAATTGAAGTTCTGTGAGTAATCAAAGTTGCCTGCCTGAATCATTTCTACATTCTTTCCTTTTTGGATAGTTGGAGTTTGTTTTAGTATTTAAAATTCTGTGCAGTGTCTTGACATGGGCTACGTTGGTGAGCAGCAGAGATGAGCAGTCCTGTGGTTTCTGTGATTGTTGTGGGTTACTGTAATTGTAAGCATTAACAGCGAGCAGTGATGTGAATAGTCAGTGCAAGAAGCTGAGAGGAAGGGGTTCGAGAGGGATGAAGCTTTAGTCATAAAAGCAACAAATTTTTGCTCTTTTTTGTATGGAAAAATGAATTTTTATTTAATTTTATGGGCATTAATAATTTTTAGTAGTTCGTTGATGTAAGTGAAGAAAGAAAGTTTTGTGATTTGATTGACACAGAGTCAGAACAGTTCTCTGGTACAGTCAGTTTGGCTACAGTGCAGTACTTATGTTCTGGTCATACCTTATGTTGTAAAAAATTGTGTAAGAAAAATAGGGTTAGTTAAGAGTTTGGCCTATTATCGAACCTTGTATCTTCACTGTGGTTACTGAAATCACAGGATGGCCAACACGCATATGCAAGCATTCACATTATACAAACAGTGTTCACCTATTCGTCATGTGAATTGTAGCCAGTTCTCATTAACAAAACATGCATTGTAGCAAAATTGACTCTACACAACTTCTTTTGGCCATTTTTTTAAATGCTGGTTTGTTTCAGCGTTTTTCTCTTTGGTTGTGTGTTGGCAAACATTGGTATGTCACTGCATAGATGTTGCATACTTAAGAAATATATCTCAAAAGTAAATATGTATAAATTGTTTTATGTGCAAATACAGAATGAAATACACATGCCACATTTGTTGGTTACATACTTGTTATTTTATATATTGTGGAGTAATTGACATTGATTTGCAAATACCACCAGTGGAAGGGGACCTGCATTATTGTATGTGTTGTGACTTATGTTACAATGATTGTAACAGTGTGATCCTGTGCTTTGAAATGTGGGCACTGTTTGGCATTTTCATTTTTGTAACGATACAGAAGCATTGTTTAGGTAATATATTACTGGATTGTCTTTAGATGAAGATGAAGAGGGTCTCGAGGATGAAGAAGATGAAGACGACGACGAAGATTTAGAAGATGAAGATGTAGGGCTAGATGCTGTCTACAAAGAACATCTTGAGGTAAGATCTGTAATACTGTAGGTCGAGGATGAAATGAAACCTAGTTTTTGGCTAGAATAGTGAGTATGTTGTAACTGTGTTATTCTGGTGGGAATTATTCATTTCGGTGTGAAATGGTACATCCATTTCCTAGGCAGTACAGTTGTATTGCCTTCTTTAACACCATAGATTGAATTTTGCTCACAGATTATGTGTTTTTACTGATCTTGTAATGAACAGAGGTAACTGATTGTTTTTAAGATTGTAGAAGTTCTTGCTGTTAGGAGCTAAACTGAAGTGTCATGTAGATGAACTTCAGTCTTTTCACACACTAAAATGGTTTGTGTCTGGGATGCAGTCACTCCCCCCCCCTTAAGCAGCTCTATGACAAGGAATGCCAGAATGTGCTTGGTTTTTCCTGTCGTTAATTGTTACATCTTCAGTATTTTTTCTGCTTGCCATGTTAACACATCACTCCCATTAGCTTTGCCTCTGGGTTACCTTGCAAGTTAGCCATTTACACTCTGTAGACAGAGAGCTCTGATGAAAGGTGGAATGGCAGGCTGTTTATGTTCAAGAAATCTCTGCCACTGCATCATGTATTGACACTAACTGATGTACATGAAACATGTTTTGAGAGAGAAATAATGACAGGTGTCACTTTCCATGATTTACTTTGTGCGATTTCACTTCAACTTGACTTGAAAATTTACACCACTTTTAAAATTTAGGTGATAATTTTCGGTTTAATGCGATTTGGCATAGAGGATCTTTGCAGCACTTACCTTCTGTAAGAGGCTAGCAGAAAGTGACATAACTGTCACACCATCAGTCACTTGAATAGATTGATTACATTCATGATATAAGCATGTGATTTACGTAGTTTCCTCTTCAACATCAGTAACTTTTTTTTTTACCAACGTGTGAGGAACACAAATCTAAATCACCTAGTGCAATCCAAGTGA
>Ga0123357_10013425_pt1 | contig 10635 bp, 8 predicted proteins | sample TergutEmb28metaG_FD_89873 | JGI IMG/M metagenome (GOLD analysis project Ga0123357, IMG submission 89873) | Embiratermes neotenicus P4 segment gut microbial communities from Petit-Saut dam, French Guiana - Emb289 P4 | ecosystem: Host-associated > Arthropoda: Insects > Digestive system > Gut ...
CCGATGCGCGCGGGATTAATCCGCAAGCCGACAAAATGTATTTTATTGTCAACGGTAATTGAGCCATCGCCTTTGATTAGATAAGTTGCCGTATGATAAGCTCCAAAACCTTCTTTTCCATCGGCTTTTACCGTAGCAATTATCCGGACTGAGGAATTATCAACAAATTCTACCTTCAAATCCGTTAACGAATATTTCAAATCATTCAATCCATATTTGTCCCACTGTTCATACGCCCACATATCATCATTGCGATGGGGTGCGCGCCATAAGTGAAGCTTCGGAGCGCCATCCGGCGTAAGAAGATTCACTCCGTTTTTTGTTAACTGACTTAAGAATCCAGTCTTTTTATCAAAGGTTACGGCAAAGCCATCGCCTGTCGCTTTAATTGATTGAGCATCCTGAGTCATTTTAACCGGCTGGGTTACTTTTGTTTCTGCAACCGGCGGAGTATTTACAGGTAATTTTAATTGCTCGGAAGCAACTTCAAAGCCTTTATCTGCCCATAATGTTTTTTCTTTTTGAGTATAGGAAATCTGCAAAAAGTATTCCGCTCCGGGTTTCGGATTAGCAATTTTATAAGGAACATTCACCATCCTATCCCTGAGAGGGTAGATACGAGGTAATTGCAGTGTTCCTTTATCTATTTCTTTTCCGTTTTCGGAGAGACTCCAGGAAGCATTAAAACCATCAAGAGAAATAAATTGATATTTATTCCTGATTCGAATCATTCCGTTGGCAGGATCTATCAAGTCGGTAGAAATCCACTGGAACGCTTTTTTCATTTCGGGATAATGCGGTTTGATTGTTTTCCTGTCCCATGCCACCACTCCTTTATGAATAAAATAATGATCGTTGGGATATTCCCCAAAGCCGCCGCCGTAAGCCAAAATCGGATGATTCGGATCGCGTTTGTTCCACAATGCCTGATCCTGGTATTCCCAGATAGCGCCGCCTACAATTTCGGGATTATCATCAATTACCTTTGAATATTCTGCCAGTGAACCCATTGAGTTGAACATCGCATGGGCAAATTCACAAATATAAAAAGGTTTTGTAAGTTCTTTATTTTGAGCGATTTTAGCAAAGTCATCCGGAACGCCGTACATTTTGCCGTCGAAGTCCGCAGGATTGTTTTTCCCGATTCCAAAGCGTTCGTAATGCACAAATCGTGTCGGATCCATTGTTTTAACCGTATCCAAAGCAGCTACAAAGTTTGAACCTACGCCTCCACATTCGTTTCCAAGCGACCAGATAATCACGGAAGGATGATTTTTGAAGTTCTGAACATTGGCAACTTCCCGGTCTAAAATAGCAGATCGCATCAGCGGTTCATTATCAAAACGCCCGTCATAGCCATGACATTCCAGGTTGGCTTCGGCAACCAGCCAGATTCCCCATTCGTCGCAAAGTTCATACCAGCGCGGATTGTCGGAATAATGACAGGTTCGCACGTGATTGCAATTGCCCTGCTTGATTACCTCCAGATCGCGAATCATTTGCTCTTCGGTAACGGCATGTCCCACATCCGACCAGTGTTCGTGGCGGTTGACGCCTTTCAGCTTAATGGGAACGCCATTGACGGTAAAAATACGACCTTTGATTTCCAACTTGCGAAAACCTACTTTTGATGACAGTAGCTCGCCTTCGGAATCAGTCAAAACCACTGTATATAAATTAGGAGTTTCCGCCGTCCATTTGGCAGGCGCGGCAACCGGAAACGTCACTGTAAGTTGCTGTTCTTCCTTTGAATTAAGCGCTTTTCCAACAGCGCTTCCTTTCGCTATTTCATTGCCTGATTTATCATAGAGCGTTGCCGTAAATGTTTGAGGTTTACCGGTTTTATCGCCATAGTTCCTTATTTTTGCCGAGGCGGTTAGCGTAGCGTCCTTATATTCCTTATCCAAATCCTGTGTAACAAAAAAATCACGGATATGTACCTGGGGAGCGCACCAAAGATAGACGTTGCGGTAAATACCGTGCAAACGCCACATATCCTGATCTTCAATCCAAGTGCCTGTGCTGTATTGATATACTTCAACGGCTAATGTATTTTTTCCTTGTTTTACATAGTTTGTCAAATCAAATTCGGCTGCATTGCGGCTGTTGATGCTGTAACCTACTTTTTCGCCGTTCACCCAGATGAAAAAAGCGCAATCGACTCCTTCAAAGGTAATGAAGATACGCCGCCCCGCCCATTCGGCAGGAATATCGAAGTCGCGGCGGTAACTCCCTACCGGATTACGCTCTTTGTAGGCGGTATATTCCGGATCGGGTTCACTCATGACGCGAGGAAAATCTTTTTTAATGGTATAACCCAAATTTCGGTAAAAAGGCGTTCCGTATCCCTGCACTTCCCAATTGGAAGGAACGGGAATTTCTTTCCATGCCGACACATCATAATTCGGCTTGTAGAAATCGACCGGTCGCTTTTCGGGACTGGGAACCCAGTTGAATTTCCATTGACCGTTCAAATTTTTGCAAAGCGATGATTGAAGACGAATGGCATTCAACGCTTCCTGCTGATTGCCGTATGGCATCAAGGTAGCATGATAAGGCTCTTTGTTGATTCCAATGCATTGGGGATCTTCAATCTCAGCAGGATAATCAACGCCCTGTCGCAACTGTGCAATCGCAGTTTCCGGCATAATACTTGCCAAAAACCCTATACTTAGCATGATTGACAATAAAGTGAATCTAATTTTAAACATAAGGCAAAGTTTTTTTCATTAATTAAGTTGCAAATATACAAGAATTTTTCGTACCTTTGCAAACCTTTTTAGAATTTAAGACAATTGGGACGTTTAGATTTATATAAAATTGATCTGAAAAATATGCAACAGAATGTTCAAGAATTTGAATATCTGTTGGATAATCAGTTTTTTGCCAATATTGGCGGAGAAGATATTCAGAAAGGCAAGGTCAATATGCAGCTTACGATTTCCAAAAAAGGAGGTGCGTTTGATCTTTCTTTTACGTTTAACGGGATAGTGATTGTCCCTTGCGACCGTTGCCTGGATGATATGGATTTACCCATTGAAACATCTGCGCATTTAATCGTAAAATTTGGGAAAGATTATTCGGAAGAAAGCGATGAAATTGTTGTTATTCCCGAAACAGAAGGGATAATCAATCTGGCATGGTTTTTATACGAATTTGTTGCATTGGCGATTCCGATTAAACACGTCCATGCTCCGGGAAAGTGTAATAAGCAGATGACTTCCAAGTTGAAAAAACATTCGCCGAAGTCTGATGATGAGCAATCTTTCGATGGTGCGGATGATGTTATCATTACGGATGACGACCGGGACGAGGAAAGAACAGACCCGCGGTGGGGACCGCTTAAAGGATTAAGAGAAGAAGATTAAATAATAATATTTTAACAGCGTAAAAATGGCACATCCTAAACGAAGAACAGGAAAAACGAGAAGAGACAAAAGAAGAACGCATGATAAAGCGAAACTTCCTCAGATTGCTCTTGACCCAACTACCGGAGAATATCACTTGTATCACCGGGCTCATTGGTATGAAGGAAAATTGTACTATAAAGGAAAGGTTATCATTGATAAAACGGTTAAAGCTTAATAATAAAACATTTACAAAATTAAGAAGACCCTAAATTGAGGATGTAAATCATCTTTTTAGGGATTTTTTCTGTTATATCCAATATTATATGAATAAAATAAACGCGGTTATCACCGGCTTGGGAAGCTATGTTCCTCAATATATATTGACAAATGATGAGATTTCAACGATGGTTGATACTTCCGACGAGTGGATTAAGAAACGGATTGGAATAAAAGAACGCCGTATATTAAAACCGGAAGAAGGCAGGGGAGTTACTTACTTAGCTGAAAAGGCATTTGCCGATATGAGGAGCAAAAAAGATTTTGATCCATTGGAAATTGAAGCGGTTATTTTTGCCACGTCAACGCCTGATTATATACTTCCAAACGCTGCATCGTTAATTGCTTACAAAACGGGGATGACCAATGCCTTCGGATTTGATTTGAGCGCTGCATGCAGCGGATGTATTTTTGCTTTAAATGTTGCACAAGCATTTATCACCTCAGGAAAATACAAAAAAGTGATGGTTTTTGCCGGCGATGTATTATCAGTTGTTACGGATTTTATGGATAGAAATACCTGTCCTATTTTTTCGGACAGTTGTGGCGCCATTTTGTTGGAAGCAACGACGGAAGATGTAGGAATTGTTGATTCTGTCCTGCATTCCGACGGAAACAGTCTGGAATCCTTGCACATGTATGGCGGCGGTTCAATCAATCCGGCAAGCCATGAATCCGTTGATAACCGGATGCATTACATTTGGCAAGACGGAAAAGTAGTTTTCAAGCGGGCTGTAACCGATATAAGCGCCGCCTGTCTGGAAGTGATGGATCGGCATCATTTATCGATCAACGACATTTCATGGTTTGTTCCTCATCAAGCGAATATACGTATTATCAATGCAATAGCCGAGCGTCTGGAAATTCCGGTACATAAAGTCGCCATTAATATTGAGAAATACGGCAACTCGAGCGCCGGTACTATTCCGCTTTGTTTGCGGGAATGGGAATCGCTGTTTCGTAAAGGGGATAAAATTATACTTGGGGCTTTCGGAGCCGGCTTCACTTGGGGAGCCACTTATTTGAAATGGGGATATGATCCGTCATAAATCGGGATTTGTTAATATCGTTGGAAATCCGAATGTTGGAAAATCGACGCTGATGAATGTGCTGGTGGGAGAACGGATTTCCATCATTACATCGAAGGCGCAGACTACCCGTCATCGAATCATGGGCATTGTCAACACCGGCGATATGCAAATTGTCTATTCCGATACTCCCGGCGTACTGCGACCCAATTATAAACTGCAAGAGAGCATGTTGAATTTTTCCGAATCGGCTTTGGACGATGCGGATGTATTGATTTATGTGACGGATGTTGTTGAAAAAATCGACAAAAATGATTTTTTTATAGCAAAAGTTCAAAAAGCAACGGTTCCTGTCTTGTTGGTAATCAACAAGATTGATTTAAGCAATCAAAAAGAGCTGGAAAAGTTGGTGGCGGAATGGCAAACCCTCTTTCCCAAAGCGGAAATTATTCCGGTATCGGCGACCAATAAGTTTAATACCGACTATCTTCGCAAGCGGATAGAAGAACATATTCCCGAATCGCCGCCTTATTTTGAAAAAGATGCGCTGACCGACCGCCCCGCTCGTTTTTTTGTTACGGAGATTATACGCGGAAAAATACTGATGTATTACCAAAAAGAAATCCCATACGCGGTGGAAGTGGTTGTGGAGCAATTTACGGAAACAAATGAACTCATCAATATCAAGGCGCTGATTGTTGTTGAACGCGAATCGCAGAAAGGCATTATTATCGGCAATCAGGGAAAAGCCTTAAAGAAAGTCGGCATTATGGCTCGCAAAGACATTGAAGGTTTTTTTGATAAAAAAGTCTTTCTTGAAATGTATGTTAAAGTAGAAAAAGATTGGCGGAACAGGGATGCGCTGTTGCAAAGATTCGGGTATAAATTAGATTAAGGATTTTATAATAATTTGTTATTTTTTCTTACCTTTGCGGTGAATTATATCCTATATGAAAACTAAATTGAGAGAATTAGATCGTCTGATCGGCAATACGCCGATGCTTGGAATTAACTATCGTTATAAAGGAAAAGAAGGGATAGTGTATGTAAAATGTGAATACTACAATTTTTCCGGCAGTATTAAAGACCGGATGGCGCTGTATATCCTTAAAGAAGCATACAAAAATGGAACAATAACGCCGGATTCGGTTATAGTGGAAGCAACAAGCGGTAATACAGGTATTTCATTTTCGGCTCTGGGGCGTATGTTAGGACATCGAGTATGCATAATTATGCCTGATTGGATGAGCATGGAACGCAAGATGTTGATAAAGCTTTTCGGTGCGGAAATTATTCCCATATCAAAAGAAGAAGGCGGTTTTCTGGGAAGCATCCGGCTTTCGGAAGAAATGGCTGCCAAAGATTCGAATGTGTTTTTACCCCGTCAATTCTCTAATTGCAGTAATATTAAAGCGCATGAAGAAACCACCGGTCCGGAAATCATTCAACAATTAAAAAAATGTGGTTTATCGCCCGATGCTTTTGTAGCCGGAGTAGGCACAGGCGGAACGGTTGTCGGAGTTGGGAAAGCGATGCGCGCCGTCTGTAATCATGTGAAAATACATCCCTTGGAACCGGAAGAAAGTCCAACATTGACCACCGGATACAAAACCGGCAATCATCGGATACAAGGCATTTCGGATGAATTTATTCCGGAAATAGTAAAAACCGAACAGTTGGATGAAGTGATTCAGGTATCGGACGGAGATTCCATATTAATGGCGCAAAAATTAGCCTCTACACTGGGGTTGGCAGTCGGAATTTCGTCGGGCGCCAACTTACTCGGCGCAATTAAATTGCAGGAAAAATACGGGTACGATACCGTTATAGCCACCGTTTTCGCCGATTGTGGCAAGAAGTATTTAAGCACCGATTTAACCAAAGAAGAACCCGTCAAAGCGCGTTATCTTTCTCCGGAAACGGAACTGATTGATTTCTTTACAGTAGAAAAGTGCTGGTAAAAGCGAAAAGGTTTTAAACGAATATCTCAAACTCATCCGCATCCTTCCAAGCCGGAAACCGCTCGCGAAAATCATCCAATTGATCTTTCCGGAGCGTACCGGTCACTACCGATTCTTCATTAAGAATGGTTTCCTGTATCCGGTTACCTTTGAAATCAATCAAAACAGAATCGCCGTGATGCTTCGTTTGTAGTCCGTCTTCTCCGATTCGATTAACGCCGCACACATAGCATTGGTTTTCCAAAGCGCGGGCTGTCAGCAGGGTTTGCCATACGTTTGAGCGGACGGACGGCCAGTTGGCCGAACAAATCAATACGTCGTATTCGTTTTTCCTGTTTCGGATCCAAACCGGAAAACGGAGGTCGTAACAGATAATGATTCGGATATTCCATCCTTTATAAGGCACTGTCACCTGTTTTTTCCCTGCCACGAACCGTTTCTGTTCCAGTCCCATCCTGAAAAGATGACGTTTATCGTAAAACCACTCATTTCCGTCGGGGTCGATGAAAAAACCGCGGTTAAAAATCCGGTTGGAATCATCTTTCGCTAAATAGCTTCCACATACGGCTAATTGATATTTTTTCGCCCAAGAATGAATCGTTTGAATGGTTGTTCCCTCATTTGTTTCCGCTAAATGGGAAGCTCCCATCGAAAATCCGGTGGAAAACATTTCCGGCAAAACAGCCACATCGCTTTTCCCTGAAAGCCCTTTCAGAAGATTTCCATAATGTTCGATGTTCAGGGCTTTATCTTCCCAGAATATACCGGCTTGGATAAGGCTGATTCTCAGTTCATTCATTTATATAATCGCAAATTTTTTGGGATGCTTAGCCCGTACGTCTTTATAATAATTCTTGATTTCTTCAATATCTTTTTCGACATCGCCGGTCGGATAAAAGATTTTCTTCACGCCGACTTCTTTCTTTGCATAGTCGATAAAAGCCAATGTAATCGGGACGCCGGCGTTCAGCGCAATATAATAAAAGCCGGTTTTCCATTGAGTGTTTCTACTCCGCGTACCTTCCGGTGCAATAGCTAACTGAAAATCAGTATTCGCATGAAAAAGCTCCACCATCTGTTCGGAAACCGAAGTTCGTTTTTTTCGGTCAACCGGAACGATGCCTATTGATTTCAGCAAATAACTTAAAGGAAAGAAAAACCATTCTTTTTTCATTAAAACATGCGGCTTGCCGCCTATTGATTTATAAAAAATCATCCCGATGACAAAATCCCAGTTGCTGGTATGAGGCGCTACGCAAATGACGCTTTTATCGGGAATTTCTTCCGATAATTCATAATTCCATCCGAATAGTTTAAGAATAAAAACATACATTTTTCGCATTTGTATTTGCTATATTGTAATTTTTTTCTGCAAATGTAGTTATTTTTTGAGCGCTTTCAATTATTTCCCCGACTAAATCATTGTTTTGAAAAAAAATAGTACCTTTGCAGCTCGGTTTGAACAGGAAGATTTATGACAAAGACAAAGCGAATAACTCCAGATTACATTTTTGAATCAAGTTGGGAAGTTTGTAATAAAGTTGGAGGAATTTACACCGTATTATCCACTCGTGCAAAAACGCTACAATCGCTTTTTCCGGATAATATTATTTTTTTTGGTCCGGATTTATGGAAGGAAACGGATAATGCTGATTTTATTGAGAGTAAAACCTTGCTTAAAGGCTGGAAAAAATACGCAAAAGAAAAAGATAACCTGAACGTGCGGATCGGACGATGGAATATCCCCGGTAAACCAATCGCCGTTTTAGTTGATTTCCAATCGTATCACGAATTTAAAGATACGCTTTATTATGAGATGTGGGAAAAATTCGAGGTGGACTCAATTTCCGCTTATGGCGATTACGACGAAGCCTGCATGTTTGCATACTCGGCCGGATTAGCTATCGAAAGCCTTTATTTTTACTTGCAATTATCCGGTAAAAACATCATCGCCCATGTTCACGAATGGATGTTGGGAATGACCGCCCTTTATTTGCAGGACAGGATTCCTGATATCGCTACCATTTTTACGACCCACGCCACTTCTATCGGTCGTTCTATCTGTGGAAACAATAAGCCTTTATACAGTCAATTGACCAATTACAACGGCGACCAGATGGCTCGCGAGTTGAATATGGAGGCAAAACATTCGCTCGAAAAACAAACTGCCTGGCATGTGGATTGCTTCACGACTGTCAGCGAGTTGACTGCTATCGAATGTCGCCAGTTGCTGGAAAAAAGTCCCGACATCGTAACCCCCAACGGATTTGAATTTAATTTTGTGCCTTCAGCGGAGAAAGCGGAAGCGAAGCGAAAAACCGCCCGCAAGACACTGATTCAGGTGGCAAGCCGATTAACCGGCGGGCAAATTCCGGACGACGCTCTGCTGATTGCGATTAGCGGTCGTTATGAATATAAAAACAAGGGAATCGACCTTTTTATCGAAGCAGTGAACCGCGTTCGCCTGGCAAATCCAACCAAGCCCATTGTCGCTTTTATTATGGTTCCCGCCGATATAAACGGTACGCAAGTCTATCAGAATACCTATTCTACAAAATTATTGTTTATTCCGTATTATTTGAATGCAAACGACGGGATATTCAATCTTCCCTATTACGATTTGCTTATCGGATTGGATTTGACCATATTTCCTTCATACTACGAGCCTTGGGGATATACGCCGTTGGAAAGTATTGCATTTAGCGTTCCGACAATTACAACGAATCTGGCAGGTTTCGGACTGTGGGCGAGAGAAGAAGGCGCAGGAGGAAACGATTGGAAGCATGGCGTCAGAATTGTTGAACGAACCGATACAAACTATTTTGATGCTGCCGAAAAAATAAAAGAGACAGTCATTGACTATTCCCGATTATCGCCCGACAAAATACATTCCATTCGGGAAGCCGCCCACGCATTGTCGCAAAAAGCGGATTGGTCGCATTTTATTGAATATTATTTAGAAGCTTATACAATTGCATTTGAAAATAAAGACAAAAGAATAAATAAAAAAATATGATGGTTAAAACAAGTTATGCGAATGAACCGGTGTGGATTGAAAGCAATGTTCATTCAAAAATGCCTCAGGAACTGAAAGGCTTGGAGGAAATCGCCTATAATTTATGGTGGGTATGGAATTATGAAGCCACTGAAATATTTTCCACTATCGACAAAGAACTTTGGAGCAAAACGGAAGGAAATCCGGTACTGTTCTTGCAGCGGCTTTCTCAAAGTCGCTTACATGCTATTACAGAAGACAAAACATTGATGGATAACATCCGGCAAGTATGTGCAAAATATAAAGCATACATGGAAGAACCCGTTCGGAAGGACTTGCCTTCAATTGCTTATTTCAGCATGGAATACGGATTATCCAATATTCTCAAAATATATTCGGGAGGCTTGGGCGTTTTGGCGGGCGATTACATCAAAGAAGCCAGCGACATGAACGTCGATCTCACTGCGATTGGATTTTTGTACCGCTACGGCTATTTTACCCAAACCCTGTCGATGGATGGTCAGCAAATCGCTAACTACGAACCTCAACATTTCGACCAACTGCCTATCAAGCAATTGGAAGATGCTGCCGGAAAACCGGTAATACTGGAGATTCCTTATAATAATTTTCTGGTACATGCTTACGTCTGGATGGTAAGGGTAGGACGAATTAAATTATATCTTTTAGATACCGATTTGGATTCAAATAGCGATTGGGATCGCAGCATCACGCATATACTTTACGGAGGAGATAACGAGCATCGCCTTAAACAGGAATACCTGCTGGGAATCGGCGGAATACTGCTTCTGAATAAATTAGGAATAAAAAAGCAGATTTATCATTGCAACGAAGGTCATGCCGCATTCATTAACGTACAGCGCTTAGTCGAGCATATTAAGAACGACGGTTTGAATTTCGATGAAGCGTTGGAAATAGTAAGAGCTTCTGCTTTATACACTTGCCATACGCCTGTTCCGGCAGGGCATGATTATTTTGAAGAACCGCTGCTGAATAAATACATGAGC
>Ga0123357_10013426_pt1 | contig 10635 bp, 4 predicted proteins | sample TergutEmb28metaG_FD_89873 | JGI IMG/M metagenome (GOLD analysis project Ga0123357, IMG submission 89873) | Embiratermes neotenicus P4 segment gut microbial communities from Petit-Saut dam, French Guiana - Emb289 P4 | ecosystem: Host-associated > Arthropoda: Insects > Digestive system > Gut ...
CCCTTTGACGCCTAACGACCACTATAGTGGTCGTACCGCACCGCTAACCTCTAAACATTGCATTTTATATATTTATTCAACAAATACAGGTACTGAATATTTTAAACATGGTATATACTCTCCATTTCTTTCTCTTCAAAATGCAGTTTGTTTCATAATTCTAACATATTCGGTTCCTGTTTTATTCACATTTTATATAGAGGATGTGCTAAAATTTAAAAAAATTATTCCGGCGCCAAAATATATATATATTGAATATACTTCCATTGCCTTGTCTGTATATAAGTGAGGTTGTGTGTTGTGTAAAATCAAACATGGAAAAGATTAAATATAATGAAGAAGTACATGACCATTGTACACGCCAAAAATCAGATCTTCATATTCAGTTCTGCAGGAACTACTCTTTTGAAAAGCAGTAGTGCAAATGTGAGTACAAAATTGTAAAATAAATTGCCTAACACAATAAAGAGTTTACCAAAGATACAGGAATTTATATTACTGAACTCCACTAGTGATGTAAATTTATTGCAAGTTCCTTTGTTATGTATACTGTGAATGAATGTTTCTTATGTAATGTACAGAATGTAAACTGAGCTTGACGTGTCTGACATCATATTTGTGACTGGATGGACTGAATGACAGAATAAAGAATAAAGTGGTAGTGTTTCTTTAACTCTGTAAGGATATCAATATTGAACTCAATATGACAGAATAATTTACAATCTCATGCAGTCTGGAGAAGTCGCATGTTAAGATATTCATGGTATATAAATAAAACAACAACAAGGCTGGTTAAAAGAAAACTATTACCATGGACGCACGAACAAAGTTTTGAATTTGACAATGTGGGTGGGGTTCCTTTCTGCCAACAGATCTAGCAGGGAAAACATGTAAGTCCTGCAAAAAATATAGTCTCCCATCACTTTCCAATGGCCACCATTTGTTAAGTGTTCAGTTATAACAAGCCTAAAATAATATATACTGTACAGCTCTAACTACACAGAGCACAATACAAAATAACAGGACCACACATACACAAAGGACAACTGCATTTCAGCCCAATGTATTTTTAAGTGGGATACATGCGTTATTGATCATAAACATCTAATGGTCCAACTAACCTGTGTGAAACCACTGCCAATGTCAAACCACATTCCTGAGTCACCAATAGTATTTACATTACTTCCACTCATGGTTCAAAGCAGTCAGACACATACTATTAAAATTCATTTATTTACATAAAAATATGCATGGTCTACAATTCCAAAACACTTTTAAATCAGCACAAAAGCCAAAAATTAAAAAAAAAAAAAAAAAAACCTTTAAGTGTTTACATCAAACATAATTTTGTATCAATTACAATTATGCCTTCTGGGATGTGAAGTTGGAAGAAGGGCACCAACATTTGATAGGAACTTCTACCTTCATCTTTCACCTTAAAAAAAAAAAACCGCAGTAATTATGTAAACACATCCCCAAGACTGTAATAAACACTATTTAAAAAACTCAAATCTTCCAGTCAGTTGTCAAGTAACATGGCGTTTGCCAAGCTCCATTTATTTAACTGTTTCAGGCCCCATGATTGTCTTCAAATTAGATTACTCAAACATGCTACTCATTCAGTATCATTCCCACAAATGTGAATTCAGATAACTTACAAAGGGATCAGGTGAAGTGTTAATGGAAAAATTGTCATTTGTCATTAAAAAAAAATTTGGGGGGGGGGGGCAGAGAAGCCATGCCTGGAGATGCCCGTTCTCTATTCTGAGCCCTCATCCTACTGAACAGCAATGTCACTATCAACCACAGACGTAAAATGTTTTTATTTCTCATTATCTGTTGGCACATCTTCTGCTATGCTGCTGCTCTCCACATCAGAATCTCTGCCAGCTATGCTAGATTTATGTTCACAGTTACGAGGCTGCACCTTCTTCCAGTTACGATACACACTGTCTAATGGCACATCTCCAACAGAACGTGTTCGTGTACGGTAGCCACTGTCTTCATAATACTTACGGCAATGTTCACATGCACATTCTGGATTTTTTGAAGGTCCCACATGATGACCAGGTTTCAGAAATGTGTCAACAATTTTACCAAACTTTTCAGCTTTGCATAATTGATCAGTACGTTTACCAGGGATATTTGTGAATGGTGAAGTAACACTAGTTGCTGCCTTGGATGGTGATGGTGATGGTCCTCTGTAACCGAATGGCCCTATGGCCATGCGATGTGTAAATCTGTGTGGACCAGAATCACTAAGACTTCCATTATCCTGGGCTGGAAGCTTCAGTAAAGCAGAAGCCTTTTCTGCCACTGCCCCTTTAGCAGAAGTCAACAGTCCCACTTCTTCCTTGCCCTTGCCTGAATTGACCCTCTTCACAGTGTCCTCTCTCTTGAGGGCTTTACCCGTTGGTCGTGGGGAAAGTTCTGTCTCTCGACCACAAAAACTCCATGCATCACCTGTATCATCATCATCTGAATCTTCTGTTGTTTCAGTTTTCCACAGTGGAAGAGACTTTCCTAAGTGTTTCTCAAGGAACTCCCTAAATTTCTGCTCCTGTAGGAGATGCTTTCGTTCAACATGTGGCGATCTCCATGTTTTAGAACCATCATCATCACCCTCAGTACTAGCCCACGCTCTCTCTTTTTGGCGAATTCTTAACCTATCTGCTGCATCAGCATACTCGAAACTGTCACTCTGGGCTAGGCTCAGTGTGCTATGAACTAACGAGTCAAGGTCAGTAACTGTGTCCTTCCACGAAGTTGCTGCTGCCGAGTCATATTCATTACTCAGAGCCATACTTGATGAAGAGAGGGTGGACCAGGAGGGATTTCTAGAAGCAGAGGTTGTGACCTCACTCTGCAGCAGGCTTGTCTCTGTTGCACTGATCTGTGAAGGATAGAGGGAGCTCAGGCCATCATCACTGTCATAGCCCCTGGTCACCTCCTGCTGCTTTGAAATATCAGCCACCTCATATTTGAAGCTCTCACTGCGATGTGCTGCAACACCTGTAGCCTTTGCTTGGTGGTGGTGGTGCTGGTTCTGCTGCTGCTGCTGCTGTTGTTGTTGACTGAGATAGCCTGCCGGTAACCTATCTTTCCCTACACGAGCATGAACCACTCTAAGCTTCTCTGATTCAAACACAGTCTGGGGAGATGACCATGAATCAGATACTTCTGCTGAATCATCACTGGAACCACTGGCATCAGCGTCCTCCGAACCCGTGCAGTAGACGTCGATATGAACGGTGCGGGGTTTCTGCTGTCCCTTGTCACCAGGCTGGTTAGACATGGACTGCAATCCCCGGGACCTCTGACCTGAGCCACCAGACAGAAGAGGTGACTGACCCCGGAGTCGAGCTGGTGAACGGGTGAGTCTGTGTGCTGATGAATGGGAGACAGGCTGCAGGAAACAATACACCGAAGTCAGATATTTACAACATTCATGATCCAAGAAATAAATCAATGGAACCCATCATAATGAGCTGCCTAGACCGAACAAATAACCAAGTAATCAAAGCTACACTGCACTGGTTTTGAAGTATATGGGTAAATTACAAGTGTTCTGAACACTCTGATGTCAACAGAGTAGTAAATAAAAAAACTGGATGGCAATTAGTTTAAATTATAAGGCTTACATGTTTCAGTGATGCAGTCACATCAGTTTTGTTGAGTTATAATGAACAGTTTTGTAGGATGTGGCATTATCTATTTCAACAGCAGTGCTAAGGGGTGGTTATTCCATGACAAAAGCTGGGTGTGGAAGTCAAATGCACAAAAATATAAGCATACAGGAGATTGAAAATACACTACAGTAGACTTTCTACAAGCCAATTTGATCAGCTCTTTCATTTTTTACTATTACTGACTAAATGTAATTCCTGTCAGGCAGTAAGGTTTTACACAGCTTTCCTGATAACCCTGGCACTATCCGACGAAATTTAAAAACACAAGACAACTGCATACAATACAGAAACTGTTTTTACACTGAAATCTATAATTGCACAAGAATTTCATCCATAACTACTTTGGCAAATGTGCTTTCCTAATAAAACAGCTGGTACTGTCAACTGTTTAAGAGAAATCAGTAACATATAAGAATTTTTCTGCCAACATACAGTACCATCTCACAAATCCTACACTTCATGGGCATCAATGAAGCAATTTGTAAACTTACCTTCATGTGCTCAGTGTCGGGTTCTGGTACATTAATCACCGGAACCTGGAGTAGTTCTGAATCAGTTTTCCGTCTTGCGCCGCCATACACCACTTTGTTTCCCATCTTTGGCTGAACAGGCTTACTTCTGTACGCTGATGTTTCCCCTATGCCAGCTGAAGTGGCACGTGTCAGATTGCCTGTAGTCTGAGAGGCAACATCACGACTGGATTTATCTACATCTCGCAACAGTCGTTCTGGCACACGTGTGCAAAAGTGTGTTGTGAAGGTGTTAGCTGCTGCTGCTCGTCTAATAGCTGTGGGACTCCTGCCACCCCCACAAACTTCACAAACCTCAGGGACTGGTCCAAAATCTGAACTTCTGGGTCTACCCTGCTTATGATTTGGCAATGCAGAAGTCTGAAGGTGATGAGAGCAGCCAAGATCATACCCCACAAGGCCACTGTCCACATTAGGTCTCATGGAAGCACTGGCAACCCCTTGGTGTTCAGCATCGGACAAAACAATGCTGCACGTGCTCTTACACCGGCGATTGTAGGGCTGTGCAGACCTGCGCGTGGGGAGGCTTGCATATGACCCTGGCGACACCTGATTACTGCTGTATCCAGAGTCCAGCAGGTGTGGGACAGCCCGCAGTACTGAGGTTGAGGCAGGTTGGGGCTCCTGAGGTGGTGGACGAGTAGTGAACAGGATGTTGCCACGTTGGAAACCATAACAAGTACGTGGTGGAATGTTCAGTGTGGGTGGTGGTTGAGGTGGAGGAGGTGGCGGCGGGGATGAAGTTGGTTTCTCTCCCCATGAGTAGCGCATGTGGACACCACTGGAGTCATGTTCTGTGGGTTGTGCAGCAGATGCTGCAGGTGGTGGTGGAATGTCTGGTGCAGCACCACTGGCTGGCTGATGATGAGATATTGTGAGTTGAGCGTGCACAGACCATTCTTGTGAAATCCCAGATTGCCCGTGCATGTTGCACTAAGCGTCACCATCTCACTTGAGTCTTGTCTTTAAGGATTCACACACAAGTAAGGGGGATTGAGAAGTGGAAGTTCACATATTTTTAAGATCAGCTCACCACTCAGAATAAAAGAAACAAGCTCATGACAGAGGGCACAGTGCACAATGTCCACATTACTTTATAGTTTAGCCACAATGACTATTTTTCAATTGTACCCAACTGTTATTTTCTGAGAAAGTTTCACGCAAATGTTATGCAATCAACTATGCTGCTGATATGGTCCACAGTACAAACAGTTTCAATATGAGCCCAGAACAAAATATGTGCAGTCCTGGCAAAAAAAATACACAAATATTAATTATTATAGTACATACCACCGCAACGCTTAAAACAGCAATTTTCTGCATTAGGTATGGAATCACTGAATGTTACGTCCTTCAGTTAGAAAGATCCAACCATACATAATGAAGGCAGTGAATCTGTTTATGGTTCTTGGAGAGGCTATCAGTAAAATTTGTTTGTACTCCACGTGTTTCTGTTAATCTGACCAAATTTACACACAGAAGATCAGAATCTTATTCTGTATCAACATTTTGACAGACACGCATTCGGAATATAATGTTCCTATGATGTACGAAATGTATAAACTGCAAATCTGTTACCAGGGTAACCTGCAATAGCATAATTTTGCATCTTCATTTAGTGTGGTTTCAAAACTTATTTTCTCTGAACATAACTGCAAATGAAAGAAGACATATACAGAAAAATTATACAACTTACATGTTTGCCCCCCTCCCCCTTCCAGAGACAGCACAATCTGTAGTGTTAATGGTACTCACTAGACACAAGCTCTGTACTTACTCTGCAAAACTACACTGCAAACTTAAATTTCATCAAAATTCATTAGGCCAGATAAACACAGCAAAACACTCAAGAATTACTAACCACTGGTTGTGCCATAACTGCACATAATATTGGATTTCTAGGTCATTAATATTACAGTAACTTATGGGATGGAAGAGCAAGTCAGAATATATGTGAGGTCTGCTGTACCAACAATACAGCAGAAGTAAACAAATATTAATACCAATTAAACTAAAAACAGCACATATGTAGATAGTATACAAAATAGTATACAAGTGGCACTACAGCCTGCTACATGCACTGGATTTCATGTGGAGGCACAGCTCCAGTGTCTCCTAATCTTCAGCACTATATGAAGGGGAGTGGCTTGTGTAAAGCCCTGGCTGCTTCGCCCTATGGAATAAGCCCCTTGTAACATACTCATAAGATAGGAAACCACCACCAGTAAAAATTGCGTCACAAAGATAAAAATCTCTACCCCTTCCACCAGAAATTGAATTACATTATCCAGCCATCCAGCCCATTTCCGAGTCACTATAATGACTGAGGTACCGACATGTGAGAAAGTGCACGAACAAAATTAGGACACAGACACACGATGCATGGCAAGTTTAATGGCCTTACATTGCTGCATATAATATACAGTCTACCTCGCTTGACACATCATGAAGGGACCTGAATATTTTGTCATTATAAACAAGTGCTGTTATAACAAAGAGTATAATGTTATGGTTGACAGTGAGGAATTAATTAGCAGCACAATATGTGATGCTATAGCCGAGGTGTCACATTAGCCAACGTCGTTATAATGGGTTCAACTGCATATTAACCATCTACCGTATGTATGAGCAGGCACTGAAAATGGTCTCCTTCAACTACCAGACATGCTTGATTTCGAAGGAAATGAAACACCTGAGACCATATTCTAAATTTCCTGTTACACTTTTCACATGACTTCTTCCATACATATGTTTTCACATTGAAAATCCACTGTATTAAATTGTACTGAACATTAAAAAAAAATGTTACACTGTGCTTCACATGTCTGTCACACACAACAAATTAAGCTGAACTGTGTGACTTAACAAGTCAGATGATTCCATATACCCATACAAGTAACAATAGTACTGGCAGTGGATCAGTCATGCAGCAGACATTTCACCAGGAGTGCAGTATCGGTAATTCCTACATGTGAACTTCAAACAATATGTAATAATCCCTTCCCCAGGTGCCAAGCATGTCTGTGAGTCAAAGCAAGTTATTGCCAACACCTACTTTAGCACGTGGTAAGTTTTATCACATGCTGTATACCTTATACTGTAAGAGGCATTGCAAGACCATTGCTTGCTGAGCATCTGCCTTTGGTTTTCAACACAAGTCCATGCAAAATTCCGAAACAGACACACTGGTAGTTAGATACGCAAGTTTTAAACCACCTGCAAACGGCATGTAGCACATAAACGCTGGGCTGGGCTTGGGGGGGGGGGAGACACACATGTGTAAGTACTATGACTCACAACCTTTCTCTGGAAGCCCCACCATTTCGGAAATAAATAAGAGATATACTGTCATAAATGCACTTAGATCTCCTTGGAAAGTGTCAGACATTTTGTTAGACTTTAACAGAACTTAATTTTCTCGAAAGATTTTAACCAAAGTCTGTAATATACAAATTCATGAAAATCCATCCAGTGGGAGCCAAGCTGCCCAAAGCAGGGGAACGGAAGGACACACATACACATACATGGCAAAGTTAACAGTCGTTTTTCCCAGCAATGCGCAAGCGAGGACACACACACACACACACACACACACACACACACACACACACACACACAGAGACATGGAAAAGCTAACAGTCGTTTTTCCCCACAATGCGCAGGCGTACAAAAACTTTTTTCCCACAAAATAAAACTGTTAACATGTTTCGGCTGATGAAGCCACCATCACGCCTTTATCGAGAACATCAAAAAGATACTGAACACTGCAACACGCTTGGGATCACTACATTTTAATGACACACTGCAAGGCTGCCTGTTGCATCTTGTTTTATATGTTGTGTATGACTGACTGAAAAAAGTATCTGCAACTGAAAACGCAGTGGGGACATCAAATCTCAAATTAAAAACTCTGTGTTTTGCTCTCACACTGTACAGCACGTGCGTTTCATATGAAATCACAACAGTACTTACTTCCCTATACAGCATTAACCGGTTGGTCTTTATAAGGGCATGCAGTTTGTTTGTTGTTCAGTGTGAGGTAGAAATTTCTGAATAGGCCTGCTGGGTATATCACCTTCAATCTTCAATGGGAATGGATGGACTTCTATATTATCTATCACATATCATGTTGCCCACAAATACCAACATTCAAAGACACACACATCCTTCCTCCTTGTATTTATTTATGGTCTATTTAACAACAATGTCAGCTGTTCCCCCATATGCCATTCAACTATTAGATGATTGTGAATAACAACACATCAAAGACAGATTTCAGTACAAAATTGTCCAAACATGTTCTGCACCACACCAATGCCCATTCCATACACGGTCAGCCTCCATCTTGTTGTTTTTGTCTAAGGTTCCTACATTCAGACCTAAGAGCCAGTACCGACATTTTGTGTGGCCCCAAGGATCATAACCGTGTTTACGAAAGCCTGACATTCGTCCGTATCATGAGCCAAATGAATCCACTTCACATACCAACACCCTATTTGCCGGACTTAATTCCGATATTACTGTATCTTCCCACCCACAAGCAGGCCCTCCAAATGGTCTCTGCCTGATGCGTCTTCCAACCAACACTTGTCATGCATTTATCATGTCTCCCAACGTAAGATTCCCACTCAAAGTTGGAACCGAAGACACTCGACGAATTTGTGTGTGTGTGTGTGTGTGTGTCAGACAAAAATATTTTCAGTTGGGCAGACTGTTCTCTAGCAATACTTTTCTACAGTACACGTGTCATAAAAATGCAGTCCGAAGTTTTGTAAAAATAAATCCCGCACAAAACAGTGCGGCGTAAAAACAAAAATATCAGAAATTCGGTATACTTTCAAAATATACGTTCGGTGTTGAAAAAAAATGAAATACAAATGCTTGTTTTTGCGTCATTTCAGACTTTCGCCGCGGCGCAAATGAGATCTGCGCTCTTTTGGGACTGGTTGACCCTTGAGGAAGGGACCGACAGGTCGTCCCGAAGAGTCGGTACGGAATAACTACGCTGCGTAAAATCCCATAAAAATGCAGATCCCGCTTGTTTTTCTGAATTAGGCAGTATGAAAACAAAATAAACACAAATGTTCGTTCTACGAAGACCACGCGCGCAATATCATCCGGCCCGTGTTTTTCAAAGAAAATATTCCGACCATTATGTTAAAATAATCCGGCCAGCTATATTCACGGAATTAACTGAAGCAATAAAACAAATGTTCGGCAATCAACTTCAACTAGAAGAAATGAACGGGCAATTTGGAATAAAAACTGTTAATACCTCGAGGCAAGAGCTTAGTCGCGTGTCGAGAAATATTTTCAAGAGGCGTGGAGGCTGATTTTAGACGCGTCACCACGTCGAAACACCGCTATTAAATAGAGTATGGTGAACGGAATGATACAAACCGACTCTACCTGCCCGACAGATCCACTTTTCTTAAGCGAAAAGCTCCGCGATAGCTGTCGTGCTGAGGGAAATGATTAGTGGGATGAACTGTGAATCTACCGGTCACTCCACCTCCTTGGATGGCAGCATCGTAGGCGAACGACAGCACAAATTATGAAACTCTCGCCGTGGAGCTTCCTTCAGCCTCCTGTCACTTCCTAGGCCCAACTATGCCCCACGACACCCTCAAAAACCGTGTTCTACCGTTTGTGTGAGAGGCCAAATTTCAGGGTCACATACGACAAAGTTATGGTGCAGTATATTTTAATTTTGGAAGACCTAGGAGTGGATGGGAGAATAATATTAATATGGATCTTCAAACAGTGTGATGGGCAGGAATGAACTGGATTGATCTGACTCAAGATAGAGACAAGCTTGTGACTGGGGTAATAAACCCTCGGGTTCCATAAAATGCGGAGGAATTTCATGACCAGCTGAGGAACTGTTAGCTTTCAGGAAGGACTATTCTCCATGGAGTTAGTTTATTTATATGTTAATCTTTAGTATTTCAATACAGCAAACGGGAGAACAAAATTCTGAACGTAACGCATCAAGCATTCTCCGAACTTAAACTGTTCTTTCTTTACACAAGAACGAAACTGCTTGTTGCCAGATATCTTCGCTCTTCTGGGATGTTACGCACAGGAGATCGGCAGTTATTTAACGAAGTTTCGTGTCAACCTATCGGCCCAACTTCCAGGGTCAAAGTCTAAAATACTTGAACGTTGCCATATTAATACTATAATTTTATCTATGTTCAACTAATGAGATATGAACACAGAGGCGTAGACGTGGTCCCCACAAACCCTAGGGCACAGGGACTCCGTACGTCAGCAGAAGGGGGGGGGGGGGTTCCCCAAATTTGCAAAATCCCCAAAGTTTTTTTGGGTTTTTTCGGGCTGGGTTGCGCCCTTCGTAGGGATCTCCGTTTAAATTAGGTATTATTTTTGCCGCCCCCCTGATAATCGAAATTTAG
>Ga0123357_10013427_pt1 | contig 10635 bp, 8 predicted proteins | sample TergutEmb28metaG_FD_89873 | JGI IMG/M metagenome (GOLD analysis project Ga0123357, IMG submission 89873) | Embiratermes neotenicus P4 segment gut microbial communities from Petit-Saut dam, French Guiana - Emb289 P4 | ecosystem: Host-associated > Arthropoda: Insects > Digestive system > Gut ...
CCCCCCCCCCCCCCCCCGCTCCTGCCATCTGGGGCATTACTTGTAATTTAAATCCCAGAACCGAATAAGGTTTAACCAGGCTTTTCCGGCGTCTTAAGTTACATGGCGTGGAATAGGAAGGCTATTATAAATAGTGAATCGTGGAGAATATTTGCTAAGACTTTTCAAATGTAATTGAGGTAATAGGTGAAATAAGTCAATCAGACCACCCGATCTTCCACTGAAGATCTCCGAAATACTAGCTGGAGTGTTAACCACTACTCGAGAAGTTAGAGTGCCCCATTTCGAAACAGTAATACCAGAACGCCACTCCCCAGTATTTTGTCACAACTCCAACCGCCATTACAACTAAAATTACACCACAGCCGTATCTTGTAGATGAACAGATACTTACACAAAAGTTCCCGCTTAAGATAATTTAGAATTTCATTTTGTAGAGTATTTTGAAGCTGCTCTCTTGGGGAGAAACAGAACCGCAGAACCGCATCGTGTGACTGTTCAGGTTGCATGTAGCATGTGAATCTCATGAGCTCTGACCCTGAACTTTACATATTCTTCATGGCCCTCGTCATCGCTGTAAACAAGGGCAAAGAGAATGAACCATTTTCCGATCACAGTCTATCTTTTAGCATTGCCTGTTAATCACACCAATAATTATTTCCTCTGACAGTCATTTGCGCCACAGTACTTACTACAGGATGCGGCAGAAAGAACACCACGATTTGGGAGGGTCGTAGCTTCGGGTGAGGAGCGCATACAGTAGTAGAGAGCACGTCTTCGAACAACAGTGTACGTGCCATTTTCAATGTACCCCATGACGTGGTTGGGGGAACATTGAGCCTTTATTCTTGAGGAGTTTATAAAAAATGGCGGGTCGCCGGTAACAACACAGCGTGCACTTCGCATCCGCTTTGCGCTTGGTCGACGGGAGGCTTTTCCTGATAAGAAAACGATTTGCCTTTGGGTATAAAACTTTAGACAAACAGGACAAACTTTGAAAGCTCTGAAGGAGGCGATACAACAGGAAATTGCTGCTATTACACCTGAAATTATTCTCAAGGTCATGGAAACCTACCGAGAGAGGCTACATCAGTTTATCAACATTCAAGGCCGCCACTTGAATGATAATTTATTCAAAACACATTGATATAAAACGGCATTCTGTGTGATTTCCAGAAATAGAAAAATATTTGCCGTATCTTCTTTGGTTTTTAACTTATTTGCTTCTCAAATAGAGGAGTTCTTTCTGCCGCATCCTGTATATGTATACTACTTACGTCAAATCCTATAATGAAACCAAGTAGATGCACTAACTTCTCAAATTTATTTTTGGAATAAAACTCTACATGTTTCGGACAGTTCCTCTGTCCATCATCACTAGTTTTTCACTGCACACACAGGAATGGTATATGTCATAGATGTTTGCTGACAGCTTGCGAGCAGGATCAGGACGGAACTGCAATTCCGACCTGATCCTGCACGTAATTGTGCATCAAGTTGGTCATTTACCCAGAGTGCGATGCTGTTGTTTATAGGTTCCTTGGTCTGTAGCAGCTTCGTAGTTACCGTTGATAGTACGGAAACAGTACAGCTGTACTTATTCTAAAATTTATGCTGACCTCCTGATGATGAGTACAGAGTTGCTCGAAACATGTAGAGGATTATAATAATAAACGTTTTATATAACGTAATTGTGCATCAAGTTGGTCATTTACCCAGAATGATTTGAACGTTTGTAATTATGAGGACCCAGTAAAGTTTTAGAGACTAGCTGCATGGCGAGATGTTTAGACGATCGTCCGTGAATGGTCACTAAGGATTTCGAATTTGCCGTGACTTCTTTAAAGTCTAATCGCATAATTCGTCACCGAATATTGAGAATGACCGCGTAAATTTAGAGAGAAGATATTTGACTTCTGTCAAAAAACTCAACTTATAAAATTGTATGAATTCCTCCCCCCCCCCCCTCCCGCCTTTCTCATGAACTTTTTGGTTTGTTTTTCGATAATGATGTTATTATTGAAAACATTTTATTCTACATAACATGTCTGCCTATATTTTAGATATATAAATAATTAAGTGTATCAGTACATGCACATACAGAACATACGTATGTCTGTACGTGCGTTCGTGCTTATGTGAGTGGTCTGGTGGCATTCTGCAGTTTTGAAATAGTCTGTCAAGAACAGGCATATTTTAAAACACTGGAAAATTATTTAACAGCAAGTCATGGTATGAATATTAGTAGTGTGTGGGGGTCACAGTGTGCAGTTGTCCTGGGGAAGTTAATTAAAAATGTAACAATTTTTTATCAGGAAAGACTCGATATAATTATAGGTTTTTCCTCGTATTTCGGATATTGCAAAATATTTAAACGAAAATTTCATTTCAGTATTTGTTTGACGTACAATTTCATAACTTCTTTATATATTAAACGAACCTGTCAGTAGCTCAGGCAGTACGTAACCAATGACACTAATGAAAAACCGTCAATACATACTTATTAAAATTAAACAGGACAACTGATTTTAATAAATTGTTATTTTGACATTTTTTTTATTAGTAACATCAACTCCGCGAAACAAAACTGTATGGCCCATATTAATCTGATAACATGTAAAGCCTTTACCTTTTCCATTATCTTTGTCTTTTTGTTTCCTTTCTTTTTCTTCTATTTCTCTCATTCTTCTTGGACTGCTTCTTCCTGAAGAAGGAGGTACTACGTTTTTTTTTTTTTCCGAAACGTTGGTGTCTGTTTCCCAGCCAGCAACGCACAACTCACAAGACTTGAGTCCACACAAAGAAAATATTTGCCACCATATACACGTGTGACTGGCCGCAGCTAGGGATGAAGTAATTGTCTATTGGAAGGACTGGCTGCATTGTCTTGCTGACCCTGAAATTGCGTTGCAGTGTCACCTGATGTCGTCATTATCACCTCGCATAGTATCACACGTGCTTGGTTGCACGGTGTTCGTCGCCAGCCACAACAGCAGCCAAATTCTCTGCGTGTGGGCCAGAAATATTCCGCTTCGCACACTTCACGATGCTTGCGGTAGCTATCTGCTACAATATTCGTGCCCTGGTGTCACTCAAACCCGCGATCTTGCAAGCGGACACACAAAACCGGCGCTCGCCGTTTCACAGCTGCTGGCCGAACACAAGCTGATTACTTCAAACACGACCAGTCTTTGCTCCCACGCAGATATCTTACGCTCTGCCCTTCACCACTTGTGGTGGCTGGTGGCAGGGTGATTGAATAGCCGTTGGAGGACGTCACTGTTATTGACCGGCAGTTAATGCATGGTGCTAAAGTACTGTCACGTGCTTCAGTACTTCTGTAGAAAGGACGTTGTTCATTTTGATAATGACGACGACCGTTCGGCGAAATATGAAAACAGAATTTTGAGGTGCGTCATCCCCGTTGTGTTTGTTCAAATAACAATAATTTATTCTTGTTTTTCAGCTTTCGTCGTGTTCTAAATGTAATTTGTTCCTTTTTGGGTAATTCCCCGGCGTCTGAGTTCTAATTGCCGATGTTTCGGAACTCAGACGCCAGGGAATTACCCAAAAAGGAACAAATAACAACAAGAATTAATGTATTATACCTTCAGTCGAATACAACGAATGTGCATTAGTAGGTTTGCTAAGTAATGGCAACAGAATGTGACCTTCCGATTTCTGTATTTTGGCCCAAACTTCATGTATAAGCATTTCATCTGGGCCATAGTAAGTTTGTTAGTCAGTGACTTGAATTTTAGAGTACGGGTATTGTAGGTCGTAGTCGGTAATGGGACCGGTAGTTGATTTAGCGTGTGTCAAGTTCAAACCGACAGAGAACACAAACAGTCTATGTAGACGTATAAATGCGAAGCACGATAACTTCTTTAATACGACGCCATGTAGATCAGTATACAAAAACAGTGTGCAGGGGGTCAACTGTTCCCAACCCCAGGATATTCCAGGAAGCTGTAAATTTATTAGTTCTTGCAGTTTTCAAGTTTTGCGGAGTCACCGATCTCTGGAGTCAGTCTTTCGGAATTCATGCTTCCTACCCGAAAATTTCCGGCTTTCGTTCTATACCGACGGACTGGCTATCCCTTGTGAGCTTTGTATGTACTTATGCTCAGTGTGCAAAATACGCCGTGTACGCTTCTTCTCCTTTGTCTTAAGAACTTAGCTTTTCCATTTCTATCTATGTAAATTTGCACTATTATTACTTACACCTGAAGTAAGACTGTACCACAGCGTTATTCTTACAGGGCAACAATACTTGATTACTGATCGATCCACAAATTATTTTACACCATTTATCAACTTTAGGTTATTTTGCTTATGGCGATAATGCTTGGCTACGCGCTTGTTTAACACTGCTTTCTGTTTGTTTTCTTTGGAGGAATGTAAGGGTATAAATCATAACCATTGCTCTGGGGATTCTTTACTTAAAGCCGAATACAGCAGAAATTGAAGAAAAGGTTTGTGATGATATAAAGTGAAATGTCAACTCGATGCAACTAGGTAATTTTATTGATGTATTCTTAGCTCTACACGTTTCGGGCGCATACGCCCATCATCAGGAGCATTAGATGTTGAGTTGCAGCATATGGTTTTCTGTACCGAGTTTTTGGATGGGTGGTGGTCTTGAGAGCCGCTGCGTAAGTCGTGTGTACGGTGCGGATGGTGCCGCATGGCACCATCCGCAACATCCGCACCGTACACACGACCTACACAGCGGCTCTCAAGACCACCACTCATCCAAAAACTCGGTGCAGAAAACCATATGCTGCAACTCAAATTCTAATGCTCCTGATGATGGGCGTATGTACCCGAAACATGTCGAGCTAAGAATACATCAATAAAATTACCTAGTTGCATCGAGCTGACATTTCACTTTACATCATGAGGAAGACGGACTGTCAAAAACCCTCAAAGTTTCTGATATCTGTAAATTTTTGCCAGTACACGACATTGTTGCACAACGTATTTGTGTGGTAGGATGGAACACGACGTAAGTTTAACTGTTGAGGAGACAGTAGCAGGCGATTTTGTCATCGGATTTGCCAAACACTAAATAAACTCATACCAGAAAGGCCGACTTATGTATTCGGGATATCTCGTGCGTAGCATAGAAAGCTTCAAGCCTTTATGTGGTTAAAATGTTTGCATCAGTGGGATAGAAAATACCCGACATTATGTGTTCAGTCTTGTGAAATCATAGCTTGTTCAGGCGATGATCATCGCGTATTCGCGTTTCCCGCTCTTCACATATTTGTGTTTTCAGACTTAATCTGAGAGTGGAAGGGAACATAAGCCCTCAAACTGTATACATTATGCTCTATCAGACACGACATATGGTGCATGTGAGTGAGTGAGTCCCATTAGCAGGACAGAGCGTGTCTACATCAAAGGAAACACGCGAGGATGGTGTGAGTCCGATGTGAAAAGTGACGGTTTCGTTGAACCACGTGCAAATAGTGGATGAAGTTTGTTTCCAGCACAGGTTTTGTTTTCGACCATTGCATAACCGCATGGTTAGGCTCCGCTGGAATCAAAATTCGCACTTATTGAATTCGGGAATGAAATTGTGTGCATTAGCGTCTTAAGGACGTTAAACATGAGTTTAACGGAAATACTATAATTTGGCACTCGTCATGAATAGGAGGGTGTCTCGTGAATTTCAAAATGTACAAATCTCAATTTGTAATTTTTTTTATGTGGGTATTGACAATCCCATTGGCCGAGCGGTCTAAGGCTTGGATCTGAGGCCGTTCGTTTTCTGGGATTGCGGGTTCGAAGCCTACCGGAGGATGTCTGTCTGTTGTGAGTGTTGTGTTTTATCAGGTATAGGTCTCTGCTTCGGACCGATCACTCGTCCAAAGGAGTCCCACTGAATGTGATGTGTCCGATGATTGTGATCACGAAGCCCCGTAAGGGGAGGCTATGTCTCGAGATCGGGTCGAATCCCCACAGGAAAAAAGAGTTGAGTAATATTTTGTTCTTCCACCTTGGAGCCAACAAATTAAAGTTTAAATTGTAAGAGAATTTATAATGTCGTTTGCTGTTTTGTACGCGCGTGCAATTTGGTGTTTCTACCAAAGGGAAGAACATAAGTTTAGGGGTTTCGAGAATATGGTGCTGAGGAAGATATATGAAACTGAGGGGGAGGAAGTGGAAATTACCTAAAGAAAATTGCTTAACTAGGATCAAGGCGAGACATGGGAAAGTTAAGAATTCGCGAGAGATACAGAGAATTTGTATAAGAGCTTGGTCTGAAAAACTGAAGAGAAGAGATCACGTGGGAGACGTGGGCGTTTATGGGCCTACAATATTAAAATGGTTCTTATGGTAAAATTTATTAACACATAGATTGGATTTATATGCATAAGAGTACGGAGTATGGGTATATTTTCATTTAGTACAGTATGTTTCGGCGTTATTGGCCATCATCGGTTACTGCAATTTAAAAACACCTACGTTAGAAGTAAAGTACGGGTGTATGAATATCGGTTCGAAAAGAAAATAATTATCATTCTTTACACACAACATTCAACTTAAAATGCCGGCTATACCAAACCATTCTCTTTGGGAAGTAGCCAAAAACTGTGCCAAAGTATTTTGGAAAGAAATATTGCTCAGAATGTGGCCAGTAATCACGCATACTAGCTGCATGCTTTGAAATTTGATATTTAGAGGACCTGCGTCGTAATATATTCTTATAATAAAACCAACGAGAAGCACTAATTTCTCAAATTTGTTTTGAAAGTAGGACTCTACATGTTTCGGACAGTATCTCTGTCCATTATCAGGAGTCTAGCACTGTACACGCAGGAATAAATATATGTCATACAAATATACTATCTGTTTGCTAGCAAGCAGTCAGTGTACCTGTATGACATATACCTGTTACTGTCTGTACAGTGCTAGACTCCTGATGATGGACAGAGATACTGTCCGAAACATGTAGGATTCTATCCCCAAAATAAATTTCAGAAATTAGACTGCTTCCCATTGGTTTTAATATAAGAATATAATTTGAAATATTGTTGTAAAACTATTTCTCCCTTTCGCGTAGAACTCATCTGTATTATTCATGGAGCCTTTTCTATATACAGATTTCTGACCTTCTCTTTAAATTTGATTATAGATATCTGTTTGCTGTGTGTGTGCGTGTGTGTGCGTGTATTAGCCTTGGTGTGGCTTAATCTTTATAAGTATCAGGACATGTGTTTGGAGGACGTAAATACAACAAGAGACGTTTTGACGTTTTGCTGAACGTGCATCTCAGTATATTTATCTCAGTAATTAACCACCTTCATACACAAAGTTTTTTGTTTTACAGTAAGTTTATTTCATGCCTCTACATGCTTCGAGCACATGTGATCATCATCAGGAGGTCAAAATCGCATTACACAGCCTATGGTATCATCACACCTATAGGTGGCCGTCTCGTGCACATGTTGAGAGAGGACTGCAGTCCTCTCTCAACCTGTGCACGAGACGGCCACCTATAGGTGTGATGATACCATAGGCTGTGTAATGCGATTTTGACCTCCTGATGATGATCACATGTGCTCGAAACATTTAGAGGCATGAAATAAACTTATTGTAAAACAAAAAGTTTGTGCATCAAGTTGGTTAAATACTGAGATAAAAAACAAGTGACGTGCTCACTGTGCACAGGTCAGTGGGGACTCTGTTGGCTTTTGAACCGGTGTCTGTGTATTATTTGGTTTCATTTTGAATATTGGTTTTCAAGCTAAGACATAAGTTCACCTCTTTCGAAAATGGGCTTAGTAAACTTTATGTGGTGGAATGCTACGTGCAAAATTAATGTGGAACTCAAAGGGTTGAATGCGTTACAGGTTCAGTGACTTCAATTTAAAGAAACAATTGTTAAGTAGCTTTGTTGCCTGTGAGCATGTCGGGCTCTTGTAAAGGCAGGCAAAGAGAAGAGGACAGCCTGGCTTTTGTTGTTGTTCATGTGTGAGAAAATTTCATCAGTTCAGTTGAAAAGCTAAAGGCGTTTCATGTGGAAATTTCGCAGGTAACTTGTTGTAGTATGCTGGGATTTTGTAGCGTCCTTTAAACGCTGCAGTAAATGGTTAACTTCACTTGCCGTTCCCTGCAACAAGGATACTCGAGAATCATGTACCATCACCACGCAGTCCGTCTTTAGAAAGGTCCGTAGCCTCTACCACAGCGAGTTCACCAGAGAATGCGAGCTAGTGCTTCCTCTTTCAAGTTACGGTATCTTATTTTTAATAACTGTCCAACAAGATGCTACTTATTCAGTTTATTACATTTCTGTAGACAACTCTACATGTTTCGGATGTTGACACCCATCATCAGGAGCTCGTAAAACTGTAATTACAGCTTTTGGTGTTGATGAAACGGATCTACTAACATCCGCTCTCGTTGTTGAGTTGAAACTGATTCATGTGTATCGTACGGTAGGTATTCCAACTCAACAACGAGAGCGGATGATAGTAGATCCGGTTAATCAATACTAGAAGCTGTAATTACAGCTGTACCAGCTCCTGATGATGGGTGTCAACACCCGAAACATGTACAGCTGCTTACAGAAATGTAATAAACTGAATAAGTCGCATCTTGTTGGAAAATTATTAAATTCGATTCACGATGCACGGACCCATGTATATAAAACTTACAGTATCTTCCCGTTTCATGAGTGTAGTCGAGTAACTGCTTACGTCTTCTTCCTTGTCTTCTCGTCCCTTCTATTTTTCCCTCAGTAACGTGTTTTAGAAGGCCGTTGCAACGAAAAATGTGTCCAGTCCACTTAGCTTTCCTTCATTTTTTTATATGCAGGATGTTCCTTTTCTCCTTGACATAATGGCTAGTATTCATTAGGAGAAAGGAGGATATTATTAAAATTTGTTTAAGAGAAATACGGTTACCCGTACTGTATATTGAACCGGTTCTGCTTATGTTCGGACGATTGACAATTTTAAGGAGAGTAATAAAATTCGAAGATTATACAATCACAAAATTTTGATTAGGTGATATTTTCGCTTATATCAGCTGTAATAAGTTGTTGGAGTTAATGATGTAATGTAGACTGAAATGCAGTTGCCTGAACCACTAATACCTGACTGTAGTGCCTTCGACGCTAATATGTCTATCGAAATTTTATGGGATATAAATCACCAGGTAGTGGTCAACTGCCATAAGAATTGATCCTGAGTGGCGGTGGAGCATCACGTCCTGAGATCCACAAACATATTAATTTTAATTAAATGGAGAATTTATTTAGTGATAAGAGTAGTCTGTGAATAAACCTATTTACAAGTAGGATCGTAAAACTTATTTACAACTTATCGAGGTACGTCATTATTATCAGCTGCACGCAAATGTCATGCAAATTTATTCTGTGTGGCTAAACTGCGTATGCAGTCGAAACTGATGGGGTTTATCGTTGTGGATTTAGATATAGTAGTGCCACTGATCAGATATTGCACACTTGTCAGATACACCGTATTTGATAGCTTGTGTGAGGTTTCTCGCCTCAGCAAGTATAAATCGTATGGCATGTAATTTACTGTGAAAATATGAACCACTCGGTCGGTCGTTATTGAGTGAAAGCAGGAAAACAGGTGCTGTACATATACATATTACTACATGGGAATTCCATAAAAGTCCGTACTAATTAAAAGCATTTCTATCAGCTACTTTATTGAATGATCAAATTAGTTTAGCTCATGCATATTATTGTTATAGTGCTCGTGGAACTAACCAACCATAATGTATCATCACAGAATATGTTACTATGTCATTTGAGGTTGTTAGATTATTTCTATACAAGATCTGTATACAGTGGCGTGTAATAAATTTGATGGGCCCGTGTGCAAGGGTAACATTTGGGCCCCAAACTCTACACGTTTGTGACACATAGTGTTGTAAAAATGTATAAAGTTCTAAATGCCAATGGCGAGGGTTTAATTATTACGGTAACTGTGGGGTAAAGGGGGGGGAGGGGTTATTCTCCTAGTGACACGGTACATCCGTGATTTGTGTTCTAAATACACAACTTCATCAGGTCTGTTAAGAGTTCAAATTTGAAATCGCTTGCACCCCGCTTAGTGACGTCACGTGCCTCACAGAACAATATGGAAATCACCCATTTCATCTGCTGCAAAATAAGGATTAAAATAGAGGCTTATTCAGAAAGTAAGTACTGTTTCGCTTTATAAAAATCGAGTAAAGTTTCATAAAAAGTTTATTGTTTTCAGATTTTACATTCTTCGAACTATTTTTTCACATATTCGCCGCCATTATTGAGGCACTTATCGTAGCGGAGCACAAGATTTTGTATACCCTCCTCGTAGAATGCAGCCGCCTGCGACCCAAATGACTACTGACAATGTCATAGAGTAGAGTCCTTGAAATCTGAGGAAAGTGCAGAGACATGTCAGAAATTGTGAAACGTCTGTCATCTCTTTCGTTAACCTTACGCACCAAATCATCATTCACCGTAGATGGACGCCCACTTTGCGCCTCATCGTGCACATTCTCTCGTCCTTCGTTGAACATTCAAACCCATTTCCTAACCATGCCATCACTCATCGCATTGTCACCATACACTTGACAGATCTGGTGATGAATCTCACTTGGTAG
>Ga0123357_10013428_pt1 | contig 10634 bp, 8 predicted proteins | sample TergutEmb28metaG_FD_89873 | JGI IMG/M metagenome (GOLD analysis project Ga0123357, IMG submission 89873) | Embiratermes neotenicus P4 segment gut microbial communities from Petit-Saut dam, French Guiana - Emb289 P4 | ecosystem: Host-associated > Arthropoda: Insects > Digestive system > Gut ...
ATCCACACTCCAAAGTGTCAACAGTCGAAAATCACTAGAGCCCTTAGTGGAACGGGCACCACCGCTACCAAAAGTGAGTACACAATACCTGTCTACCCAAACACATCTCCATCACACACACATACCAGCACTTCTCATATACAGAAATTCCCACAGGTGACAAGGACCCAGAACAGACCCCACCAGAACTTGACATCTGGATAAAGCATCTCCTCACCCTGCAGAAAACCCAGACCAGAATGGGCTGCTTCACTTAAGGAGTCACGTCTCACACACAGGCGTGCATGGTCATTCCGGCTACCTGCAACATAACTTCACAGGGGCTAACAGATTCTCCACCAGAGAGGCTAAGGATACTTGTACTGGATGTATAATTTGCCACAATCATAAAATACAACCACTTCAGAAACATCCTTATAGCCGCCACCGATGTACCAACGTGCCAGGAACGCTTGGGACACCCCTAGCTGTCCACTCAGCACATACAAAACCCCTCCTATTTTTTTGCCTGATATAGGGCTTACTACTTATATATTACAATTTGGCTTAATGCACCATTGGTAGCACTAGGTATTACTTAATTATATATATATAGATATATCCATCAAATTCTTATACAGTCAAACCTTGGTTCGTGAACTTAATTCATTCCTGAAGGTCGTTCGTAAACCGAAATGTTCATAAACCGAAACTATTTTCCCCATAGGAATTAATGTAAACTGGATTAATCCATTCCTGGACCCCAGATGTACTTTGTGCAGAAGTTCTTAACACAAAATCAATGGAAACCATTAAATCTATCACAAAAAAGATAAACACAACACTAAGCAGATCAAATATAGACGAAAACTTAATTTATTTAGTTTTACCGTACCTGCATGGAGGAGAGTTGACGGCATAAGTGGAAGGTGGTGAGGGAGTGAAATGTTATTGTTTGGAAGGGGATTCTTTTTCTTTTTTCTGTCTCTTGGCTTATCGCTCCACAACATTGACGGCTTGCATGTTCGTAACTCGAGACAGTACATCATCCGAGATGCTCTGTGTTCGGAAAATTTGTTTGTAAACTGAATTGTTCATGATCCGAGGCGTTTGTGAACCGAGGTTTGACTGTACTGTACTTAGAAGAGGTACTTTCAGCTCAATGTGTATAATCCAACCAACAACTAGATCTCGTTGAAAGTTTAGAGTATGCACCTATACTACGATCATACTCTGTATAGTTTTCCTCTATATATATTTTTGTGACCTGAAGATGGTCCACAGTGGCCGAAACATGTCGTCATCATAATAAATAGGATACAAGACAGTTGTGTTTTGATGTACCCACCCCCTCCCTAATTGCTTATAACACAACAGGGATGATGCGTCTAAAGTCTATGAGATGATTAAAACTTTGATAGACTCAGGTTTGAAATGTCTTACTGTATTAAAATTAAAAATCATAAGAAAAATGTACCACTTCAGGTTGTCAATGAGAGTGGGGTATCCTAGTTGTTTCATCATATTGTGGTTGTGTTCTTAAGTGGTGGCATGTTGTACGTGTGACCGTGAACACTGTCCAGCATCTTGTCGCAGTACTGTTGCTGTAATACCAGAAACTTTTTTTAATGATAAACATGCTATATATTACACATTCATCCTAGATATTTTTTAACATACGACTTTATGTAAAATCCCAAAAATGTAGGTCGCATACAAAAATTTGTGTTACTGGGGTAAGCTGTTTGCTTACTTAGCAGAATATATGTCGGCATCCACATCAGTCACCTTCTCACACAACACCAGGGTTCCGCAGTGTTTTAGTTTTGTTTGGTTGGTCGTTCTGTTGCTTCTGGTTTGTCATGAAATGTGCTCGTACATGTGATATGAAGATTACCATCATCTGATACGTGACGCTTTGTAGTGTGGTAGAAAAGCGTCAGCACTCAGGAAGACAGTACTAGTATAAGAATCCGTCTCAAAAGACAGTAATCTTCATATATTAAATCTCGCATTCTTTTGGTATATATATATATATACAGGGGCGCCAAAAAAATGTATACACATTTTAAGAGATGTTATCTATGTATTACTTTTCGAAGTTGAATTGAATTACGGTAACAATGTGTAGTAGGACGTTTGCTCAAAAGATGGCGTTAATAAAATGAATGCTAGTGTCACCATGCGACAGGTAGGACATTCAAAGAAGCATGTTTGTCATTCGAGGAGTGCAAGACCATTTTGAAGTGGTATTTGAAATTTGGGAATGTTGTGAAAGTACAACGACAATGGAGGTGTGAGTATGCTAAAGAACCTCCAACACTCCTAACAATTGCATGCATTCGTGATAAGTTTGAGATGCATGGTACTGTGTGTGATGTGCACAAAGGAAGATCCAGGAGGCCTTGCACAGCAATAAGTCCTTCTTCTGCTAAGGTGTTGGAACAGTTTACATGCTCACCACAGAAGTCTACCAAACAATGTGCATGTGAGACAGGAGTTAGCAGTACAAGCATAAGACACATTCTTAAAACAGCAAGATGGAAAGTTTTCATCCCAAGATTATTATGTGCACTGAATGAAGACAGCCCTGATGGAAGGGTACAGTATTGTGAGTGGTTCCAAAACATGGTACAAGAGGATGAGAAGTTTGTGGGGAAAATGGTTTGGTCTGATGAAACACAGTTTAAATTGAACGGAACAGTGAACCGACATAATTGTGTGTATTGGGCTCCAGAAAATCCACACGTTCATGTAGAAAAAGAAGTCAATTTACCGGGCCTCAACATCTGTTGTGGACTGTCATTAAGGGGACTAATTGGATCATTCTGTTTTGAAGGTACCGTTATTGGTCAATTGTACCTTGACATGCTACGCACATCCATTTTACCTGCAATTCATACACTTTTTGTGAATGATTGATTTTATTTCCAACAAGATGGCGCCCCACTGCACTTCCACCGAGACGTGAGAGCTTACCTCGATGAGAATTTGCCAGGACAGTGGATAGGATGAAGAGGTGTGGTTGAGTTTCTCCCACGTTCTCCTGACTTAACACCCCTTGACTTCTACCTGTGGGTACCTTAAAGGATGTGTTGTACCGTAAAAAACTGGCTACATTGGCAGTACTTCGGGAAGAAATTGAAATGGCATGCGCAGCGATACACGTGGACACTTTGGTCAAGCAGTAGTTCGCTGTAATCAAAAGTGTCTAGATGCTGATGGTAACCACTTTGAGCACCTCTTGTAATTGTGGAAGTCAACCGTGACTTGTATTCATCTTTTGTTATTGGTATAAATTGAGTATTACAATTTTAATACAGTTTTTTACTTTACTGAAATGTGTATACATATTTTTGGCACCCTTTGTGTATATAAGGAACTGTCTGTACTCAGAAAGTGTTAATGTGTATTCATTATGAACCCTAACGTGTTTTGTATGACAGGACATACACCCAGTACTCCGTAGTGGTACAGGCATTTAACAAGGTTGGTCCAGGCCCCATGTCAGAGGAGACACGTCATTATACGGCCGAAGGAATTCCTGAGCAGCCTCCGCAGGATACCACATGCACCACACTCACCTCACAGACCATCCGAGTTTCATGGGTCTCTCCCCCGCTGACTGCTGCAAATGGTATAATCAAAGGGTACAAGGTTGTGTATGGCCCCAGCGACGCTTGGTATGGTAAGTTGAATATGTGACAGTGGTTCTGGACTGCAGGGGGTAGAGGGATTACATGGAACCTCATAAGGGTTGATGTGAAATATTTCATGCATTGTCAAGCCTAAAATATCTTGGCAAGGGTTTGTAAGTTTGGCATTTTGGTTTGTCATGTTTGTTATGCTCGCTAAGGTGTGTATTGTGATAAAAATTAAGCTGCTGCTCAGAAGGGATATCAACAGGTATGTCAGCTGCAAGAAAAATACAGAAATGCTGTGTTAAGTGAACACATGTCACACAAAATCAGCATACCAACAGGTATGTCAACTAAAAGAAGGCTCAGAAATGCTGTGGGAAAGTGACCAGATGTCACACCAAATCAGCAGTGCCTTTGTATAGTCATTTCAAAATTAATGACCAATAATGAGATTTTTGTTCCCAGTTGCAATGAACTCTTATCACCACAACATAATAAACAGCTGGCTAGACAGGTATGTAAATTACACTGAATGTTGGGCTATTATATGCTTATAAGATGCCTTTATTCAAGTGAAAAGAGTTCTTGCATGCAGAGAAGGTCAAGAGAAAAATCTGTGGCACAATAAGGCGGATTATCAGATGTCGACAGCCGACACATTAACATGTGCTCCACAGTAGCAGCAGCCTTAATAGAGTATGCTGTATGAAAGCAGAAAAGAATGTGTGTAGGGTCTAGTATTTAAATAAAAGTAGTTTCAACAGTAAGTTGTGGAACTTCTGAAGATGACCAACCAAACTCTTTGTGAATGCCTTTCATTTACAGATTGTAAATTATATGGCAGATGTTATTGATTGTCGTTTATTTGTAGCGTAACTCTGAAGTAAAGTGTTTCAGCACGGTCAGGTAAATTACGCTTGTGAAGAGTTAAAAATAATTTCAGTTTCATCATTTGTTCATTTTAGAATTGTGTCTCTTTCAGATGAAAACACGAAAGATACAAAGATAACATCATCAAGTGAAACCATCCTTCATGGTTTGAAAAAATACACTAATTACAGCATGCAAGTTTTGGCGTTTACATCAGGAGGTGATGGTGTTCGTAGTGCTCCAATCCATTGCCAGACAGAGCAAGATGGTATGATTAGTCAAAATGTTCACTGATAATAGTGCTTTGAGTCAGATTGTATTTCAGTGAAGTCATACTATTTTTGTTTTCATTATCAGTGGTACCCAGTAGTTATAAATATTATTGTTGGGTTCTGAATTATTGCAAATCCTGCTAGAATGAAAATGTGTTTGACCAAAGAATCAAAACAGTTGTTAATAGGAAGTTCTTAATATGATACTGAATATAAGATGACCCCCTTTCACAAACATAAATTTTCAGGTACATACCTATACAGAACGTGTTTACCTCTATGTTTCTTCATGTGATAACATATACATATTTATGCGTGGTTGTTGATTGTTCTTGCCTCTGCACTTATAACTGACATTGTTTTTACAGTTCCTGAAGCTCCCAGTAAGGTAAAAGCCCTTGTAATGTCAGGAGATTCTATCTTGGTAAGCTGGAAGCCACCAGAGCAGCCAAATGGCATAGTATCACAATATACTGTGTATGTGCGTGAGGACAGTGAAGAAGCTAAAGATGTGAGTGTCATGTCTGATCTTGTATTGTATGTATGTTTCAGATATGTTGCACTTTGAATGTAGTACTCTCTAGTAACATTTTATTTTATTTCATTGTATTTTATTTTTGATGTTGGTGTTAAAAATCAGCAAAAATTGCTTGTTCTTCCACATAATGTGCAAATCAGGTAATCATCCGATATACCTGTTGGTCTTTTCATCTTGTGGTCTTCTTGGTTATGAAACTGTGTAATTTGGTAGGCTTATGCCAACACTGCAGACATTACATTCTTATCCTGGTTGAAAGCAAAAGTTAGTGTTCAGCATTCTGTTATCCAGAAAAGTGTGATATATGGCAACCCATCTCCCCCAGAGACACTGGATAGGACAGTTTTTACTGTACAAATTACAATTTCTTTTCAACCAGAAAATGCATTTAATTTTATGCATAATTTGATGGGGGCCAAGGGTGTGAGTTCTAGAGTGGAATATTTATGTGCTATTTTTTAATATGAATGTGCTATGTGATGTTTGATTTTATAAGTTATGAAGTTGTGTCTCATCAGCATGGTTTCCACAACCTTAAATGTACAATGCAACAGAGGTATATGTCAGTTCTGAAGTGTTCTGATGATTGTACATTACACTTGCAGTTACTGAATATTGTTCATCATTTAGTATTGTGAATAGAGCACAGTGTTTTGGAAAAAATTAGTTTGTAGCATTTTCTGTTCTGTTCAGAATACCTGAGGATGGACAATCCTTAAAACTAGTAATTCTTAAATTTTCAAATGTAATAATGTTCTCATGTTCAAATGTAATGTTATGTATCCTGTTTGCATGTAGGAAGACCCAAAGGGGACGAAGGTTCCACCATTCCAAATGAGTTTTGAAGCAGCAGAATTGAAGAAAAAGGAGCGCTATGAATTCTGGGTAACAGCATCTACTATAATTGGTGAAGGGCAGCCATCAAAGTCTGTTTCGTTGTCTCCAAGCAATAGAGGTGGGTTATAATAGGAGATGGTGTGTTTTAGATAAATTTACAAATAAGGAACAGTTGAGCAGTTGGTACTGCTTAGTTAGTTTTGCCTTATACAGAAGTACACAGTGCCTAATTGTCGTATATTTAAATTTCTCAGTTCCTGCAAAAATTGCTTCATTCGATGACTCGTTCACGGCAACATACAAGGAAGATGTTAAGTTGCCATGTCTTGCTGTTGGCATTCCTGCACCAGACATTCAGTGGAAGGTGAAGGGCGTTGCTTTCCAGGCAGATGATCACATTCGCCAGTTGCCCGAAGGCTCACTGTTCATCAAATCTGTGACTCGTCAGGATGCCGGAGAGTATTCGTGCACGGTGGAAAATTCGTTTGGACACGACACTGTCACTCATCAGCTTGTTGTTAATGGTAATGTACAGTTTGTCCATTGTGTAAACTCACAGTAGTCAGTGGAGCTGTTGCCACTTCTTGAATGTCAGAAGTTGTAAACCTTTTCTTATTCATGGACTGGTAAAATAACAGTGAGTTTGCTAAGGTCTGGTATCCTGTCTGTCTCACAATGCATAGTGTGAAACTATTTATTGCAGCCATGTCTGTGCATTTTTGTGCCTTAATTCTATATTAGTTTGCAAATGGGTTGGCCAGAGGTTACCCACTTGTGTTTGATGCATTCTTGTGTTGGCATTGTCTGATTTCTCAGAATCACTAACTAATGCTTAAGTTCTTGTAATGTGAGATTCCATGACATAATTTTACTTTTTCAAAGTGCTAAATGCAACAGGTAAGCTTACTGAGCCACATATGTTTATGAGGCGAGCTGCTACCATACAATTTCACTTTGCCTGTTGCAGCTCCACCGCACTCTCCGCAGGTATCCTTGACATCAATGACGACCAACTCCATCACAATGAAGTTGCGCCAACATCCTACTGATACAGCGCCCTTGCACGGTTACACAGTTCACTATAAGCCGGAGTTTGGGGACTGGGAAACAGTGCAAGTCTCAAACCAGGCTCAGAAGTACACGCTAGAGAACCTCTGGTGTGGATCGCGTTACCAGGTCTACGTTACGGGATACAATGGGTAACTGACACTAAATGCAAATCAGACTCCACATTCTGTTTCTTTTGTCTCTACTGGTAATTTCTTACCTTTATGGGCTGTGTCTGAGGCATGAAGTAATGCACTGCTTTGAAGGGAGTATTTGCCAAGTGCCAAGTGTGAATCCATTTACTGTAGTAGTAGTAGTAATAGTAGCAGTAGTAGTAGTGGTGGTGTTGGTACGAGGAGGAGGAGGAGGAATAGTAGCAGTATTTGTTAATATTTATTTAATGACACTGTAACAAGTAACTAACTTGCTCTGTGAAGCAGAGTCCTTGAGAAGCCAGCAGTTCAGTCAGTCTGCAAATCTGCAAATTACCCACTTATTATAGAATCTCAATTACTGTGTTCATAAGAGTGCACCATTAGTCCCTGCCATGCCCCAGATGAATCCAATCGATACTGTTCTATCATATTTTCTGTAAGATCCACTTTTAATATTGCCCTCTGATTTATGGCATGGTCTCCCAAGTGGTCTCCTCCTTTCACATTTCCTGACCAAAACTGTATTATCTGCCACATGCCTCTAGCATCTCATGCTGCTTGATTTTCAGTAATGCTATCGGTAATTATCAGTAACAGTTCGAACAGTGCAGAAGTGAGTCTGTCTTGCAAAGGATGCAAAATGTAAATGTGTAAGGATCTATAAAATGAAATACATTTTGTAGTGCTGCTAGCAAGTGCAGGCAGTCACATGGCTGTGTGCATGACTGTCCAGTAGTCAACTGTGAGTTGTGCAACCTAATGGACATCCTAAAGCAAATGGGAGCCATGTAACATGGTTAACATGCCAGTATTCCTTATGCAGAATATTGTCAGATAGCACCAAGCAGATTATGGAGGTTGTGGTAATGTGATGGTTCCAGCAGCATCCCACAGAGTTCTGTGTCGAAGGTGTCCATCAACTGATGTGTCAGTGGGACACACACATCATTGCCCATATAGGCTATCTTAAGTGACGTTTATTCCTTCAGCCACATCAGTCCCCCAGTGGGTTTCTTTTGAACAAACACCATTACATCATTCACACCAAAATCCTGGGTATAATAAGTAGTTTTATAAAGCGTCATGTTTTAACTCTTCACTATGTGCATTTGTAACACTCATTGTGATGAGTTTGTCTCGCCCTCCCCATTCATCCGAATATCTGCATAAGACTGCTTACACCAACTCCACAGAGCATTTTTTTTTAAATAGTTGTGAGTAGTCTAAACCAACAAAATGCACATTTTCTAAATTAATATTTAAATTTTTAATTTGATGTCTTCTACATGTTTCGAGCCTGAAGGTTCATCTTTAGGAAGACGGTTGTATATGCAGTTATGGTATGGTAAGTTTTACATGCATCGGTATAAGCAGTCTAGTAGGTAATAAATAAGTAAAAAATAAATAATGTAAATATAAATGTAAATAGGCCTAAATATAAATATATAAATATAAATAAATATAAATAATAAATAAATATTGATTTAGAAAATGTGCATTTTGTTCATTTATTTATTGTGTAATTATATTACAATGCGTGGTGCAAAAAACACACAGTTCACTGCTGTGGTTAGGTTCAGTTAGTCAAGAAATTTCCTGCATTATGTGTAATCTAAAAGCAAAACACCATATTTGAACTTATAAAGTTATTTCACAACTAATGTTCGTATTGCAGTGAAACACGTTTCATAAGCATTATCATCTGAAACATGTTTGATGGGACATTTGGTGGATTACACCTTTTCTGATCATAAAAGAAATGTGTAGATTATGACAGAAAAGCAAATTGTGTACTGTGATTGTTCCACTTGGCACTGTGAATGGAACTGTAACATTTTGAAAGAACTATCTCTAGGATTCACGACTATATTCAAATTGTAAAACTAAATGACAAGTCAGTGCAAAGTTAAGTGTAGCTCATTTGTTCACAGAAGTGTCATTTATCAGCGTGATCGCCGAGCACACTGGTGCATTTTTCCAATCTTGGCATGATTTTAAAAATTGTGTTGCAGCAGAAATCAGGCTCTTGTTTTTGTGGCCATTCAGAGATGACCATTTTTTACTTCCTGAGTAATGTGGCTTTGGCCACTCCCCAGTGTTGCTTCAGTGGCTCAAACTGCATTTGAGCATGTTTTGTTCAAAGAGTGAAATGGTGGGCCCATGATTCGTTGCCTGTCAAGAGCCTGATTTCTGCTGTAACAAAATTTTTAAACTCAAGGCAAGATCAGACAAATGCATCAGTGTACTTAGAGATTGTGTGTTGAAGAATAATGATACCTCAGTGGAATAAACAAGCCATGTGTAACTTTGTAAAGACTTATCATTTAATTTTCATGACATAGGGAACCTGACTTTTTTAAACATCCTTTGTACTTGTGAAATATCAACCCATGGGTAAAGGTTCAGTAAAGTAGTATCTTTGTATGTCATGAAGCATATGGTGGACAGAGATAATAGCCCTCCTCATCTGTAAATTCTGCATTCATTGAATATTATCCCACAGGAAGAAATTTCTAGCAGTGACCTCCAAATATATGGACAAATTGGCCACATGTTGGGAAAGATAGTGTGAGTGATGGAAGATTTGAAGTTCTCATGGCAATTCGTATGAAGGACACTATCTTTGGAGTAACACTGAAGCTAGGGGCAGCAGGTTTTTCTGAAGCTTTGGTACCTATCTGCCAAACTGTGGCATCACATCCCAGGAGTCTGCTCATGAAGGTTATGATGATCATGTGTTGCATATAAAAGTAATTGTGCATCTGTTTCAGTATTGGTACAGGTGACCCATCAGACATCCTGAACACGCGGACCAAAGGCTCCAAACCGGTGATCCCAGAAGCAAGCCGCTTTATCGAGGTTTCCACTAACAGCATCACACTGCATTTGAATGCATGGTCTGATGGTGGCTGTCCCATGCTCTACTTCGTTGTGGAACACAAGAAAAAGTAAGTGTGTTTGTTGAGTGTTGGGACGGTAACTACTGTGTAAATGAAGAATAAAAACCCGACTAGATGCCAGTTGTTATTTAATGCTCCTCTTACAGGCTTAACATGTTTCGAGCATTACTATGCCCATCATCAGGAGCTCGCAACTTATGTTGATTACCACATTGGTTGTATTGTTCTTGGTTTGCTGTATGTTGGAGGTAAGGTGTAGTTAGGCTGGAGTAGTGCTACGTTGAGGGTGTGATCACTGTGAAGGTTGCTGTTCGAACAGCAACCTTCACAGTGATCACACCCTCAACGTAGCACCACAGTACCGCAACCTGCCACATCCAACACTACCAGCAAAT
>Ga0123357_10013430_pt1 | contig 10634 bp, 12 predicted proteins | sample TergutEmb28metaG_FD_89873 | JGI IMG/M metagenome (GOLD analysis project Ga0123357, IMG submission 89873) | Embiratermes neotenicus P4 segment gut microbial communities from Petit-Saut dam, French Guiana - Emb289 P4 | ecosystem: Host-associated > Arthropoda: Insects > Digestive system > Gut ...
AACAGAACCGTTATATTGGACAATCCGATGGAGATGTCCTCTACCAAAAAGATAAAGAGGTTTATGGTTTAAACTCCATTTTGCCATGCGCAAAAAGTATTGAAGTAAACCAAAAAAAATACCCGCCGGCGGCGCTTAGAGGCCGATAAATAAGATCTATGCCGGAGGAGCCGCTTTATCATGAAGAGGATTTTTTTTATAGTTCCTGTTTTTCTCATTGTTCCCGTGATCTGCTTTGCCCAAAATAAAAAATCCCTGAGTCATTTTTGGGACATCCCCTGGGGAATATCCATGGAACAGGCGGAGTCAATTTTTGAGGAACGGGGTTTTGGCTCCGCCCGCGATGGGGACAGCCTCATCGCCCATGCCAAATACGAAGGAGAAGAAGCGGAGATCATACTTTTATTCAACAAGACCGATCATTTTTACTCGGGCAATGTCGTCTACCCCTCCAGCGAAAATACTGCTATCAACAAATATAAAGATTACCGCATACTGCTCTTCAGGCGCTACGGTATGCCCGACACGGTGGTTGAATATTACAACAGCCCTTACCAAAAAGGCGACGGCAGGGAAATTGAGGCAATAAGCACCGAAAACGCCTTTTTCTTCTCAGGCTGGCAGTTCAACGACAACTGCCAGGCCTCGGTATCGATCCTGAAAAACCTGGATATATGCCTGTCATTCAGCAATCCGGTCTACAAGGACGAGCAAGCCGCAAAGCCCTGATGTACCGGGCTTTGCAATCATGCCCGCTTTGGCTACAATAGCGTATGGCCTTACAATTAACCTGGACCAGGGATGAAGCCTGGAAACTTTTTACGAGTCATAACAGGGATCCTTTCCATATTCAGCACGCGCTGACCATGGAGGGAGTGATGAAGTGGTATGCCCGGGAACTGGGCTTCGGCGAAGAGTCGGATTTTTGGGCTGTCGTAGGTATGCTCCACGACATTGACTTTGAGGAATACCCGGGCGAGCACTGTGTCAAAGCCAGGGAGCTGCTGGGCGCCGCCGGGGCGGACGAAGCGTTTATCCACGCGGTTTGCTGCCATGGCTATGGTCTCACGGCGGTCGCCGACAAGCCGGAACACCAGATGGAAAAGGTGCTTTTCGCGGCGGACGAACTTACGGGACTCATCTGGGCGGCGGCCATTATACGGCCATCCAAAAGCGTCATGGATATGGAACTTAAATCCGTAAAGAAAAAATTCAAAACCCTGAGTTTCGCCGCCGGCTGTAACAGGGAAGTCATTGAAAAGGGAGCGGCGGAGCTGGGCTGGGATTTGGATAAACTAATCGAACAGACGATACTTGCCATGCGTTCCTGCGAAGGGGAGATCAACGCCTTCATGGCTTCATACAGGGGCCAGGTTTAAGTTACAGGGTTAACCATATATGCAGCAAAAGGCCCTTGTCGCCATGTCCGGCGGCGTGGACAGTTCCGTTGCCGCTGTCCTCATGCTCGATAAAGGTTACCAGTGCGTAGGGGTTACCATGAAGCTCTGCGGCGGCAATGACAAGGATGTAAGCGATGCCCGTGAAGCGGCCGCCAGGCTCGGAATTCCCCACGAGGCGCTGGATTTTACCGGGGATTTCCGTGAAAAAGTTATTGAGCCCTTTATTGAAAGCTACGAACACGGCGATACGCCAAATCCCTGCGTCTACTGTAACCGCAGCATAAAATTCGGCTGCCTCTTTTCCAGGGCCGGACAGCTCGGCTGTAACTGTCTTGCCACCGGTCACTATGCGCAAACAGGGAAGAGCGGGAGCCGCTGGCTGCTAAAAAAAGCGGCCGACCAAAAAAAAGATCAGAGTTATGTGCTATACACCCTCAGTCAGGAAATTCTGGCCGGAATTTGTTTTCCCCTGGGGAACCTTGCCAAAAGCGAAGTAAGGGAGATCGCCCGGCAGCGCGGTTTTCCCAACGCGGATAAACGGGAGAGCCAGGACATCTGCTTTGTCCCAAACGGGGACTACGGCGCCTTCATAGAACAGTACACCGGGAAACAGTATGCGGCGGGAGATATCCTGGACATTTCCGGAAAGGTGATAGGAAGACACCGGGGCCTCGTCCGCTACACCCTGGGCCAGCGCCGCGGTCTGGGCGTAGCAGCGAACCATCCGGTGTACGTCGCCGCCAAGGATACTGCCCGCAACACCGTTACCCTGGGGCCGGAAAGCGCCCTGTACTCAAAAACACTCATTGCTGAAAGCATCAACCTCATCGCCTGTGAAAACCTGGAAAAGCCCATGAGGGTGATGGTTAAGACCCGTTATCTCCAGCAGGAAAAACCCGCCCGGGCAGTACAGACGGGCCCGGACGAAATCCGCATTGAGTTTGAGGAAGACCAGCGGGCCATTACGCCGGGCCAGGCGGCGGTTCTCTACGACGGGGACATTGTCGTTGGAGGCGGGATCATCCGCTCTATGGGTTGATACCTACAGGTTGAAGTCTGCAGGTTAGGGCCTACAACCGGAAGAGGGCATCGACTTTCGGCCCCAAAAATTTTGAAAAAAGGCCCATAATCTTGCCGACCCCCAGCATCGCTATGACGGTGCCTTCCCTGAGGCCGATTAGCCTGTGGGCAGCGATGAGGGAAAGCGCGGCCGCGGAGATCACGACGGCGCAATCGAAACACATCTTGATATTGGAAAGTTTCCACCCGCTCTTTTTCTGAATCGCGAGAATGAGTCCTTCAGCGGGCTGGGGCAGTAAATTCGGCCTTAAGTAGAGGAATATGCCAAAGGCAATAATCACCACGCTCGCAAGCATGAATAAAACCCGAACCCAATAGGCCCCGGGTGTGTGGAACGAAAGCATGCGGTTGTTGAGGGAAACAAAAAAACCGAAAAGAACGGCCACCCCAATCTGAAAAAAACCTGAGGGGTGGAATTCCTTTCTCAGTATGACAATCTGAATGAGCACATAGCCGCAGTATACCAGGGCCGTCGCAAGCCCGTGATCAATGGAAGTGATCCTGCTTGTCACATAGGCTATGGAATTTACCGGAGTTATCCCCAGATCGGATTTCACGGCCACAGCTACCCCAAAGGCAAGCACAAAATTGCCCAGAAGATAGAGCAGTAAACGCCTGAAAAAACGAAGGGTAAAAAACGCAGCCTTTCTCCCGGTACTAGGCGCCAATGGCTTTAACCCACTCGCTGATCTTCCGTTTCAGTTCTGTAGGAGTCTCTTTCACGGGATCAATAAAATCTATCTGCCCGGCAATGGTATTTCCCGGAAGCAGGGCTTTAAGCTTATCAAAAACATTTCTCTTGCCGCCCCGGTGGCAGCAGAAAAGGGCAATCTTTTTATCTTTAATGTTTCGTTCAGAAAGAAAGGAAACCAGGGCGGGCGCCGGTGAACCCGCCCACACCGGGGTTCCCAAAATGAGAAGATCGTAACCGTCCGTATTGAGTGAAAGGGGCTTGAGCGCGGGCTTCTTGTGCCTTAACACCTGGCCGCCACCCCAGAGATATTTGGCAAAGCCGGTCCGCTTTTTTTCATCGACGGTTTTTATTTCAAAAATATCCGCCTTGATCTCCCCAGCGATGGTTCGCGCTGCCAGCGCGGTATTCCCCTCGTATGAATAGTATATGATCGCCGTTTTCATTTTGCCTCCTTCTTCCTAATTCGGCCTAAAAATACTGATTTGAATATTGGGTATAAAGCCGTAATGTTTGTCATTTGCGGTTAATAATGATTCCTGATACTCCAATGTTGTTGCAGCAATTATGGCATCTCCCAATTCCATTGAATGACTTAAATGATAATTTTCCACAAAAAACATCGCCCGTCTGGATATATCCTCTTTTATCTGAAGTATCTTTACTGACCATTTTCGCAGGTATTTTTGCAAAATATTCAATTCACTTTCATCATTCATCCCCTGTAATAATTCCATATAATTAATTACAGAAATTTCGAACGGAATATTATCATTAATTACTTTGCGTGCCCTTTCATTACCGCGTAAATACCAAATCAATACATCCGTATCAATTATCACAATTTTCTTCCCTTCCGCATATTTCTGATATACTGCTCTACGTTCTTCATATCTTTTTTATTTTTCCAAATTCCAAAAAGTTCCGCTTCGCTTTCATCGAAATCGAAGTTGCTTTTATTTTCTATGGGAATAATTTTTACGCGGGGTTTTCCCCTGTATGTAACGGTTATTTCCTGGCCGGTACTTACCTGTGAGATAATTCTCCCCGGCTGCATCCTTAATTGCTTTGCTGTTATCTCCATAAACAAGGCTCCCAGTTAGTTTATACTCTAAGTGTACACTTCTTTATGCGACCTGTCAACGGTACCAGGTACAACAACATCAACTTAAGACTTGAGGGCCCGCGGATTGACGCGAATTAACGCGGAATTTTACATAAAACCGAGTATTATCCGTGATAATCCGCGTAAATCAGCGGACTATTTTCCTTAAGTTTATGATGTTATGCCTGGTGTCTTTTTTTATGTTTTTTAGTGAAATTTCACAAATTTTCGAAGCAATTTTCATCCCCGTGCCATATATAGCCGGAGGTATCCATGAAACCTGTTGATTATTCCAGTTCCCCCGACCCGTTCAGTATCTGCAATGACGGCGTCTTCAAGGCCATCTTTACCAAAAAAACACCAGAGTCGCGAACTGCCCTCAGGAGTCTTCTTTCGGCTTTCCTTGAAAAGGAAGTTTCTATCCTGAAAGTCACCGCCAATGAACCGCCCATTAACAAGATCGGAGATAGGCAAATACGCTTCGACATTTCAGTCAGGTTCAACAAAGGAGAACTGGCAAATGTAGAGATGACCGTACACCCCAAACAGTACGAAGGTCTGCGCTTTGAATACTATACCGCCCGTCTCTTTGTAAACCAGAATATTCGGGGCCGGAATAAAACCTATAATAACCTCAAACCGACCTATCACTTGTCATTTTTGGCCGGGAACCTGTATCCAGATACGGAGTGGCTGCATCGGTTTGTCTACTATGACCCTGAACGCAGGATAAAAATGGGTGGACGGACGGAGATAATGACGGTAGAATTAAAGAAACTTAAGGGGATAACGAAGAGAGCGGTTGAACAACTGGACAAACGGAAAGGATGGGCGTTATTTATGATGTACTATCGAAAAGACAAGAAGACTGGGATAATCCAAAAGATAATAGACATGGACGAGGGGATAGCGGCGGCGGATCAGGTAATGCAGGGATTTACGGGAACGGAACTGGAAGGTCTTGCCGCGATAGCGAAAGACAAGTTTGAATTTGACGCGCGCGAAGAGCTGTGGGAAATGAAACAAGCAGCTCATGCTGAAGGCCTGGTTGAGGGGCGAACTGAAGGTCTGGCTGAAGGTCGAACTAAAGGCCGTGCGGAGGGCCTTGCCGAAGGTCTCAACGAAGGACACAAGGTACTGAAAGATACGGCGCGAAAGCTGAAGAGCATGGGTATCCCTCTGGAACAAATAATTGAAGCGTCCGGCCTCTCCGCCGAAGTGATAAATAGCATATAAAAAATACGTAAAACGGTGCCTGGCACAACATCATATTGCCTTAACAAAAATAGTCCGCTGATTGGCGCGGATTATCACGGATAATACGAATACAAGAGGGATTTAATAAGCGGATTCCGCGTCGTACCGAAGGTACGCAATCCGCGCCAATCTGTGGACTTTTAGGTCTTAAGTATTTAATTTATGACATTTATCATAAAATTCGAAGCATTTTGCACGCCCGTGCAGTAATACCTTTATGAACACAGATAGATACCAACAAGCTATCCGTTCATAAAGGAGCAATTTTGTCCAAAATCCAATTCCTCGAAACCGACGATCTCATTGACATACGTTATGATAACGTTTTCAAAGCGGTCTTTACCCGGAATACTCAAGTCTCAAAGAGTGCGCTCTCAAAGCTCATCTCCGCACTCATAGACCGGAAAGTTTCAGTAACGGAAATAATCGCCAATGAACCTCCGACCGACAGCGTTCGTGACCGCCAGATCCGTTTCGACATCAACTGCAGAGCGGAAAACAACGAGTTAATAAATGTCGAAATGAGCCTTAACCCGGACCCGTTCGAGCCGGTACGCCTTGAGTTCCACGCCGGAAAGCTCTTTACCGGTCAGGATATACGTGGAGCCGATAAGACCTATGACGACCTGAAACAGGCGTATCAGATAACGATTTTAGCCAAGGATCGTTTCTTTCATGACGGGATATTTTTGCATACCTTTGAATACTATGATCCGGTTAATAAAATAGCACTCAACGGAAGAAGTAGGATAATTACTCTGGAACTTTCCAAGCTGGACAAAGTAGTAAAGAAACCGGTAGACAGCATGAGTGTGAAGGAGTACTGGGCGGTATATTTTCGGTACTTGACGGACAAAAACAAACGTCGGACAATAAATGAGATAATGGAGCGGGAGGAGGGAATAGCCATGGCGAGCAAAGTATTAAAGACCATAAGCAGGGACGAAGTTGAACGAGTACGGCTGATGAGCGAACTCAAATATGAGCTGGATACCCAGAGTAAGCTTGTCTATGCAAAGCAGGAAGCAATGAAACAGGGAGAAAAACGTGGGCTGAGGAAGGGACTAAAAGAAAGCCGTGTAGAAATTGCCGGTAATGCCCTGACCGAGGGCTTTTCCATTGAAATTGTTCAGAAAATAACCGGTCTTGATATTGAGACAATCAGAAATATTCAGGCAAAGCTGTCTTAAAGGGGAATGGTGTCCCTATGCGTTAACTCTCACGGAGGCACAGCGGCGCGGAGGAATAACACGGATTTTAGATACTAAGCCCATATTTTCCGTGAATATCCGTGCTAATCCGTGGACTATTTTTATTAAGCTGATGATCTTGCGCGCCAGGCATCCTACGCTATAAATCAATCGTTGTGATATGACAAATTCCTAATAATACTTTTTGCGGTGTCCTCGGAAATATCAGGATGCCTTGGAACCTGATCTGTTTTCCGGATAAAACTCGTAAAGATCAAGAAGCATCTCCTCAAGCTCTGCGAGATCGTGTCCCTGGGTTAAATGTTCCGGCCAGATATTAAGATATCCAACCAGCCATCCATCTTTACTTTTCCAATAAGTATATTCCAGTTCCATTCTCTTTGGCTTTCCCCCGCTAATTTATACTATAGCATACACAAGTTACGCCATCCACAGGAGGTGTATGGCGCCAGGCGCTGGAAATGACGTTTGTCATAAAATTCGAAGCATTTTGCACGCCCGCGCAGTAATAGGATGTGAAACAATTCAATGTACCGGCTATACCTGATAAAAGTTCCGGAGAAGATGGCAGAAAGCACAATGACGCTCCCCTCTCTATCACCTGGCATCCTGCTTTCATCGAGGCCCTTCAGCTGGAACTGGACGCGTACCGGGATTCCCTGGAATTCCACCCGGAATACCAACTGACCGCCGAACCCCTCAGAATCGACTGCCTTGTCATAAAAAAGGCAAAAGATGTTATCATCAAAAAGAACATCGCCGTCATATTCAGGGAGGCAAATCTGGTCGAATACAAAAGCCCGGACGACTATGTTTCGGTCGCCGATTTCTACAAAGTATACGGGTATGCCTGCCTGTATGCCTCGTTTGAGAAGGTTCCGGTAACCGAAGTAACCGTTTCGTTTGTGGAGAGCCGCAATCCCAGGGAGCTTCTTGCCCATTTACGGGAAATCCGGGGTTACAAGGTTGAAGAAAGCAGTCCCGGGATTTATACTGTTGAAGGAGACATACTGCCTATTCAGATAATAGATTCAAGACGGCTTTCTGCGGATGAGAACTTGTGGCTTAAGGATCTGAACAGGCTTGGGATACAGGAAATACCGTGGATATTGGCTGAGATAGCCAAACTGGGGAAAGCGGCCAGAACCGGAGCATACCTGGACGCGATAATCAGGGCGAACGAAGAGAACATACGGGAGGTGTTTAAGATGAGCGATACTCAATTTACGGCATTTGAAGAACTTCTTGAAGAAGTCGGCTGGGTTGCCAAATGGGAAGCCAGGGGACGGGCCGAAGGAGAAGAACGTAAGGCAATTGATGTTGCGAAGAATTTGATAGATATGGGCTTTGCGCCGGAGACTATTGTTTCCGCTACCAAACTTGAAACCGAAAAAGTGAAAGCTTTGTATCAGGAAGCGGGAAAGCATTATAGCTGACAACCCGGCACCATAAATTAAAAAATAGCCCGCGGAGAACGCTGATTTCCAATACGAAACCCATTATTATCCGCGTCTTTCCGCGTCGTACCGAAGGTACGCAATCCGCGGGCCCTAAGTCTTAAGTTGATGATGTTATGCCAGGCGCCTTTTTCAGGCAAAAAAATACCGCCCTTACGGGCGGCATTTTTATCCTGTGTAGGATAGATTAGAAAGCGTAGCGAACACCAACGGGGATTGCCCAGTTGATGACTTTGCTGCCGCTCTTACCAGCAGGAATAGTGGTGCTGGCATTATAGTAATCCTGTCCATCGGAATCAATCCGGAAGCCTACATAGAAGGCGCCGCCATTGCCGCCAATGTTCATGTTCTTCGCAAAGTACGGGTTAATGTGCCAAGCAAGTACGTTGGCATTGATATCGCTGCCGCTAGTTGAATTGAGACCAAGGCTCAAATAGAGCCTCATAGTGTCGCTGAAGCAATAGTAGGGCTGTAAATCAACAAGGAAATTGCTGCCAAAGTTGGCTTTGTCTCCACTATAAGGATCATAGTCTCCGCCAAACAATCCCTGGGCGCGGACTTTAAATCCAAACGCGTTATTAACCTGATAGGTTGCGGCAATACCAACGCCGAACGGCGCATTGTATTTACCACCGTCATCTTTGTCTGTAACGGCCAACTGATACCCAAGACCAAGTTCAATGTTGAGGTCCTTAACCGCGTTAAAGTCGAAATAACCATATAAGCGGCCACCGTTCGATCCACCAGCAGCAGCAGTATCACCAGTGCCGCCAGCATAAGTCACAGACACCATACCAATGTTTTCAATGGTGTAGGCAATCCGGGCATTGGTATTCTTGTAAGTTGTCATTGCCACATGCGCGGCGTCAGACTGGGTCAGCGCTCCACCACCGATAGGATTGGAGACAGCGGGGTTCTCAAAGGGAACAGCAATATCAATTGACAGATCTTTAATCGGGGCAATGGTCACCCAAGTACCCATCTGGTTAAAGCCATAGTAGAAGGTATAAGCATCGAACTTCCACTGCTCTACAACAATCCCAATATCACCTGCTGTATCATAGAAGCTCCAGCGGGCAATTGAATCGCTCTCGAAGCATCCATCGGGGTTGACACCAACCTGAAGCCTGAACTGGGGAATAGGCTGCCACCAAGCATAACCATACGCCCTGACGTTGCCCAGCATATCGTTTGTATTATTCACACCCGGAATAGCACTAAGCGCACCATTTAAGTTCTGTACGCCATTCGGGCCAAAACTTGTGCCATATTCATATCCAGTGCTGGATTCCAAGCGGATCCACGCGCCGAATTCATTGTCCTTGTCCGCGGCGCTCATATTGAGCCGGACACGTCCCATGCCGCCACCGGCCCACGGATCGATGCTGTCACCGGCCGCATCTTTAGCGTTCGTACCTGCGGCCATAACCGCTTTGCCGTACATTTCACCGCCGACGGTCACGCTCTGGGCAAAAACTCCCCCTGCCACTACCGCAAGGATAAATAGTACCATTAAAAGTTTCTTCATTTAAGAATCCTCCTAGAATTGACAAGAGGGAATAACCTACGGTTACCCATAATCCTCTTTATCTTATACATGATTATATTCTGTTACAATGGATAATGTCAAGTTCTTTTATACGTTTTTTTTATTTTTGTAAAACTGAAAATGACAAAATCTTCTATATAATGCGTACTTCCCGCCTTATTTGCATACGCTGAACATGGCGTTTTTGGATATAAGGTATATTTTGGAGGCGTCTGTTACTGCTGACGTACAATGTACGTATGTGATATTTAGCGTCATTTTTGGTGCCTGGCACTTATTTTTCGCTATTCTTTTTGTCCACTTTTTAAAGTTATGAACCAGACTGTCAAGCGCAATAGTGAACGTTTTCCAACTGATTTTATGTTTCAATTGATGGATGAAGAGTGGAAAAATCTAAGGTTACAAATTGTGACCTTTAGCAAAGATACCAGGAAATATAGGCCCTTCGCCTTTACAGAACATGGAATATTGATGTTATCAAGCGTTTTGAACTCTGATAGAGCAATTGATATAAACATGCAAGTCACTTCTCATGCCCTATATTGAAAAGAACGATGTAAATCAGCGGACTTTGAGGTCTTTTTCTTTTAAGTTTAATGGCGCCAGACGCAACATCATCAACTTAAGACTTTGGAGCCCGCGGAATGACGCGGATTGGCGCGGATAATACGAATAAAAGAGGGGCGTAATAAGTGGATTCCGCGTTAATCTGCGTCTTTCCGCGGACTTTTAGGTCTTAAGTATTTGAATTATGACATTTGTCACAAAATTCGAAGCATTTTGCACGCCTGTGTAGTAATAGGGATGTGAAACAATTCAATGTACCGGCTATACCTGATAAAGGTTCCGGAGAAGGCAGCAGAAAGCAGAACAACGCTCTCCAG